>Ga0265300_10001274_pt1 | contig 24079 bp, 18 predicted proteins | sample AusTroGonzalo_MG_FD_193482 | JGI IMG/M metagenome (GOLD analysis project Ga0265300, IMG submission 193482) | Bovine rumen microbial communities from tropical cattle in Woodstock, Queensland, Australia - Gonzalo_03 | ecosystem: Host-associated > Mammals > Digestive system > Stomach > Rumen ...
TCGTCCCTCAACATCGGTAACGGTGAGCGGCTTACGTTTCGCAACGTCCGAAACAGTGGCTCCGATGATGGGCTCGTGCGTGTCTCTGTCGAGCACAAGACCGCGCATAATATCTTGTGCGTGAGACAATTGTAGTGTCATCATCACGATGACGGTATATAAAATTCTTCGTGTTTGCATACTTTCTCTTATCCGACTGCAAAGGTACAGCGGATAGTAAAAGTACACAATCCCTAAAATGTGGTATTTTGAAGAGTCTTACTGCTTGACGGCCTTAGGAGTCCTCGCCTTGAAGAGTCTTACTTTAGGAGTCCTCGCTTTGGAGAGTTTTACTGCTTGACGGCTTTGGGAGTCCAGTTCTTGAAGAAGCGCAGCACTTTCTCCTGATGGTAGCCCTGTCCTTCTTCCAGGAAGCTTGAGTCCTGGGTGTGAATGACCTTACCCTCGCTGTCGAGCACCACGAACACGGGGAAGCCGAAGCGTGCGGGGTTGTTCAGACGCTCCAGCATCTTCTTGGCCAGAGCGGTTTTCTCGGCACTCTCTGTCTTCCGGGGGTTGTAGTTGACGTGGATATAGACGAAGTTCTCGTCGATAACCTTGCTGATGGTGGTATCGCGGGTGATGAAATCGGCGAAGCGCAGACACCAGGGACACCAGTTGCCGCCCACCTGACAGACGACGAACTTCCCTTCGCTCTGGGCCTTTGCTACGGCCTGACTGATCTGCTCGACGGGGTTGATGTCTTCGTCATACACTTTCTTCAGACCGCTCTGGGCGTTGGCGGTCAGAGCTGTGAATAGAACCAGCAATGATAGGAGATGTTTTACTTTTGCCATTTTCTTGTTAATTATTAATAGTACACCTGCGATGCTTATTCCTGTTAATTATGATTAGCACACCTGCGATGTTTATTCCTGCTAATTATGATTAGTACACCAGCAATGCTTACAAAAAAAGCATCGCAGAATAGCGATGCCTTTTGGGTGCCCGGTGGGACTCGAACCCACGACATTCAGAACCACAATCTGACGCTCTAACCAACTGAACTACGGGCACCATGTAAGAGAACGATTGCATTGCCTTGCGGTTTTGCGGGTGCAAAGGTAGTCAAATTCTTCCGAACCGCCAAACTTTTGGGCGAGATTTTTGCGAAAAACTTTATTTTCGGACAATCACGCTACCGTTAGCCTGATGGGTGGCGAGGATGAGAACCTCAGCTATCTGGACGTGTTCAGGGGCATTTGCGGCATAGACGGCTACGTCGGCGATATCGTCGCCGGTAAGGGGCTTGATGCCTGTGTAGAGCTTCTTGGCACGTTCGGTGTCACCGTGAAAGCGGACGTTGCTGAAGTTGGTCTCGACGAGTCCGGGCTTCAGGTTGGTAATGCGGACGGGCGTGTCGGCGACATCGATGCGGAGACCGTCGCTGAGCGCTTTGACGGCTGCCTTTGTGGCACAATAGACGTTACCGCCAGCGTAGGCTGCGTCGCCGGCTACGGAACCGACGTTGATGACGTGTCCGTGCTGGCGCTTAACCATACCGGGCACGACGAGGCGCGTCATCGTGAGGAGTCCTTTGATGTTGGTGTCAATCATGGTCTCCCAATCGTCGAGATTGCCCTCGTATTCAGGCTCGAGACCGAGTGCAAGACCGGCATTGTTGACGAGAACGTCGATGGCCTGCCACTGCTCGGGTAGCGTCTCGAGGCAGTTCTTGGCCTGCTCGCGGTCACGCACGTCGAAAGCAAGGGTCAGGACTTCTGTGCCGTTGGCTTTCAGGGTGTTGCTGATTTCTTCCAGTCGCTGTGAGTTACGGCCAGTAAGGATGAGTTTGTCGCCGTTGGCAGCAAACTTCTGGGCGCAAGCGAGGCCGATGCCGCTTGTGGCGCCTGTTATCAGAACTATTTTGCTCATGTTGATTTTATGTGTTGGGGAAAGGTGGAAAAAGGAAGAAACGGGACTGTCTGGCGTTCTGGCCAAATAATCCCGTTCTTATGTAGAAGTAGTAGTCAGTTGTTTACTCTTCTGTCTTGGTGGCGGGAGCCTCTGCAGCGGGTGCTGCAGCGTCCTGCTGCTGGCTGGCACCGAAGCCAGGCAGATTGTTAGGATTGGTGGTGGGGTTCTCGATACCCTCCATCACAGAACCGTTGGCGCTGGCCTGAGGAGCAACATAAGCGCAGGCAACGCTGATGACAACCATAGCGACTGCGAGACCCCATGTGGTCTTCTCGATGAAGTCGGTGGTCTTGCGGACACCGCCAATCTGGTTGTAAGATGAGAAGTTGGAGGCCAGACCGCCACCCTTCGACTCCTGGATGAGCACGATGCCGATCATCAGCACGGCTGCAATCACGATAAAGATAATTAATAAAGTGTACATCTTTTTTACTTATTTTTTTTGTTATTATTTATAATCAGCTTCTCTAAGAAACGCATTTGGTCTGCAAAGTAAGCATTTTTTTTCGGATATTGCAAACTTAATCGCCGAATTATTTCCAAAGCTTTCGAATATCTGCCTTGTTTTATGTAAATTCTTGCTAAAGTCTCGGTAAAGAACCCTTCTTCGGTGCCGTTTTCGTCGTTTTCGGGTGTTTCGTCGACCTCGGGGGTGTACTCGGGTGTCTCACTGAGCACAATCCTGCCTTTGTCAGTATTTATGAATGTGTCGATGAGGTCTTGTCCCTTGAGTTGCGGAGCCTCCTCAATGTGGTCGGAGTCACTCTCAGTCTCAAGCAGGTAGGCCACATAGTCGACAGCAGCATCGGCTGGTGTGGGCTTGCGTTTGGGCTTCTGCTCGTGTACCTCTTCGCCGTTGATGCCTTCCTGTGGCATAGAGCCGAGGAAGTTCTCGATGAGCGAGATGGTGCGGTCTTCGCGTTTCTCCGGGGTTACGGCAGGCTTCTCCTCGGTCTTCTTGGCTGGCTTGATGGTGTAGTGGGCTGCCTCAATCATTTGAAACAGTCGGCGACGGTCGGTGATGTAGATAGCTGCACGGCGCAGCTCCTCGTCGAACGTCGGGTCATGAAGCAGGAAGAGGTTCTGCAGCATGAGCAGACGGGCCGTCTGATAGTACGGATAGAGGGCCAGCAGGGAGCGCAACTCGTAGAGCGTGTCGCGATCCATCTGTTCGGGATGTTTGATGAGTTCGGCTAGTTCCATCTTTCGGTTTTGGGTTCTCTGTTCTCTATTCGCTATTCTATGCTTTTGAGCGTCAGTGTATTACCAGTTGGCTACGGTGGCGTTGAATATCTGGTCGGTGATGTCCTTGACCATCTGTGTGACGAGTTCCTCCTGAACCGCGTTGAGCGACTGTGTGGACTCGTAGCTGGTAGTAGCAGTGAACTGCTTCTCGAAGTCTTCAGCGTGATTGACGTTATTGGTGAAGCGCACGTTGACGGTCATCGAGAGCTCTGTCTGTGCAGAGTAGCCCTCGGACGATACCGACTTGTTGCGCTGTTCGTAGCGGGTTATCTCGCCTTCCAGCTTCAGGTCGCCGTTGCGCTTGACCTGCGACAGCTTGGTGTGGTTGGCGTACTGGTCCTTCAGCTGGTTGTTGAAGATGCTGGCCATAGGTCCCCAGACGTAGTTGGCACGGATGGGGAAGTCGGCTATCTGTATGGTCTTGGTCTTCGTGTAGTCGATGCTGGCACCGTTGAACTTATAGCTCACGGAGCAGGCGCTGAGACATGCTGTGACGACAGCTATGGCGATGAGCGCCAGTGATTTGCGAAAACGGTTATTCCATGCCATAAATCTTCAGTCTTCTGTAGAGTGTACGGTCGCTGATGCCCAGCTCCTGTGCGGCCTTCTTGCGATTGCCGTTGTTACGGTCGAGTGCTTTCTGCAGCATCTGCTTGCCCAGGTCGCTGAGGTTCAGGTTCTCGGGCTCGTGCTCGTGCTCGTGCTCGGGTTCCACGTATTCCTCGGCGATGGCCTCTTCTGCTGGGGTGATGGACTGTATGGGGTTGATTGGTTGTATGGGAGCCAGCTGTGTTGTCGGTAGAGGTGTAGCCGATACCGGTTTGGCGTCCTGCACCTCCTCCAGCTGTTTCTTCAGCTGTCCCATTTCGCGTCGCATGTCGTTGACGTTGCCACGCAGTTCGAAGAGAATCTTGTAGAGTATCTCGCGCTCGTTCTCGAACGAGTGGTCGCTGCCCGTCGGGTGGATTGTGGCCAACTGGGTGCTTTCCTTGTCGTCGGGAATGAACTGGTGCAGAATCTCGGGCGTTATCAGGCGTTCCTTGCTGAGCACGGAAATCTGCTCGGTGATGTTCTTCAGCTGACGGACATTGCCTGGCCATTTGTAGCGCATGAGCAGCTGTTTGGCCTCGTCGGTGAGCACCACTTTGTCCATCTTGTACTTCTCGGCCATCTGCATGGCGAAGAGACGGAACAGCAGAATAATGTCCTCGCCACGCTCACGCAGTGACGGCATCTGTACGGGCACCTGGTTCAGACGGTAGTAGAGGTCTTCGCGGAAACGCCCCTCGCTGATGGCCTGACGGATGTTGACGTTGGTGGCTGCCACGATGCGTACATCGGTCTTGCGCACCTCCGTAGCACCTACGGGGATGTATTCGCCGTTCTCCAGCACGCGCAGTAGTCGGGCCTGTGTGGCCAACGGCAGTTCGCCCACCTCGTCGAGGAACAGCGTTCCCTTGTTGGCAACACCGAAGTAGCCTGGCGAGTCGTTGATGGCGCCCGTGAACGAACCCTTGACGTGTCCGAAGAGCTCCGAGTCGATGGTGCCCTCGGGTATGGAGCCACAGTTGATGGCGAAGTATTTCTCGCGACGTCGTGGCGAATTGTCGTGAATGACGCGTGGTATGATTTCCTTGCCTACACCGCTCTCACCGATGATGAGCACGCTCAAATCCGTTGGCGCCACCTGCAGGGCGACGTCAAGCACACGGTTCAGGGCTTCGCAGTTGCCTACGATGTTGTACCGCTGTTTGATGCTTTGTAGCTCGGAACTTTTCATTTAGCTGACAAAATTACATATAATATTTGGAAAAACCTGCAATTTTGGCAGAAATTTATTGTTTTTTATCCAACTTAATGAGCGCAAGTCCGATAGCCGTCCATATCAGCTCGCGCAGACGTACCAGCAGGGCGACGAAGATGCCTGCCTGTGCTGTCATGCCCAGACCGTCTGCCGACATGAGGAATCCGCCCTCGCGGCCTCCCAGTTGCAGGGGCATGAAGAACAGCATGTTGGCGAAGAGCGAGGTGAATGCCAGGATAAGAATGCTCTGGACGTAGCTGACGTCGGGCATGATGACCAACAGAATGAAGAAAATCTCCAGTGCGGAGACGATGCGACAGCTCAGCTCCAGCAGAACGGCCATGACGAATGTCTTGGGGTTCTGGTTGTGGAGTGCAGCTATCTGGTGGTCGATTTCTGCCAGTCGCTCACGGTTGCGTTCGAAGAACGGCTGTGCCCAGCGTTTCACCATGGGGAAGTGGCTCAGTATGGACATGCCTGTGACGGCGATGCCCCGTTTGTAGCCTCGCAGGAAGAACCAGATGGCTGCGAGACAGAATATCGTGACGGCAATGAGTATGGGCGCTACGAGGGGCGTGAGCGTCTGTGTCAGCAGGTAGAGGGGGACGCTGAGCAGCCAGAACCAGAAGTGGCTGAAGATGTGCGTCATGACGTAGAGTATGACTGACGACGAGGCGCGCTCCGTTCCTATCTTTGGCGACAGCGACATGATGCGGTAGGGCTCGCCACCCATCAGTCCGCCAGGCGTGGCGTAGTTCAGTGCGAAGCCTGAGACGGTAATCTTGTAGAGCCACCAGAAAGAGAACTTGGGCTTCTCCTTCTCGTCCTGGCTACGGATGATAATCCACCAGGCGCCTGTGTTGAAGATGTAGAGGAATCCCCACAACAGGATGACGGCCAGGAACCAGTAGCCGGCATGTGTGACGCCCTCCCACACCTGTCGGTAGTCGAGCTGTGTCACCATGATGGCCAGTACGACGAGGCCGAAGATGAAGAACGCGTTCTGGTATTTCTTCTTCATTCCTTATTTTCAGACTTCACTCCTTGTCCTCAGGCTTCTGCTCCCTGTTCTCAGGCTTCTGACGGTTCTGGTCCTTGGCCTTGGGAATGGCGAAGCGTACTTTCTCGCTGTCGTCGCGCTTCTCGTGGTAGAGCTTGGGCAGTGGGTTCTCCAGAGGCTCGTCGTAGTTGACACGGTTACGGGCTACGTCGATGGCCAGATAGATGGCATTGCGCATCGCACTCTCGTCGGCCTTTCCCTGTCCTGCAATCTCGAAGCAGGAACCGTGGTCGGGAGCCGTCATGACGATGGGCAGGCCTGCTGTGAAGCGTACACCGTTGTCGGGCACGATAGCCTTGAAAGGTGCCATACCCTGGTCGTAGTACATCGCCAGTACAGCATCGAACTTCGTGAACTCGCCATTGCCGAAGAAGGTGTCAGCTGCATAGGGACCGAAGGCCTGCAGACCGTTCTGCTCCAGCTCCTCGATGGCAGGCTTGATGACCTCCTGCTCCTCTTCGCCCAACAGACCGTTGGCGCCGGCATGGGGATTCAGTGCCAATACGGCAATGCGTGGGTTCGAGATGCGCATGTCGCGCTTCAGACAAGTGTGCAGCGTGGTGGCTTTCTCGACGATAATCTGCTTCGTGATGGCCTCCGACACGTCCTTGATGGCTACGTTCTTGGTTACCAGTGCGATACGCAGGTCTTCGTTGACCAGCATCGACAGCGCCTGTGGATCACGGCTCAGGGCGTTGTTACAGGCAGCAGGAGCCGTCACCAGCACGTCGACCAGTCCGTTTCCTACATCGCTCCAGGCGCGCTCCACAGCCTTGCGTGCAGCGTCCTGCGACTCCTGTGTCTGCTGTCCTGTCTCAATCTTCACTTCTTCGTCGAAGACGGTCAGCAGGTTCAGTCGTCCGTCCCTGGCCTCGTCAGCCTGTTCAATGTTGTTGAACTGCAACTGCATGTCGAGTGCCTTGCGGTAGTAGCCTGCAATTTTTGGTGAACCATATATAATAGGTGTACACAGCTCCAGCATGGTGGGGTCCTCGAAACACTTGAGTATGACCTCATAGCCTATGCCGTTGGTGTCTCCGTGCGTGATGGCCACGCGAATCTTATTGTCTCTCATTGTTGCTTATTTTATGGGTCTTATGGGGTTATTGGGTCTAATGGGCTTAATGGGGTGAATGAACTTCTTTGTGGGCAGTCGAGAGGAGTCCACAGGCAGCGAAGATGTCCTGTCCACGACTGGCGCGTATGGTGGTCATAATGCCGTGGGCTGTCAGGTAGTCGCGCAGGCTCTCCATGCGCTTCTCGTTGCTGCCAGGCAGGTCGACGCCAGGTATCTCGTGGAAGCGTATGAGGTTGACGCGACACTCCAGTCCCTGTAGCAGTTTCAGGATTTCCCGGGCGTAGACCATCGAGTCGTTCAGTCCTCCAAAGCAGATGTACTCGAACGAGCAGCGACGCTGGTGTGTGAAGTCGTACTGCTTCAGCAGAGCCACCGTCTCCTCTATGGGCATCGCCTTCTCTGCCGGCATCAGCGTCAGACGCTGTTCGTGCAGTGGCGAGTGCATAGAGATGGCCACGTGGCACTGGCTCTCGTCGAGGAAGCGCTTCAGTTTGCCACGCACGCCCACGGAGCTCACGGTGATGCGCTTGGGGCTCCACTGGTAGCCGTCGTCAGCTGTCAGGATCTCTGTTGCTTTCAGCACGGCGTCGAGGTTGTCCATGGGTTCTCCCTGTCCCATGAAGACGATGTTCGTCAGTCGTTCGCGCTCAGGCAGAGCGTATATCTGGTTCAGGATGTCAGCCACTGTGAGGTTACCCTCCCAACCCTGCTTGCCCGTCTGGCAGAACAGGCAGTTCATCTTGCAGCCCACCTGGCAGGAGACGCACAGCGTGGCGCGCTCGCCGTCGGGGATGAAGACCGTCTCGACGAAGCGGTTTCCAGAATTTCCGGATTGTCCGGAATTTCCGGCTGTTCTCACTGGGAACAGGTACTTGATGGTGCCGTCCTTGGAGCGCTGGCAGTCGAGTGGGGGCATGGCGCCCACGATGTAGTGCTCCTTCAGTCGCTCGCGGTTCACCTTCGAGATGTTGGTCATCTCGTCGATGTCGGTGACGTGCTGCTGGTAGAGCCAACGGGCTATCTGCCCACCCGTAAAGGCAGGCATTCCCAACTCGCGCGCCACTTCTTTGAGTTCTGCGCTTGTCAGTCCCATGAGCACTCTCTTCTCGTTGTCCATCGTTCGTTTCTTATTATTTTGGCGCAAAGGTACGACTTTTTTTTCGTTTTCCCAAAAAAAGTATTACCTTTGCAGGAAACTTTTGCTACTATGAGAGAAAAGATAGACTGCTTTCTGCCTGATTTTGACCGTGCAGCGATGGCTGCCACGGAGGCGCAGCTCAGCGCCAGCAAGGTGGTTCGAGAGATTTTCTGGACTGACGGTATGTCGAGCAGCAATGCCATCATGAAGATTGCCGAGCAGGCCCGTGCCGAGTATGTGTTGCTGTTTACGAAACCCACGCCCGTGGTCTTGGGACAGGGTGCGCTGGGGCGTATGCTGCGTGCAGCCTGCGACACCGGTGCCGCTATGGTCTATGCCGACAGGAAGGGCCATCCGGCCATTGACTACCAGTTGGGCTCCATTCGCGACGATTTCGACTTCGGTTCGCTGTTGTTGGTGCGCACCAGTCTGCTCCACACCTTTGCCATGCAGGCCGGCGAGCACGACTACCAGTTTGCCGGGCTCTATGCCCTGCGCCTGTTCCTGAGTCGCGAGGGCCAGCTGTTCCACCTGAACGAGGTGCTGTATGCTGAGGAGGAGCTCGACACGCGTGCCTCGGGTGTCAAGCAGTTCGACTACGTGAACCCACGCAACCGTGAGGTGCAGATAGAGATGGAACATGCAGCGACAGCCCATCTGGCTGCCATTGGTGCCAAGATAGACACCTCCGACGTGCGCGATGTCGACTTCATGGAGCAGGAGTTCCCTGTTGAGGCCAGTGTCGTCATTCCCGTCTATAACCGTGCCAAGACCATTGCCGATGCCGTCAACAGTGCTCTGGAGCAGCAGACGACGTTCCCCTATAACGTCATCGTCGTCGACAACCACTCCACTGACGGCACGGGTGACATCCTGTCTGGTCTGTCGGCATGCCATGCCGACAAACTGAACGTTATTGTGCCAGAGCGTACCGACCTGGGCATTGGCGGATGCTGGAACGAGGCCATCAACGACGTGCGCTGTGGCCGTTTTGCCGTACAGCTGGACAGCGACGACCTCTACTCGTCGCCCCAGACGCTGCAGAAGGTGGTCGACGCCTTCCGTAAGCAGAAGGCAGCGATGGTCATCGGTAGCTATCGCATGTGCGACTTCGAGCTGAACACCCTGCCTCCCGGACTCATCGACCACAAGGAGTGGACGGACGAGAACGGTCCTAACAACGCCCTGCGTATCAATGGCTTAGGTGCTCCGCGTGCTTTCTTCACGCCCATTCTGCGACAGATGCAGTTCCCCAATACCAGCTATGGCGAGGACTATGCCCTTGGTCTGGCCTTCTCGCGTCACTATCGCATAGGCCGAATCTACGACGAGCTCTATCTCTGTCGTCGCTGGGGCGGCAACAGCGATGCTGCCCTGAGCGTTGAGAAGGTCAATGCCAACAATCTCTATAAAGACCGTCTGCGCACGCTCGAGATCCAGGCGCGCCAGCAACTGATGAGTGGTCATCGCGACGCTCTCGACGAGACGTCGCTGCAACGCTTCTTCGACCTCCAGCTCGACCGTTGGACCGATGCTAACCGTCGCTATCGTGACCTGCGCCGTGTGGAGACGCGCGAGCTGCCCGTTGGCGCCTCGACCATCGTGGCCCAGTGGAACCCTGCACGCATCGTCTCGACAGGTGCCAAGATGGACACCAAGACGCTGGGCGAACGCCCCTGCTTCCTGTGTGGCGAGAACCGTCCTAAGGAGCAGATGAAGCGCATTGTCGACGGCAAGTGGGAGCTGCTGGTCAACCCGTTCCCCATTCTGCCCATGCACTTCACCATACCGTCGCTGAAGCACCGTCCACAGGCCATCAAGGACTCCATTGGCGAGATGTACCGTCTGTTGACCGACTTCCCTGACCTGCTGGTGTTCTACAACGGTCCCAAGTGTGGCGCCTCTGCCCCCGATCATGCCCATCTGCAGGCCGGAACGAGTGGGCTGGTGCCCCTGCAGAAGTCGTGGAAGCGCCTGTCGCGCGACCTGACGACGGTGGTGCAGCTCAGCGACGATGCCACTATCTCGACCATCGACGACTATCCCTGTCCGGCCTTGCTCATCCGCACGACGACGAAGGAGGCCGGCGACCGTCTGTTCCGTCATGTGTATGCAGCCCTGCCCCAGCGCGAGGACGAGACGGAGCCGATGATGAACATTCTGGGCTGGCGACGCGACGACGACTACCTGCTGGTGGTCATTCCACGCGAGAAGCACCGTCCAGACTGCTACACGGCAGAGGGCGACGGACAGTTCATCGTGTCGCCAGGCGCACTCGACATGGCCGGGCTGATGATTACGCCACGCGAGGACGATTTCCGTCGTCTGACGCCTGAGATGGCCATCAGTATCCTGCAGGAGGTGGCGCTCAGTGACGACACCTTCCAGACGGTGGTGCAGCGCATGAAGGACACCCCGCTCAAGAAGGAGAAGGCGCGCCAGGAGCCACAGCTCTTCGGACGCAAGGAGCCACAGGTGACGGTGGGCATCGTCAGTGGCCAGGAGATAGCCTTCACGCTGAATGCCCCCTACACGGCCAAGGGTGCTGCCATCACGGGCGACCAGGTGGTGGCCTTCAGCGAGGGCACCATCCTGTGGCACGGACAGCAGTATCGCGAGCTGCTCTTCACGCCCCAGACGGACGATGCGTCGTTCTCGCTGCGCGATGTCACCATAGGCGTCAACTTCCACTGGGAGCGCAAGCAGACGCAGACCTTCAACGGGTCGCTGCGACTGGTGGTGGAGAGCGACCAGATAACAGCCATCAACGAGCTGCCCGTGGAGCGCTACCTGACGAGCGTCATCTCCAGCGAGATGTCGGCCACGTCGTCGCTCCAGCTGCTCAAGGCCCATGCCGTCATCAGCCGTTCGTGGCTGTTGGCACAGATAGAGAAGCGCCGTCAGCTTCAGAACGGTGGCTCGAACAGTTTCTTTTCGTTCACGCGCAAGGACGACGAGCTCATTCGCTGGTACGACCGTGAGGACCACACCATCTTCGACGTCTGTGCCGACGACCACTGCCAGCGCTACCAGGGCATCACCAATGCCGACAACCCCTCCGTCGTGGAGGCTATCCGCGAGACGCGTGGACAGATCCTGATGTACGACGGCCAGATATGCGACGCCCGTTTCTCGAAGAGCTGTGGTGGCAAGAGCGAGGAGTTCCAGTACTGCTGGGAGGACACGCCGAAGCCCTATCTCGTCAGCGTGGACTGCCCTTACTGCAACACGCGCGACAGGAAGATTCTGCAACAGGTGCTCAACGACTACGACCAGGAGACGCCCGACTTCTACCGTTGGACGGTAGAGTACTCGCAGGCAGAGCTGACGGAGCTGGTGAACCGTAAGCTGAAGATGGACCTGGGCGACATTCAGGACCTCGTGCCCCTGGAGCGTGGCAAGAGCGGACGCATCTGGAAACTCCAGATTGTGGGCTCGAAGCGCACCTTCACCATTGGCAAGGAGCTGGAGATTCGTCGCACGCTCAGCGAGACGCACCTCTACAGCTCAGCCTTCGACGTGGAGCGTCAGGGCGACCGTTTCATCCTTCACGGCAAGGGCTGGGGCCACGGTGTCGGTCTCTGCCAGATTGGTGCTGCCGTGATGGGCGAGGAGGGTCATACCTACGACGACATCCTGCTGTACTACTATCACAACGCAGAAATCAAGAAAATCTACGAATAGCCTAACGATAGGCCCCCAAAAAAGAAAAGCTTCCTCAGACGGGAAGCTTTCTTTTTTTTCTTATGCGTTATGCCTCTTTCTTCTTTCCGAAGTCCGGGTCTATCTTCAGCTGCGACGAGACGATGTAGGTCAGCGTGCAGGCAGCGACGACGATGAGGAAGAAGACGGGGTAGCCGACGGCTTCCTGCAGGGCGCCTGCGAACAGGCCGGGAATCATCATCGACAGGGCCATGAAGGCCGTGCAGAGGGCGTAGTGCGAGGTCTTGTGCTCGCCCTGGCTGTAATAAATAAGGTAGAGCATGTAGGCGGAGAAGCCGAAGCCGTAGCCGAACTGCTCCAGGAAGACGCAGATGTTGACTATCCAGAGGCTCGAGGGCAGGGCGTAGCTGAGGTAGACGTAGACGAGGTCGGGCAGTGTGATGGCCATCACCATGGGCCACAGCCAGCGCTTCAGTCCGTCGCGGCTGGCGACGATGCCTCCGAGGATGCCTCCCAGCGTCAGTCCTATCATACCCACCGTTCCCTGCACCAGTCCGTATTCAGCTGGCGAGAGCCCGAGTCCGCCGTTGGCCTGCGAGTCGATGAGAAAGAGGGCGCTGACCTTGGCCAGCAGTCCTTCGGGCATGCGGTAGAAGAGCATGAAGCAGATGCCTGCGACGACCTGTGGCTTCTGGAAGAAGGTGATGAACGTGTGGACGAAGCCGCGCCATATCTCTGCGCCCGTCTGACCAGCCGTGGGGTGGTCCTCCGAGGGCTTGGGCAGGATGTAGTGGTGCCACAGCCAGAAGGCGATGAAGAGTCCAGCCATCATATAGAACATGAGGCTCCAGGAGTAGCGCACGTTGCGCGTGATGACCTCCAGGTTGCCTGCCAGCATGACGAGCAGTCCCTGTCCGAAGATGGTGGCTATGCGGTAGAACGTGGAGCGTATGCCCACGAAGTAGGCCTGTTCGTGGCTGTCCAGTCCGAGCATGTAGAAGCCGTCGGCTGCTATGTCGTGGGTGGCGCTGGAGAAGGCCATGAGCCAGAAGAAGCAGAGCGACCCCGTGAGCCAGAACGGTCCCGGAATGGTGAAGGCCACGCCTCCCAGTGCTGCGCCTATGAGCAGCTGCATGGCGATAATCCACCAGCGCTTGGTCTTGATGAGGTCGACGAAGGGGCTCCACAGGGGTTTGATGACCCACGGCAGGTAGAGCCAGGAGGTGTAGAGGGTGATGTCGGCGTTCGACAGGCCCAGCCGCTTGTACATGATGAGCGAGATGGTCATCACGGCCACGTAGGGCAGCGCTTCGGCAAAGTAGAGTGTGGGCACCCATGCCCAGGGGTTCTTCAGCTTACTCATGGTAATATCGGTCTTTGTTTTTGTTTGTCACGTCAGATACCCAGTCCGTCCTGGAACGAGAGGTCGACGGCCTTCGACTGCTGTATGCGCGAGTGTGGCGGCACGTTGTTGGTCACCCAGATGTTGCCGCCAATGACGGAGTGGTGTCCAATGGTGATGCGTCCCAGGATGGAGGCGTTGGAGTAGACGGTCACGTAGTCCTCGATAATCGGGTGTCGGGGCACGTTGAGCATGTTGCCCTGTGCGTCGTACTTGAAGCTCTTGGCGCCCAGCGTCACGCCCTGGTACAGTGTCACGTGGTCGCCTATGATGCAGGTCTCGCCTATGACGACGCCCGTGCCGTGGTCGATGGCGAAGTACTCGCCGATGGTGGCTCCCGGGTGGATGTCGATGCCCGTGCGCGAGTGGGCCAGCTCCGTCATGATGCGCGGTATGACGGGCACCTGCATCTGGTGCAGCACGTGGGCGATGCGGTAGTGTACCATCGTGTTGATGACGGGGTAGCAGAAGATGACCTCGCCGTAGGTCTGCGCTGCCGGGTCGTTGTAGAACATCGCCTCCACGTCGGTGTAGAGCAGGCGCTTCACCTCGGGCAGCTCCTCGACGAACTTCAGGGCTTTCTCCTCGGCCAGCTCCTCGACGGTGCGCTTCACGCCGTCGCATCCGCAGTCTATGCGCGTGCTGTCGGTGCAGAACTGCAGTCCGCGCTCTATCTGGCGACGCAGCAGTCCGAAGAGTTCCTCCATCTTCACGCCGATGAAGTAGGAGCGCATCTTCGCGTCGGACTCGCGACGGTGGAAGTAGTCGGTGAAGATGATGCTTTTCACCAGTTCCACAATCCGCTTCACGTCGTCCACTGACGGCAGCTGTGCCTCGGTTGCCGGCATCATGCGCAGCTCGTCGTCAGTATGCAGCGCCAGCGCCTTGATGTTGCGCTGCAGAATCTTGTTGCGTTCGTCTCTCTTGATGGCCATACGTTTTTCTTTCTTTGTTGTACTACACCTCTTTATTTATTTTCTTTTCTGGCGACAAAGGTACGAAAAAAAAGTTTTTCCGCCAAGCCTTTCGCAAAATTGTTTCCGAAATAGTTCGAAGTGTTAAAATCAGGGCCGCGCAAAACTCATGGAGATTTTTTTGAAACTCATGGAGAATTTTTCAAAACTCATGGAGATTTTTCAGAAACTCATGGAGATTTGAAAAACACAAATGTTAGATGTTAGATGTTAGGTTTTTCAACTTTATCTAACACCTAACATCTAACATTTACTATTTTCAATGTGTCATTTGGTACTTAATTCTTATATTTATATTTTATATATATTATAATATATATAAAATATAAGATAATATATATACCTCAATCCTGTCCAATTTTGGGCAATTGATTTTCGCAAATGTTAGGTGTTAGGTGTTAGGTATTGTTTCTGGGCAATGAAGGATGCGAGGGCGGGGTGTCGGACGGTCGTGAGTTGTCTTCCACCTTATTATATGTGTATGAAAGTGGGGACAGCTTACGATTTGTCAAAAAAGAATATTTTAGCATTTTTTTAGGATTAAAGTGTTGCATATTTGAGATGTTTTTTGTACCTTTGCGGTCGAAACCGATTAACCAAAACGGACAACTTTTTCTGAAACGCCGACGGAAAAGTTTTCCAAAACGGACAACGGGCAAGTTTGAGAGAAACGCTATTATTAACTGAAACCAAATATGGAAATTAAGAATTTTACCATCACCAAGAGAGACGGGACTAAAGACCAATTCTCGCTCGACAAGATCATGAACGCCATTGCCAAGGCGTTCGAGAGTGTGCAAGAACCTGCTGACCTGGGCGTCATCTCCAAGATTCTGGCCCATCTGGACATCCACAACGACATCACCGTGGAGGACATCCAGAACCAGGTGGAGGAGTCGCTCATGCGCGAGGGCTTCTACAAGGTGGCCAAGTCGTTCATCCTCTACCGCCAGGAGCACACCGAGGATCGCGAGACGCTGCAGAAGATGCAGTTCCTGTCTGAATACATGGAGTCGGTGAATGCCGCTACGGGCTCTAAGTACGACGCCAACGCCAACGTGGAGCACAAGAACATTGCCACGCTCATCGGCGAGCTGCCCAAGTCGAACTTCATCCGACTGAACCGTCGCCTGCTGACCGACCGCATCAAGAAGATGTACGGCAAGCAGCTGGCCGACGAGTACATCGACATGCTGACACACCACTTTATATATAAGAACGACGAGACGTCGCTGGCCAACTACTGCGCCTCCATCACGATGTACCCCTGGCTCATCAACGGCACGATGGAGATTGGCGGCAACTCGACGGCTCCCACCAACCTGAAGTCGTTTGCAGGCGGTTTCGTCAACATGGTCTTCATGGTCTCGTCGATGCTCTCAGGCGCATGCGCCACGCCCGAGTTCCTGATGTACATGAACTACTTCATTGGCAAGGAGTGGGGACTGGACTACTGGAAGCGTGCCGACGAGCAGGCCGACCTGTCGCTGAAGAAGCGCACCATCGACAAGGTCATCACCGACTACTTCGAGCAGATTGTCTACACGCTGAACCAGCCCACGGGTGCCCGTAACTACCAGGCTGTGTTCTGGAACATCGCCTACTACGACAAGTACTACTTCGAGTCAATCTTCGGCGACTTCTACTTCCCCGACGGCTCGAAGCCCGACTGGGACGGCCTCTCATGGCTGCAGAAGCGCTTCATGAAGTGGTTCAACAACGAGCGCACGAAGACGCTGCTCACCTTCCCCGTAGAGACCATGGCACTGCTGACCGACGAGGACGGCAACTGCAAGGACAAGGAGTGGGGCGAATTCACGGCTGAGATGTACTCCGAGGGACACTCGTTCTTCACCTACATGAGCGCCAACGCCGACTCGCTCAGCTCGTGCTGCCGTCTGCGCAACGAGATTACCGACAACGGTTTCAGTTACACCCTGGGCGCAGGTGGCGTCTCCACGGGTTCCAAGTCGGTGCTCACCATCAACCTGAACCGCTGCATCCAGTATGCCGTCAACCACAAGATGCCCTACCTGCAGTACCTGGCCGACGTCATCGACCTCTGCCACAAGGTGCAGCTGGCCTACAACGAGAACCTCAAGGAGCTCCAGCAGCACGGCATGCTGCCACTGTTCGACGCAGGCTACATCAACATCAGCCGTCAGTACCTCACCATCGGTATCAACGGACTCGTGGAGGCTGCTGAGTTCATGGGCCTCAAGATTACGCCCAACGACGACTACCTGCACTTCGTACAGGGCATCCTCGGACTCATCGAGAAGTACAACAAGCAGTACCGCACGAAGGACGTCATGTTCAACTGCGAGATGATTCCGGCTGAGAACGTGGGCGTGAAGCACGCCAAGTGGGACCGCGAGGACGGCTACTTCGTGCCGCGCGACTGCTACAACAGCTACTTCTACGTCGTAGAGGACGACTCGCTGACCATTCTCGACAAGTTCAAGCTCCACGGCGCGCCCTACATTGAGCACCTGACGGGTGGCTCGGCACTCCACATGAACCTCGAGGAGCACCTCTCGAAGGAGCAGTACCAGAAGCTCCTGCAGGTGGCTGCCAAGGAGGGTTGCAACTACTTCACGTTCAACATCCCCAACACCGTCTGCAACGAGTGCGGACACATCGACAAGCGCTACCTCAAGGAGTGCCCCGTCTGCAAGTCGAAGAACATCGACTACATGACACGCATCATCGGCTACCTGAAGCGCGTCTCCAACTTCTCGCAGGCACGACAGGAGGAGGCAGCACGCAGATTCTACGCTACAGCGTAAGCCGCCATGCTCAAGTACGTCAATACCGATATTGTATTTCAGGAGATACCCGACGAAGTGACACTGGCAATCAACATATCGAATTGCCCCTGTCACTGCCCGGGGTGCCACAGCCAGTATCTCTGGGGCGACGTGGGACTGCCTCTGACCATCAGTGCGCTCGACGATTTCGTCACGAAGTATGGCGACGACATCACCTGCTTCTCCTTCATGGGCGGCGATGCCGACCCCAAGGGCGTCAACCAGCTGGCACAGTACATACACGAGGAGTACCCACAGTTCAAGGTGGCATGGTACAGTGGCAAGACGGTCATAGCACGTACCGTCAACAAGGCCGACTTCGACTACATCAAGATAGGGCCCTACATTGAACACCTGGGCCCCCTGAAGTCGCCCACCACCAACCAGCGCATGTACAGAAAGACTGACGACGGCACGTTCGAGGACATCACCGAACGCTTCTGGAGAAAGTAAGAACGAAGACAACTAACGAACACTAAAGAAAAAATAGCAAGGCTGCAAGCCCTGCTATTTTTTTGTATTCTCATTTCTCTACGCCATGATCACCCCGAACCGGTAACCCTGCTGTTGCAGCCACTCAATGCTGGCAGGCAGGGCCGTCCGTAGCTTCTCGATGGACTTCAGCGAGTCGTGGAACGTGATGATGCTGCCCGGACGGGTGTAGCGCTTCACGTTGTTCACCACGTCCTGAGCCGTCATCCACTTGGAGTAGTCGCGCGTCACGACGTCCCACATCACCACCTTGTACTTGCGCGACAGCAGCGCGTACTGCGCCAGTCGCATCCATCCGTGGGGCGGACGGAACAGGTGGCTACGGATGTAGGCATTCGCCTTCTCCACGTTGTAGCTGTAGTCGCGCAGCGTGTGACGGAAGCCACTGATGTGGTTGTGCGTGTGGTTGCCCACCTGGTGACCCTCGTCCAGCACTTGCTTGTAGAGCTCTGTGTGCTTGCGCACGTTGTCGCCCACCATGAAGAAGGTGGCCTTGATGTCGTAGCGCTTCAGCGTCTCGAGAATGAAGGGCGTGGACTCAGGTATGGGACCATCGTCGAAAGTCAGATAGACGACCTTCTCGTGATGGTCCATACGCCACAGAGCCCTTGGATAGAGCCAGCGCAGGTAGACGGCTGGTTGCTCTATAATCATTTACATTCCCAGTTTTCCACCCTTGCTCTGGAAGAGGCCTACCAGCTGTTGCAGCTGGGCTTCCATCTGCTGAGCCTGCTTGGCGTCGACGAGCTCAGCCAGCTGCTCTTCCTGCTGCATCAGGTACAGGTGATACATGCACTCGCGCTGCGAGCTGTTGAAACGGCCACCGTCGAGCGAGCAGTACCAGTTGAGATACTGCGTCGAACGCTTCCACAGCTGGTTGATAATCTCCATGGCCTTGGCCTTCTGGCCGAGGGCAGCATAGGAGCGTGCCAGATCCAGCGAACCGCTCTGGTACTCGTGGGCCACGTTGTAGGTGGGAATCTCCTTCTCGCAGAGTGCCAGCACCTTGGCAGCCTTGTCGTTCTTGCCCTCGTTGACGAGGTTGATGGCAAGCTGCGACAACAGGCGACGGTGCGTGTAGCACATGCGCATGACGGTCTCGTCGAGATAGATGCCCTTGGCGCTCAGTCCACCGAACTTGAAGCGGTTCATGACGTTATCGTAGGTCTTGTCGGTGTCAAAGGTCTTCATGCCAGGCACCTGCTTGCCGTCGATGTTGGTCGTGAACGGTGTGATACGGTTCACCAGGCCCTCCTGCACGAAGTTGTCGCCCAGGTTCATGTAGTTCTCAGCACCAACGGTCGTAGCCACGTAGATGGGGCGTGTCCAGTTGGCGTGGGCAATCATCTCGAGCATCATCAGGTCGCCCTTGTAGAGCGCGCCCTTGCCCTTCAGCGAGATCACCATGCGGTCGGGGATGGAGTCGCCCTGGAGCAGCATGCCGCTCTTGCGCACAGCCTCCTTGTCGATGGTGACATAGACGGTGTCTGTGGGAATGACGTGGAGGTCGGGGTTCGTCGAGCGTACCCAGTGGTCGAGGATGTTCTTCAGCTCGAAGGGCTCGTCGCCGAACTGGGCGCGTGCCTGTTCAGGACTCTCCTCGTAGAACTTGAGAATCTCCTGCTTGGCCGACGGGTCAATCTGCACGTACTCGTTGGTGCCGGCGCAGTACTCCAGACGCTTCCATGTGATGGGCAGCGAGGGCGAGTCGTAGGCAGGACGCACCATCTGGTCGATGTACCAGTCGGTCTGCAGGTAAGAGAGGTTGCAGACGCGTGCATCCGTGCGCACGCCCTCCGTGTCCTGGTTGTACCACAGGGGGAAGGTATCGTTATCGCCGTTGGTGAAGATAATCGGGTTGCCCGTTTGCTGTAACGACATCAGGTAGTTCTGACCGAAGTCGCGACAGGTGTAACGGCCTGAACGGTCGTGGTCGTCCCACGTCTGCGAGGCCATCTGAATGGGAACGAGCAGACAGGCGAGGCCAACAATGGAAGCCGTGATGACTCCGGACTTTCCGGATTTTCCGGATTTTCCGGCAATATAGTCCCAGATGGCAGCCACGCCCATGCCACACCAGATGGCGAAGGCGTAGAACGAGCCAGCGTAGGCGTAGTCGCGCTCACGGGGCTGGACGGGTGTCTGGTTCAGATAGACCACGATGGCCAGACCGGTCATGAAGAACAGGAAGAAGACGACCCAGAACTGCTGGATGCCCTTCTGGCCCTTCTTCAGCGACTGCCAGAACAGGCCGATGAGGCCCAACAGCAGAGGCAGACAGTAGAACACGTTGTGGCCCTTGTTCTGCTTCAGGTCGTCAGGCAGCTTCGACTGGTCCCCCAGACGTGCATTGTCGATGAACGAGATGCCCGTAATCCAGTTGCCGTGCTCCAGCTCGCCATGGCCCTGTATGTCGTTCTGACGGCCTGCGAAGTTCCACATGAAGTAGCGCCAGTACATCCAGTTGCACTGGTAGGAGAGGAAGAAGCGCAGGTTCTCGAACTGTGAGGGAACCTTGACCGTCATCTGTTCGCCACAACGGTCGAAAGGCACCTCAGTGCCGTCGATGTCGCCCATCCACGACTCGTAGTCGCGCGTGTGGCCGGCATCCCAGATGCGTGGGAACAGCATATTCTGTGCGTACTTGTATTCATCCTTGGTGCGTACTACGAAGTAGGAGTCCTTCTCGTCAGCAGAAGCCTTCTCCTTGCGCTGATAGACGGGCTTGCCCTTCGACATGACAGGACGGCACACACGACCGTCGCTCTCCAGGGCCACCTGCGAGGTGTAGGCCTGTCCGTAGAACAGGGGACGCTGACCGTACTGGTCACGGCCCAGGTAGTCGCCAAGCGTGAAGATATCCTCAGGCGAGTTCTGGTCCATGGGCGGGTTGGCGTCTGAACGGATGACGATGACGGCATACGTGGAGTAGCCAATCATCAGCATCAGCATGCACAGCAAGGCTGTGTTCTTCAGGCGTGGCGTCACCATAGCCAGACGCTTCGTCTCGCCCTTGGGCAGGTAGGTGCGGTTCAGCACGAACCACAGGGCTGCCAGTACGACGATGCCGATGACGACAGCCGACCAGCCATAGCCGTAGAAGGGAATACCCAGCAGAGCCACGCTGAGCAGGAAGGCCAGGTTCTGGCGCTTCGTGTTCTTGTCAGTAGCGTTCTGTGTCTCCCAGATGGCCCAGATGACGACACCTGCCAACAGGAGGATGTAGATGTAGAGGCCTGTGTTGAACGCCATGCCCAGCGTGTTGACAAACAGCAGCTCGAACCAGCCACCCACGGTGATGATGCCAGGCACGACGCCATAGAGCACCACGGCCACGAGGGCAAACGACACCAGCAGGGCTAAGAGCGAACCCTTGGCATTGGCGTTAGGCACGCGCTTGTAGTAGTAAACCAGCACTATGGCAGGCAGACAAAGCAGGTTCAGCAGGTGGACACCGATGGAGAGGCCCGTCATGTACATGATGAGCACCAGCCAACGGTCGCTGTGAGGCTCGTCGGCATGGTCTTCCCACTTCAGGATAAGCCAGAAGACGACAGCCGTGAAGGCCGAGGAGTAGGCATAGACCTCACCCTCGACAGCAGAGAACCAGAAGGTGTCGCTGAACGTGTAGATGAGCGCGCCCACCATGCCGGCTGCCTCGATGGCAATGAGCTTGGCAGTGGTCAGCTCGTCCCACTTGTCGATGAGCAGGCGTCTCGTCAGGTGCGTGATGCTCCAGAAGAGGAACAGGATACACGTGGCTGAGAGCAGCGCACTCATGGTGTTCACCATGTAAGCCACCTGACTGGGGTCGCTGGTGAACTGCGAGAACAGGTTGGCCGTCAGCATGAAGAACGGTGCCCCAGGGGGGTGTCCGACTTCCAGACGATAGCCTGTGGTAATAAACTCCGGACAGTCCCAGAACGAGGCTGTCGGTTCGATGGTAGAGCAATACACGAAGGCGGCAATCAGAAAGGTCAGCCACCCAAGGACATTGTCCACGAGCCTGAATTGTTTCATTTGTAAAGATATATTTTTAACGTTAAAATTCAAAATCACCTGCAAAGGTACGGAAAAAAGTGAAGAGTGGAGCGTGAAGCGTGAAGAATTTGCAGTTGCTCTACATTAATTAACGTTCAAAGGAACAGACCAGCTCCGTATATTAAGATAATATAACGGAAAAGCTTGCCTATGGTGATGGCGATGAAGGTGATGACGACGTTGGCGCGCATCAGGCCCAACAGAATGGTGATGGCTGAACCCAACAGGGGCAGGAAGGCGAAAAAGCCCATCCACGCACCATGGCCACGCATGAAACGCTTGGCACGGTCCAGGTCTGACGGCTTCACGTGCAGGTACTTCTCGAACCACTCCGTCTTGCCCATTCGTCCCACACCGTAGTTGAAGGCCGAGCCCAGCACGTTGCCAACGGTGCCGTAGATCATGAGCTGCCAGGGGTCGAGGCCTGTAGCCATGAGCGCCACCATGACGGCTTCGCTGGAGAAGGGGAAGAAACTGCCAGCCAGGAAGGCTGCCAGCAACATGCCCATGTAGCCGTAGCCGCTCAGAAAATCGATGATGAAATCCATATATTAATGCCTGTAACGATGAGGCAGACAACAACAATGGCGTAGAAGGCGATGTTGGTCCACTTCGTGTGTGTCAGGGCAAAGAAATGGCCAATGAGTGGCGATGCGTTGATAATCAGCAGGCGTAGCAGCACGTGGCTGTGCTGGGGCTGCAGGAGCATGAACAGGGTGCTGACAACGGTCATTGCAATGAAGATGCCATACAGCTGGCGTATGCGTATCTTGTCGTTATGGCTGGTGCGCACGAAGTGGACAATGCCGGTCGCACCCAGTGCGACGACAAGGACCAATGTCAACAGGGTGGGCGTGTTGATGCCATATTCGCTAAATCCTTGGAAATGAATGAGTTCGGCGAAGTGGTCTGTCAGTATGTCCATATTGCCCTTCCAGAGAAACAGGGTTGGCGCTGCTATCCAGTAGGGCGTCACCAGACCCATGAGCGATGCCAGGAAGGTGCGCCAGCTCATGGCGTTGAGGTGCGAGGTCACCAACAGCCATAGCAGTGGCACGAAGAACAGCATCTGTACGAACGTGCAACTGGCCAGTCCCAGGAAGAAGAAGGCGTAGTACATCCGGCCTGACGACTGCTTGCTCTGATAACACGTGAACAGAAGCAGGTAGGAGGCGACGACACAGAACTGTGCGAAACCGCCCTTCAGGTCCGGGAACAGGTGGCAGGCTACGCACGACAGCACCAGAAACGAACAGGACACCATGCGACTGTAGATGCGTATCAGGGCGTGGTAGTTGTTCACAATCACCATGAGATGGGTTGACAGGACAAAGCACGCGAACTGTATCCACCACTGCTGGGTGAACAGTCCGCATACCAGCCATATCAGCATCGCATACACTGCCGTTGTGGGCAGTGCCATGCGACTCTCTGCAACACGGTTCTGTGCTCGTTTCACTTCTTACCTCTTCCTTCTTCCTTCTTCCTTCAGCCTTCTTACAGGTCAGCGCCTATGTCGCGACGGAAGTATTTGTCCGTAAACTGTATCTTCTGGGCCTCTGTAAACGATTTCTGCAGGGCCTCGGCCTTATCCTTGCCATACGACGAGACGGCGATGACGCGTCCACCGTTGGTGACGACAGCTCCATCCTTGGTCGTGGTACCGGCATGGAAGACGATGCTGCCCTCCACCTGGTCGATGCCTGTAATGGGATAGCCCTTCTTGTAGGCCTCGGGATAGCCACCAGAGACCAGCATGACACAGACGGCTGCACGCTCGTCGAACGTAATCTGGCGCTCATTGAGATTGCCCTCAGCCACACCCTCGAACAGGTCCACGATGTCGCTCTTCAGGCGCAGCATGACGCTCTCCGTCTCGGGGTCACCCATACGACAGTTATACTCGATGACGTAGGGTTCGGGTTCCGTGCTGGGCGTGTTGGTGCGGTTGATGAGTCCGAAGAAGATAAATCCCTTATAGTCAATGCCTTCGGCTGCCAAGCCTTCGACGGTGGGACGGATGATACGGTCCTCCACCTTCTGCATCCACGCCTTCGTGGCGAAGGGAACGGGCGAGACAGAGCCCATGCCGCCAGTGTTCAGACCGGTGTCGTGCTCGCCAATACGCTTGTAGTCCTTGGCCTCAGGCAGAATCTTGTAGTTCTTACCGTCTGTCAGCACGAACACGGAACACTCGATGCCACTCATGAACTCCTCGATGACGACACGCGAAGAGGCGTTGCCGAACATGCCGCTCAGCATCTCCTTCAGTTCTTTCTTGGCCTCGTCGAGGGTAGGCAGAATCAGCACACCCTTGCCAGCGCACAGGCCGTCGGCCTTGAGCACGTAGGGGGCTTCGAGCGTTTCCAGGAACTTCAGACCATCCTCTAGATGCTCGCCGTCGAATGTTTCGTAG
>Ga0265300_10001283_pt1 | contig 23981 bp, 16 predicted proteins | sample AusTroGonzalo_MG_FD_193482 | JGI IMG/M metagenome (GOLD analysis project Ga0265300, IMG submission 193482) | Bovine rumen microbial communities from tropical cattle in Woodstock, Queensland, Australia - Gonzalo_03 | ecosystem: Host-associated > Mammals > Digestive system > Stomach > Rumen ...
ATCCTTGAGGGTGCGTTCCAGTTCGGAGTCGGTGAGGTCGCGGCTCGCCTTGGTGCGGAGAACCGTAATCTGGAGCGTTTCCATGTACGGGCGGCTGGCCGGAGTATCTTCGTCCTCTTCCTCGTCACCGTCAGAAATCTTCTTCACGTCCCACGGGTCCGCCTCTTCACGCAGGGAGAGGAAGAACGGGTTGGTCGGATCGCTCGTGCGGAAAACGGCAATCTGTAGCAGTTTGAGGTCGGAATTCAGGTGGGCAACAACTTTCTCGAGGGGAGTATCCTCGTCCAGGAATATGAAGAACTCCATGAAGCCCTGAGAATACTGGAAACCGTGGAAACATGCGTCCTCGTCCAGGTTCAGGTGCCGGAGCGCTTTTATTCGGTCGTTGGGATCGTTCGGGTTCAAGCTTAGGAGGCTAGCGACAAATGCCAGACGGCGTTCCTGCGATTTTGTTAGTTCCATTTTTTCCTCAATTATTATACACGCACCGAAGCATATATATACATATATGAATGATGCTTGGTATTTCGCACACTAAAAATAGTTTCAAAACACCAATTTGAGTACAAAAATAACAAATCTTTTGTAAAAACACTAGTACAAAAGGCAAAAAATAGTGAACAAATGAGCAGAAAACCGTTTTTTTTCTTTTTTTTCGTTCCCGTTTCCGCAAAATCGGGTAAAAATACTATGATTTAGGGAGAGAAACAATTGACAAGGAGTGACGTATGAATCTGCTTGAAATTATTGCCAAGGCCAAGGCCGAAAAAGCCAAATCGCTGGACCTTTCCCAGAAGGAGATCCGACTCCTCCCGCCCGAGCTTTTCGAAATCGACTCCCTCGAAGAACTGAACCTCGACCGCAACAAGCTGGTCGAAATCCCCGACGAAATCGCAAGGCTCAAGAACCTGAAGAGCCTCTCGATAAGCGAGAACGACCTGATGGAACTCCCCGAGACCATCGGCGAGCTCACAAACCTGAACCACCTCTACCTGGGCTACAACAGCCTTTCCGAACTGCCCGAAAGTGTGGGGAACCTCGTGAACCTGCGCACGGTGAACATCGCGAAGAACCAGCTCCTGGACCTGCCGCAGGCTATCGGCAAGTGGGTCAACGTCACCAAGCTTTCCCTGCACGACAACATGCTCTCCGAGATTCCCGCAAGCATCGGGAACATGAAGAGCCTCGTGAAACTCTACCTCGACAACAACGACCTCACGGCCATCCCCGCAAGCATCGGCAACCTTACGAACCTCGAAATTCTCATGGTGTCGGGCAACAGCCTCGGATCGGTTCCCTCCGAGATTTCGAACCTCAAGAAGCTCCGCGAGTTCGTGCTCGACGCAAACCAGCTTTCCACGCTTCCGGAATCGCTTGCCCAGTGCGACAAGCTCGAGACCATCTCCGTGGTGGAAAACCCGATGGAAGAGGGCATTCCGCACGCGCTCCTGAACAAGAAGGGCCTGAAAGTAGACCAGTAAGCGGCTACGCCGCAATGTGAAATGTGTAGTGTGTAATGACTAATTCCACATTATAAACGCGGCAAACCAGGATTGAAGAAACAATCATGAGAATATGTATCTGCAGATTCTTTAGTTTCGGTTGTTGCCTGTTGGCAACAGCATTCCTGGCCGCGTGTAGTGACTTTTTATCGCCTGTAGAAAGCACGCCTGAACCTACAGAATACGAATACAATTACTGGCTGCTGCAGAAGGCGTACCTGTACGAGGAGGAGCTCGGCGACATTCCCGAAAAAGGCGACTCGGTACAGGCACTATACCGGGCAGTCAGCGACCGGTACACCCGCTACACGGAACCATCGAAAAGCGAAGCCGTCATCGAATCGCGCAACACGACCGTCATTACCGGCGATATCGGGATAGAGTTCATGTACAACTACGACTACGAGCACCCGCTATTCGCGAGGTATGTCTATCCCGGGAGCCCCGCCGGACGCGCAGGGCTTCCAAAACGCGGAAACATCATCTCGATAAATGGGGTGGAGCTTACAGGCACAGACGCATACAGTGTCTACAAGTCCGTATTCGACACGACGGCAGACATCTCGCTTGTCGTAAGCTATGATTCCACGACCAGGACCTACGACATGAAGCGCGAGACCATCTATGCGCCCACCGTACTCATAGACACGATGGGCGGCTATACGGTCATAAACATTCGCGAATTCAAACCGAATACATTCGACCGTGAGGAAGGGACCTACGGAGAGTTGCGCAACTACCTGGATTCCACTGCAAACGACAAGTCCGTGCGCATTCTAGACCTCAGGAACAATCCCGGAGGGCACGTGGACCAGTGCATCCGCATGGCAGACCTGTTCGTGAAGCAAGGAACTCTCTCGTCGAGAACCTGGTACACGTTCTCGCCAGACGGAAAACGCACCGAGAACCGCCTGCAGAACGACGCCTCCGCGGGCGACCCCGGCGAAGAAGGCAAGTTCGTGCTTCTCGCCAACAGCGGGAGCGCATCGTGTGCAGAGATATTCGCGGCGGCGGTCACCGAGCTTGCCGACATTCCGCTCGTAGGCCTCACGACTTTCGGCAAGGGAATCGGGCAATCGTCCTGGAGCACTCCAGCAGGCGGGCTTGCCACCATAACGACTCTCGAGTTTTACACCCCGAAGGGCAACTCGTACCACAAGAAGGGGCTAAAGCCCAGCTACTACTGCGAGAAGGGGGCAAACGTCTCTTGCGCCATCGCCGCCGCCGAAGTCCATTTCGGGAAGGCCCTGAAGAAAACTTCGGGAACAAGCCCCGCATATTCCTATGCAGACATTGCCGAGCCGCAGGTTATAGGGCCCAGAAAGAAAAATCTCGAAATTGAAGGTGGCGCGCTTGTCGAAAATTTTGTAACTTGGTAGAAAAAGGAGAACTTATATGCATTTCAATCGTTTGTTCGTAGCGGCAATTGCCGCCTCCGCTTTTTTACTAGAATCCTGCACGACATCCACCGGTAACGACGGCATCGACTGGTACGGAATGACCCAGGAAGAATTCGAGCGCCAGCCCCTGGACGTAAAGGAGCTGATGGATACCTACGACGATCTCATAGGCTTCTATGTCAACGCCGAAACGGAACTTATGAGTTTCGACAACTATGTCTGGCAAGGCCCTAACAACGGGTTTACGGCAGATAGGTACGATTTCCCCGATGTCTCGTACATGTTCTCGACCTTGAGCGACAACTTCACGAACTACTTCAGCCCATCCATTGCCATGAGGGTCATGAACTCGCTGCTATACTCGGAGCAGAAAGCCGACATCGGGGCAGAAGTGCGCGAAGTAAACATCCCCAACTGCAATGGCGAGGGCGAATGCAGCGATTCCACGACCGTACTCGTGTTCAGCCAGGTATACCCCACCGCCCCGGCAGACAAGGCAGGAATCATGGTCGGGGACACGCTCCAGAGCATAGACAAGTCCATCATTGCAAGTAGCGCCGTATTCGAAAGGATCACCACCGGCAAAATCGGGGAATCCACCTCCATCGTCGTGAAGCGCGGCGAAGAATCCATCACGGCCGTAGCCACCTTCGCGCCGTACCTTGCCCCCACGGTCTTTGTCGAAGAAATCGACTCCATCCCGGTCATCACCGTCACCGAATTCACCGACACGACCTACCTGAACACCGGCACGTACGGGGAATTCCTGAAAGCACTCGAACAGACCGAGGGCGCCACCTCCACCATCATCGACCTGCGCGGAAACCCGGGCGGATCGACAGACCACTGCATCAACATGGCGGCCGAGCTCGTGCAGAAAAACGACACCATCGTTACAATGATAGAACACCATCCCGACGAGAAATTCGAAAACGTTTATATCGACACCACGACCTACACTGCCGAAAGAGATGGCATTGGCGCAGGGCGTTACCTTGTGATGCTAGCAAATTCAAATAGCGCGAGCTGCGCAGAACTCATGCTCATGGGCGTCACGAGCAACACGAATTCCCCGGTTGTCGGCGAAATCACCTACGGGAAAGGCATCGGCCAGGTCTACACGGACACGTATGCGGGCGGTGTCGTCGGCATCACGAGCATGAGACTGCTCGACAAGAACCGGAAATCCTACCACAGGTACGGAATCGTTCCCGACTACGAGATAAGCGACAGCGAAATGGCCATGCAAAAGGCCGTAGCGCTCGCAAAGGAAAAGACGGCTACCCGCACGCAGGGCTACGGCACCGTCGATACGGGACACTTCACGCTAGCCAAGAAACAGGGTGGCAAGGATCTTGACCGCGGAGCGTTCAAGATTATCCAGAAAACCAAACCCATCCCGTTCAAGTAAAAAAGAAAAATCCCCGCAAAGCAAGCGGGGACTTTTCGTATAGGAATTCAGCGCGGACTAGTTCGCAGCAGCCGGAGCGGCTTCAGCCTTCGGAGCTTCGGCAGGCTTGGCTTCGGCCTTCGGGGCAGCCGGCTTGGCAGCCTTCACAGCCTTGGCGGGCTTGGCCGGTTCAGTCTTCGGAGCTTCGGGAGCCTTGGTGTCGATGAGTTCCATTTCGAACACGAGCAGGCTGTAGCCCGGAATCTGAGGAGGACGGCCATACGGACCATAAGCGAGGTCGTACGGAATCCAAGCGGTAACCTTCTCGCCCACCTTCATGAGCTTGAGCATTTCGGTCCAGCCCGGAATCACGGCGTTGATCGGGAATTCGAGCGGCTGGCCACGGTCGACAGAGCTATCGAACTTGGTACCGTCGAGGAGCGTACCCGTGTAGTGCACCTTGACCACGTCGGAATCACCCGGAGTGGCGCCCGTACCTTCGGTAAGCACCTTGTACTGGAGGCCGCTTTCGGTCGTCACGACGCCTTCGGCAGCCTTGTTCGTCTCGAGGAAGGCGGCACCTTCGCTCTTGCGCTTTTCAGAGGCGATGCTGTCCTTTTTCTGGGCTTCGAGCTGCTTCTGCTGCTGGATGTTCATGAGGGTCGCGAACACCATGGAATCGTTCATCAGGAACTTGGCAGAATCCTGGTTGAAACGGTCCTTGAAAGCCTGGATGAACAGGTCGAGGTCCAGTTCAATGGAATCACGTGCCACGAGCTGGGCATAGACCTGGTTCGCGAAATGCGCACCGAAGGCGTAGCTGTTCGTGTCTTTCTGGGTAACCAGGGAAGTCTTGGCCGGAGCGGTCTTGCTCGGGCACAGCTGGTCGCAACCGGTCATGAGCAAGGCGAGCGCAGAAGCCGCAATGATCAATTTTGTTTTCATAGAGTCCTCTTTTGAGTTTTATAGACGTAGTTAAAATAGCAAATCAAACGTGATTTTTCTCACATAAAAGTATTTTTTACACATTCTTTTCGTATATTATGGCATAAAGTTCAATTTTACCCCTTTCAAGGATTTTTTATGTGCGGAATTGTCGGTTACATCGGTCAAAACGAAGCATTGCCCATATTGGTCGGCGGGCTCAAGAAGCTTGAGTACCGTGGCTACGACAGCTCGGGCATCGCCGTCATCGAGAACGGGAGCATCCACACCATAAAGGCCTCGGGCAAGATTAGCGCACTCGAAGACAAGCTGAAAAAGGAACCCATCACCGGAAAGACCGGCATCGCGCATACCCGCTGGGCCACCCACGGCGCACCCACAGTCGAGAACGCTCACCCGCACACAAGCTACGACGGAAAGATTTCGATTGTCCACAACGGCATCATCGAGAACTACGCAAGCCTCAAGGCAAAACTCGTCTCTGAAGGCATCCAGTTCAAGTCCGAAACCGACACCGAAGTTTTGGCCCACCTCATCGCCCGCTTCTACAAGGGCGACCTGAAGGCAGCCGTGCTCAAGGCGCTCGCCCAGGTGGAAGGCACGTTCGGCCTTGCCGTTATCTGCAGCGAGGAACCGGGAACCCTCATCGGCGCCCGCCGCGGAAGCCCGCTCATCCTGGGCATCGGGAACAATTCCGAGTTCTTCCTCGCGAGCGATGTTTCCGCAATCATCAACCACACGCAGAAGGTGGTATACCTCGACGACAACGACATCGTGCAGATTACGGGCAACGACTACTCCATCGTGAACATGAACAGCCACGAAGTGCAGCGCGAAGTCAAGGACGTGGAATTCGATGCAGACGCCGTCGCGAAGGGCGGATTTGCGCACTTCATGCTCAAGGAAATTTTCGAGCAGCCCGAAGTGTTGCGCAACACCATGCGCGGGCGCCTGCTCGGTGCCGAAGGGAACGCGAAGCTCGCAGGCCTCGATACGAACATCCGGGAACTGCGGAACATCAACCGCATCATCATCACCGCATGCGGCACCAGCTACTATGCCGGCATGGTAGGCGAATACATGATCGAGGACCTTGCGGGTGTTCCGGTAGAAGTGGAATACGCATCGGAATTCCGTTACAGGAACCCCATCATCAAGCCGGGTACGCTCGTACTCGCCATCAGCCAGTCCGGCGAAACGGCCGACACGCTTGCCGCCCTCAAGGAAGCGCAGCAGAAGGGGGCGACCGCGCTCGCCATCTGTAACGGCGTGGGCTCCACCATCGCCCGCACGAGCGACGGCGGCGTGTACCTGCACGCAGGCCCCGAAATCGGCGTGGCGAGCACCAAGGCGTTCACCAGCCAAGTGACCGTGCTCGCCATGATTGCACTTTTGCTCGGGCGCCAGCGCAGGCTCAGCTTTGAATCGGGTGCCGACATTGTGAAGGCCATGCAGGACCTGCCCAGCCTGGTAGAACAGACCCTCAAGCTTTCGGACCAGATTGCGGGCATCGCACAGAAGTACTCGAAGGCAAACAACTTCCTGTACCTGGGCCGCCACTTCAACTACCCCGTGGCCATGGAAGGCGCCCTGAAGCTGAAAGAAATCAGCTACATCCATGCCGAAGGCTACCCCGCCGCCGAAATGAAGCACGGGCCGATTGCCCTTATCGACGAGAATATGCCGGTGGTGGTCATCGCCCCGAAAGATGCCCTGTTCGACAAGGTTATCAGCAACGTGCGCGAAATCAAGGCCCGCGGCGGGCGCGTCATCGCGGTCACTACCGAAGACTGCAAGCCGCTTGACGAATTTGCCGACCACCTCATCAAGGTACCGAAGACCATCCCGATGCTCATGCCCATAGTGACATGCGTGCCGCTGCAGTTGCTCGCCTACCACATCGCCGTATTGCGCGGAAACGACGTGGACCAGCCGAGGAACCTCGCGAAGAGCGTGACGGTGGAATAACGGCCTTCAGCCAGTTACTAATTATTAGTTACTAGTTATTAAAAAACAAAAGCGGCTTCCAGAAGGGAGCCGCTTTGCTTATACATTCGGGATATGTTCCGAAACTATTCTTCGTAGTCCTCGATGCAACGGATGTACAAACTATTTTCATACCAAACTGATACTGTTTCTATATCAGCCGCATCGGGTTCAACAGCAAAAACCTTCACTCCCATATTAGTCTCCCCCCAGCTACGCAGAGTAACGCTCCAATAGCTCACTGTGCTCGACGAAAAGCCAAATACATCCGTTGCCTTGGGGAACCTCTCGTCTCCCAACTCCAGCAAAGTATACGGCATATTGTCCAAAGCCTTCAAACTTTCAAATTCTTGCTCTGAGGGCAAATGCCAACCTTCGGGGCAAACTCCACGCACAAAGCCAGAAAAAGTACAGAACGCTCCGTCCCCACAAATTTGCGGATTTTGTGGATCACTCGCAAGAGCTACAGAATCTATCGCCGCAGACCACAGATAGCGTCTTCCATATTTATTGCAATCTGGATCATTATAGCCATAACAGAAACTCGAAGAATCTAAGAAACCCGTAGGTTGCAAATACCGGAATCTCAAGTTTTCCGCCATCCAGTTATACTTTCCGATATAAGCAGTCTTGTAAACCTCACCATCACGGGAATCCGTTATAGTTCCCACACGGGCATCTTTTGCAAGAGTTCTCCCCTGAACACTCCATTTCCCATCCTCACAAAGCATTTCCAAATCATAATTTGCTCCCGGATAATGGTAAACGATATTTTCGCCATCATTTTGGACAGAACAGTTTTTCCCCGTCAAATGACTCCAATAATCCGAATGTTTCACTAAGCCATCTTCGCAATACATATATTCCACAGTACTATTTCCATCATTAAATTTAGGAACTTCAAAAATATCACCCTCTGCATATTCAGAACAAACATCCTTCCCTACAAGAGCTTCTGTCCAAAAGTGATGGAGCATTGTTTCAAATTCAGGCACCGTATCACTCAAACCCCACGATTTCACATTTTTCCTGAATTCGGCATACCGACCATTCGCTTCTGCCAACATCACCCATTCAGCAACCGCCTTGCGTGTTTCTTCATTGTCCCACTTGCCATCGAGTTCCATATCCTTCGATATTTCCGTCAACAATTCCGTCAAATGAGCGATATCCCTATCTCCTTGCAACAGAATCGATATTGCCAATAGCGCGGCATCACCCTTCGTTTCACCAAAAACCGTCAAATCTTCAGAATTCTTGATTCCGACCGTATCTATATAGAACGCCGAAAGAATTTCGTTCCGTACTCGCTTTTTGGCATCCTTGAACCTCACCTTATTATGAGTCACCAAGTAATACATACGGTCATATTCCAGATGTGTCAAGAGATTCACATTCGCAGTATTTCGCTCCGAAACATCGGTCAGGGCCATAAGAGAAAGCTTGGTGTTCGTCTTTTGTCCACTGACTTCGTTTCGATAATAGCCCGTCACCTGAAGCAATACGTACTGGCTCACCAGATCACGGACATTGAACACGAAAAGTCCATCATCCGATTTGATTGTCCCTACAAAGTTTCCATTAGTCTGCCTCAAGGTTCGTCCACTTTCCAACTCATAAAGGTTTGCTATAGAACCCCGAACAAAAGGTCCCTTCTGCGAGAAGCCACTCAGGGAGTCCAGCGAAACAGGCTTTGTATCATCCGGTTCACTACTCGATTCGGGCTCCGGTTCACTTGAAGACGACAAAGAACTTGAAGACATTTCCTCACTCGACGAACTTTGTTCGCTTGAAATATTTTCCTCGCTTGATGAATACAATTCGCTCGAAGAATAAATTTCGCTTGAAGAGGAAACTACACTTGACGAGGATTCCTTTTTTGAAGAAGATGTATAGCCTAAGTATATCGCAGTCTTAACCATACCACAGGTAACTACAATCTGCAAGGAATCCGCAGTTTGATAAACTTCACAATCAGCCCCATCCAATCCATCATCGCCTTCAGTACCGTTATGGACAACACCCACGGAATCGCCATTACAAACGATTTTTGCGCCCCCGTCCGGAAGGTTTTCGGCGGAACACGTATACCGGATTTCGGCACCGGCAACAGAAATTTTCCAAATTCCATCAACACACACCCTTGTCAACATGTCGCTAGTGACAAGAACAACAGCGCCTTCATTTTCCGCCCCGCATATCGGCAACAAAGTAGCATTACTCACTTCTCCCATTGCCAATTCAGATTGACTTACATTCTGGGTCGTCAAGTCATCACCACAAGACATCAAAGAAAAAGCCCACAAGGCAAAAAAAAGCCCAGGAAGAACACGTAAAAAGCTATTCATGGGATTCCTCCCTATTTTTTATGCAGCGGACTCCGTTGGGATTATCGCCCATATCGCACCACCCCCCTATCTTAAACTCATTCAGATTCCAATCAAAATACAGACAAAACACAGAACCTTCATCATTCATTGACGAGCTCCAATAGCGGGATCCTTCGGGCAACACATTAAATCCGTATTTATCCGTACCCGCAGGTACACCAAAACTATCATACCATGGAATTTCACCTTTCAAAGCATTCATATATGAATCTGCGCCCACATCTTCTTTAACATAATCCAATAATTCCTTAAACTCTGTCGTATCAGGTATATGCCATCCATCGGGGCAAATTCCCTGAACAGGGTACGAAACTGTACAGGGTCGAGAATGGCTATTGATATGATACCCACAACCTGTACTCAAGCTATCCATCGCTGCAGCCCATGTATAGGCCCTGCCATATATATGGCAATCTGTAGAATCGTAGTAATTGTTAAAATACAGTGTAGAAGAGCCTTCCGACTGAGCACAAGCATTCTTCTTCAGCATACTCGGATAATTCACGCTATCGGCATAGTTCAAATTCTCCGCCATCCATGTCTGATTCCCTATAGTTGTTATTGCATAGGTTCTATTATCTCGTGAATCAGTCATCGTTTCCATCAATTCCGTAGGATACGACCCTGTCAAATGCCAATTAAGCCCATCGTTCGAATTGTCAGTGCATTCAAAGGTCCTTGTCCAGTATTTACCCGCATAAATTGCAGTATCCCCCCTTGTTGAATACAAGCAACCTTTACCTACCAGAACATCAGAATTAGAAGCCTGTCGAAGTAAATGAGCATTGCATTTAAAAATTTTTCCATCATATTTCCCTCCATCATCAGACTTCGCAACATAGAGTTCGCCATCCTTTTCACATAGAATTGGCAAGCCGTACTCAGCAGTCCAAAATTCACTCATACTATAACTGCTGTTCTCTATCATCCAGTCTGCCATTTCTTTGCGCAATCTTGCATCATCCCATTTTCCGTCCTTTTCTAAATCCATCGCTATCTTGTTCAAACGCTCCGTCACTTGTGCCACAGTCAAATCGGCCTGCAATAAATAAGACAAATTGTACAAAAAGCTACTATTCACAACGGACATATCCTCAAATTCACCAACGCCCGTCGTATCCCAACGAAACGCATCAAAAATTTCTGCACGAGCTTGCCTCTTTGCATCCTTAAATCTCTTCTTTTCAACAGTAACCAAATAATTGACTCGCGGATATTCCAAATGCGTCAATACATTAATATTCGCAGTACTCCTCTTGGAAACATCCATTATTCCATTCAAGGTAATCATTTCTGTAGTCCGCTGATTCGTGACCTCATTCAGATAGTAGCCCGTCGCCTGCATCAGCACATATTGACTGACCAAATTTCTGGCAACAAATTTGAAATGGCCGTCATCCGAATCTATCCGGCTCACAAAATTGCCGTTCGTCTGTTTTAACGTTCTCCCGTCCTGCAGTTCGTACATATAAACCATCGAACCCTTTACAAAGGGGCCCTTCTGCGAATAGCCTCCCAGAGAGTCCATCGACACCGCCATTGCTGAATCATTTTCAACCTCTACAGAATCTATTCCTGCCGTATCAACAGGAATATCTGCAGTATCCACAGGAATCGTGTCGACAGGAATTTCCACTGTATCTGCAGGTATTGTGTCATTAGGTGTTTCCACTGTATCCACGGGAATCGTATCAACAGGAACGTCTATAGACGTATCTACAGGTGTTTCCTTATACTTTGTCGTATCTGCAAGTGGATAGTCAACAAACACACTATCCGTACCGCAAACAATAACAGAACGCTCCGAATCATTTTCATAGCGGATACTGCAACCCGTTCCATTTTCCCCTCTAGTTCCAGCCGAACCATTCTGGATTACGCCAACGGAGTCCCCGTTGCACATAACTTTGTAGCCCCTATTCCCCCGCAACGGAACCGTGTAGCACGACACGTTAGTATAATATTCCGTCATCGAAACCTTTTGCCAGATATTTCCCGAGCATACACGCAAGGAGGAATCTTCCTTGACAAAGACCTGCTGGTTTTTGTTGGCAAGGCCACATTCAGGAAGATCTGCAGCGTATTCATAAATATCCATAGTCGCATACGATTCCTGTACCACTTCCGTCACCGTCTTCTCGTCACTGCAGGCAACAAAGATACAAGCCACTGTACATAGAACGGCTATTTTCTTTTTCATTTTATTTATCATCATTTCGCCATTCCTTAATCTTTGATACAACGCAGATTATAGTTATCATAACGGCCACTACTAGACCACAAATCATCGAAAACATAGTCGCCAAAACGGAATTGTCGAACCACCACGGCTTTAGGACTCACTGCCGCCCCCGAATTAAGTCTCTCAGCTTCCGACGAAAAAAGTTCTTCAAAAATGGTTGAAGACCAAAAACACTTTTGATCACCACCTATAGGTTTTACTGAAAAACCATAATCATCCGTTCCATTTCCAAACCTAGTTGTCCAACCTTCAGTCGACAACAGAGGAGCATCAACACTGAACGGCACAAAAAAGTGATAGCCTGGGTCATATGTGGCCATTACGTCTGGCCATATATATGCCAACTGTTGAAGCCAATCATCCCAGCTAGGCACATGCCAGCCATCAGGGCACACGCCCTGCACAGGACCGCTAAAATCACATATAATATCTCCACTCCCTTCAGAAATCTCACAAAGCGTTCCTTCCGGGTCAACAGCTTCTTGCCATTTCATTTCATACTTCACCTGTCCCGGATTATCAGGATCCGCAACACCATAATCCTCCGCCGTCCATATTTGCGATCCAATAAACGCCAAATTGTAATACATTTCCGTTTTTGGATCACGAACCTTTATCCGCCAAATTTCATCTTCGCAAATCAAATAGTTGCCATCAAAAACGCTTTGGAAATTCTGCAGCAATTTTTTCTCGTCATCATTTTCTGCAGAGCACGTCCCTACCCCATAAGTTTCACCAACAAATTTCTTGACAATTGATTCAAACTCGGGCACATCTCCCAAATTCCAACCTTCAACATTGGCTCGAATTCTTGGCAACTTCGGCAGAAGTGTAATAGCACCATCGGCAATCGCCATCGCCAGTGAATCCCCAATAGTACCATCCTTCTCCAAATCAAGTGAAAACGCCGCAAGCAGTTCCGTAAGTTCTGCAATGGAACGGCGCCCCTGCAGCATTACCGATATCGCCAGCAAGGCAGCATTCCCTTTACTGTCGCCAAACACACTCAAGTCCTCGGATTCGCCGATGCCGGTCGTATCGATGTGGAAAGCCTGCATGATTTCAGCCCGCGCACGCCGTTTCGCGTCCTTAAACCTGACTTTATTATGCGTCACCAGGTAATACACGCGGTCATATTCCAAGTGCGTCAGCAAGTTCACGTTAGCCTTGCTCCGCGCAGAAACATCCGTCAAAGCAAACAAGGTCAAATCTTCCGTGGTCGTCTCGCCGGTCACTTCGTTCTTGTAATACCCGTTTGCCACAAGCAATGCGTACTGGCTTACCAGGTTTCGTGCCGAAATCCTAAAGAAGCCATCGTTGGAATTGATTACCCCCATGAAATTTCCGTTGGTCTGCTTTAGGGTACGGCCATCCGTCAGTTCATACAGGCGCACATTGCTCCCCATGACAAAGGGCCCTTTCTGCGAAAAGCCGCTCATCGAATCGAGCGAGGTTTGTATAGCCTCTTCATCAAAAGACGACGATGATTCCTCCGAACTGCTGCTCTCCGGTTCTGAACTACTACTCTCCGGTTCCGAGCTGCTGGAAGGCGGCAACTCGCTGCTGCTGGAAATTTCCATCTCGGAGCTGCTACTTTCAATTTCAGAACTACTGCTTTCCGGTTCTGAGCTACTACTTTCAATCTCCGAGCTGCTGCTCTCCGGTTCAAAACTGCTGCTCAATATTTCTGAACTGCTGGATTCCTCGGGATATCTTTCCAGGTCAAAGATAAGCGTGTCCTTTTCACAGGAAATCTGAATAAAGGAAGTCCCATCTATCCGCTTTGCACTGCACGATGTCGAAGCGTTTTTGCCATTCGCACCCGTTTTTCCCTGCGAGCCGTTCAGCAGCACGCCAACAGAATCCCCTTCACAGACAATCTTAACGCCACTACCGTCTGCCAGAGTTTCCGTTCCGCAAGAATACTCTGGCGCATCCGACTTGACGCGGAACCATTCATTATCGGCGCAAACGAAAGAGGTCGCCTCGCTCTTCACCCAAACCTGAGTGCCATTGCTTGCAGAATCGCAATCGGGAAGTGCCGACACGTCCGATGCTATTTCCATGCCGGGCAATGTCACCTGGGTAATATTTTCCGTGGTGATGTTGTCGCCACAGGCCGAAAGGATCGCCATACACGAAAACGATGCACACGCTATTCCACATATCGTTGCGTTTTTTTTCTTTTTCACAATGGATGCGAATCTCATGGCAAGGCTCCTTACCGCATATTATAATTTTAATTTACATTCTAGTATGGGCAAAGTCAATAGGGGCAAAGCCGGCCCCGCAAAAAAAGCCTTTTAATATCACGGATTATTACTACATTTCGTAAATAATGACCGAAATCGAGGAACAGGAAGATTACGAGGTCCGCATAGGTTCGTTCAACGGACCCATGGACCTGCTCGTGTACCTAGTCCAGAAAAAGGAAATGTCGCTGGACCAAATCCCGATTGCAGAAATCGCGGACGACTTCCTCGCGTGGGTCAACAGAATCGGGGTGACCGACCTCTCGAAGGCGGGCGACTTCCTCTACATGGCGAGCCGCCTGATGGCCCTCAAGGTGCAAGAACTGCTCCCGGCCGAAGAACGCGACCCCGAACTCGTCGAAGAATACAACGCCGACCGCGAAAAACTCATGCAGGAGATGCTCGAGTACCAGCGCTACAAGCAGGTCGCGGGCGGGCTCCAGGATATGGAAGGCAAAAACTTCGGCACGTACAGCCGCGGCCGCCTCGAAAAGACGCAGAACGACGAGGACACACTCGCCGACGCGAACATCTGGCAGCTTTTCCGCGCCTACCAGAAGAGCCTCAAGACAAAGATTTCGGATACGGTCCACCACATTGAACTGGACTACGTGACCATCCAGGACCGGCAACAAGCGATAAACAACTACCTCTCCGTGAACGGACGTGCGCTGTTCGAGGACCTGCTCGACAACGACAGCCACCCGATTGTCGCCGCCGTGACGTTCATGGCTCTCCTCGAAATGATCAAGACCGACGAGGTGGTGTTCCGCCAGAGCGAACTCTTTGGCCCCATCTGGATTTACCGCAAGAAGAACAACCCGGACTATGCCGACGAGATGGCGCGCGAGACGGTATTCTACTCGAAGGACCCGGAAGTAAAACCCGGCCTTGTGGAAGAAATCCGCAACATGGCGCTCGCCCGCTCGCAGGCAGGCAGCGTAGGCGATATCGCCGCCGTCATGAAGGAGGCCGTACTCTGGACTACGCGTGGCAGGAACGTGACCGAAGAAGACCTGCAGGCCATGCTCGAAGGGCGCGAAGACCTGAGCGAAGTGCAAGACAACCCGTTCGCCGAGATGATGAAGGAAGACGACGCAGCCGAGGCGGCGATGACAAGCGCTTCTACGCCAACAGAGACGCAGACCGAAAGCGCTATGCCTGTCGAAACGCCGGTTGAAAATGTGGCACAAGATGCGCCGGCAGATGCCGCGCCTGCGGAGGAGATTGCCACGCCTTCGGCTCCTGCGGAGCCTGTTGCAGAGCCCGAAAAGCAAGCCGCTCCCGCAACATCGCAAATGAGCGACGAAGAATTCGAGGCCTTCATGAAGAAGGCGCAGGCGTTCTACTCCGGAGAAAAGGCAGAGGAAGATTCTACAAAAGAAAACATCGCCGAAAATCCCGGCGATGACGAAGACGAGTTCCCGTCGCTAGAAGTTCATTCCGGCGACGACTGAGCCGCCCGAACTGCACGTTTCAAACAAACTAATCCCAGTTGATGCTCGGCGGAGGGTCCTTCAGGTCCTTGTTCTGCTTTGCCGCCTCGAATTTCTTTTCCAGGAGTTCGGCACGGTTCTTCTGCGCTTCCTTCGCTGCGGCAAATTTCGCCTCCAGGTCGGAAGAGCGCGTTTTCTGCTCCTTCAAGAAGTCATCGAAGGACTTGACCTCCTTCTTGAATTCCTTGTGGCTGAGCACCTCGCCCGTATCGGCATCCACCACAATCTCGCCCTTGCACATGGGGCATTCGATGGTAAGCGTCTTCACGGCCATAAATGCCCCCTAGTTCCTGCGCCCGCCGATTAGGCCCGCGCGGTACGCCCAGTAGAGCAGCTGGAGAATCGAGCTGATGGCAGCCGCCACATAGGTAAGACCCGCGGCAAACAGCACGCCAGAGACGGTATTGTACTCGCGGCCCTGCGCCACCACGTCCATGCGGGCAAGCGCCTTCTTGGCGCGGCTGGAGGCGTCGAATTCCACCGGAACGGTCACCAGCGTAAAAAGAGTCGTCGCCGCAAACAGCAGCACTCCAACAATGGAGACCGGCTGGCCGATAGCCTTTCCGAAACTCATGAGCATGATACCGATAATCACGAGCCACGGCCCGAGATTGCTCCCGATGTTTGCCACCGGGACAATCGCCGAACGAAGCCACATGGGGAAATACCCCTGCGCGTGCTGGATGGCATGGCCCACTTCGTGCGCGGCCACGCCCGCGGCACTCGCGCTACGCCCGTGGTAGACTTCGCGGGAAAGGTTCAGCGTCTTGTTGAGCGGGTTGTAATGGTCCGAAAGGAACCCCTGATGTTCGAGCACCTTCACGTCGGTAATGCCCGCATCCATGAGGATGGCCTTCGCCACGTCGGCGCCGGTAAGCCCGCTCGAAATGTTCACCTTCTGGCCCGCATTGAAGCGCGCCTTGACCAAGAGCGACACGCCTCCCGAAAGGGCGAGCGTCACCACAAGAATCATCATGTATAAAGGGTCAAAGTACATCTGAAATCCTTCGATAAAATGTTTTACATCCTAAATGTATAAAAACAACGCCGAAAAGGAAAGCATCCTGTCCGGCGTATTCGCATTCCATCATAAAATGCCTAGCTACATGTCGCCCGCGTCTATCTTCGCCTTGTCACGGATGCGCGTCAGGATAAGTCCAAGAATCAAGTACACGACAGCCTGGACTGCAAGCTGGTAGAGTTTCGGTGCCACATCGTAGATATCGGCACCCATCTGCTCGATCGAAAGCCACGCGGGTACGGCAAACGTGCTGGGTAGAATATACGAAATTGCAGTCATCCAGCGGGGCATCAGGTAAGCGGGCCAGCTGAAGTTCGCAAGGAACAGCACTGGGATGGACATGTACAAGAACAACTGCATGCTCGATTCGCGACGCAAGAAGATTTGCGAGACGACCATACCGAAATTAATGACGGATGACAGGAACACGATGGAGAATACCACCATCGGCAAGAGTTCGCCACGGCGCGGGAAGTCGAAAATATTGTAGACAACGCAATGGTAGAACAGGATAAACGAGCAGTAATGCACAAAAAAGGCGAGCGAACGCCCGAAATAGCGGTACGGCAGGGACTCGTTCTCGACAGGGCTGTCGCGGAATTTTTTGCGGAAACGCCTGTGGGCACGGGAACCGCCCAGCACACAGATGCCGATAATGAGCGACTGCTGCAATATCACCACGAGCACGCTCGGCACCACGTAGTTCGCATAACCGCCGGTGCTATTGAACAGAGTCTGGATGCTTATAGGGAACGGGTCGCGCATGGCTATAGCCTTCGCCGAAGGCACCTGCTTGCTCAGCGCAATCTGTTTTACCTTGTTCGTAGCGCCAACAGTCAGCGCACAGGTAGAGAAAGCCGTACCTATCGCGCCGTGGAACATCACGTAGGCACCGTGCGTAAAGATGTTCACCGACACCTGGTGCTTGCCGCGGATATCCTTCTCCATGTTCTCGGGGATTACCATGAAACCGTAAATCTCGTCGCGGGCCATCGCCGCTTCGGCCTGTTTCATTTCGGGGTAAATCGCCTTCACCTCGATTTGCTGGGCTGCAGACGCCATCCGAATCAGGTCACGCGACATCGCCGTGTTGTCCAAGTCGACAACCGCCACGGGCACCTTCGATACCGTCTGGTAAATATACGGCACCGGATAGTAGAAAGCATAGATAAGTCCCGCCACCACGAGCAACAGCACCGCGGCAGGGTCCGTGTATATCAGTTTCCATTCGGCAAAGGCTACTTTCCAGAGGCGCTTGATCATGCGGTAGCCTCCGGAGATTTTTGCAGTTGCGTTGCGTTAGCTTCCTCATACTTGGCTTCACGGCGGGCGAACTGTTTCCAGCGCATCGACATGAGGAGTGCCCCGAGCACGTTCCAGAACACGGCCATCCCGATAAGGATTTCCATGCTGTGCCAGGCAGGCGTCATGTCCACATCGCCAAGCATCATGGTCGACTGTATCATGAGCACGTGAGTAAGCGGAAGGATAAATGCAAAGCAGCGCACCGCAAAGGGCATCGCCATCACGGGGAAAGTCTGGCCCGCAAACGCGAATGCCGGGCTTCCGATAATGCCTGCCGCACCTGTCGCCATTCTCATTATGCCGAACACGCCGACAAAAACGACACCTGCACCGGAACAGGCGAGAATCATAAAGAGCTGTGCCGATGCCGTCATGACAAACTCATCGAAAGAAAGCGGGGCGAGCAGCCTGTGGCAGTAGGCATAGCAGCCGAGGCTTTCGAGCCAGAGCACGATATTCATGGGGAACACGCTTGCAACCCAGAGCGTAAGCCTGGAACCGCCCGCATAGCGAACCATTTCCCTCACGCGATGGTCACGCAGCGGGAACGAGAATACATACGCGCCCACAATCATTGCCGCAAGGTGGAAAATCGCTGTCACGAGCCCGAGCACCAGAAAGCCCTGGTAATTGCTCTTGAGGTTTCCGACCGAATGGATTTGCACCTTCACGGGGTCTTCCATCTGGGCGGTGAACAGTTCGCTACCCGCCGCGGCAAGAACGGAGCGGATTTCCTTGGTCACGAACATGTTGGTAAGGTAGTTCTGCCCACTGGAATACACGGGAATCACGGGTGCCTCCAAGCGGAGCGTGCGACGTTCCAACTCATTGGGGAACACGACGAATCCCTGGATTTCGCCACGAATGACCGCATGTTCACATTCGCCCATGTCGGCACAGACCATCTTGATATCGAGAACCGGGCTCGAACGCAGTTTCGACTCGAGCTTGTCGGTAAGCTGGCTATTGTCCTGGACAACAAGCCCGATAGGCACATGCTGCACGATCTGCGAAGAGAACATGCCCATCGTGAACAGCGATACGCCGATAGGCAATACCACAAGAATCATCCACAACACGATATTGTGGCTGAAATAAATTTTCCGGATGGTTTTTAACAGACCGTTCAAAACCATAAGGTGTCCACGCTACTTGATGGCATCAACCGAGAGGAGCACGCTCATGCCGGGGCGGAGGTTCTCCACCTTTTCCGTGGGGCGCAGGCGCACTTCGAACGTCTTGAGGTCAAACCCGCCACTTTCCTTGCTGCTGCGCCAGGTGGCGTAGTCACCCACGGAGGCGATGTAGCTGACTTCCATTTCTACGTTCTTGTCGAGCGCGGGGATATGCATCGTGAACTTCCTGCCCTTCGAGACATTCTTGAGGAAGTCTTCGCGCAGGTGGAAAACGGCCCATGCGTCGTCGAGGTCGGTGACGGCGATGACGGGCATGCCGGAACCCACGACTTCGCCTTCTTCGGCAAGCTTGAGCGAGACTTCGCCGCTGATGGGGCTACGGATCTTGGTTTCTTCAAGGTAGGCATCCACCTCGGCGGTGGCGCCACGGGCCTGCATCACGAGTGCGTTTGCGGCGGCCTTGTCTTCGCTGCGGGCGCCGGCAACCGCCTGGTTGTACTGGGCCTTCGCGGCGTCGGCAGCGGACTGGCTAGCCTTCATCTGCGTTTCGGCCTCGTCGCGCTTCTGGAGCGGCAACACGCCTTCGTTAAAGAGTTTCTGCACACGGTCGTAGGTGTTCTTCGCGAGCGTCGCGGCATCCTGGGCGCGGTCGGCCATGGCCTTGAGCGCGGTGATATCTTCGCTGCGGGCACCATTGCGGGCCTTGCTCGCCTGGGCGCGTGCGGCACCGAGGGCGCCCTGGGCCTGCATCTTCTTGGCCTCGATTTCGGGGCTGCTGATAATCGCCACGATGGAATCCTTCATGACGATGTCGCCCTCGTGCACGAACAGGCGTTCGATGCGGCCCGGCACCTTGCCGGCCACAAGCACGCGCCGTGCTTCCATCTGGCCTTGCAGAAACTGTTCACGGGGGGCAGTCGCGAATTTCTGCAACTGCATCACACCCAAGACCACGAGGGCAATCAGCCCTGCGACTACGATAATCTTCCCGAGCGTTTTCAGTACATTCATTACTTCTTCTCCGTATTTTCGTTTGCAGGCAATTTTTCTTCGGGCTTGGCGGCATCGCTTGCCGGAACTTCTCCCGCAGAAGCAGGTTCGGCGGTTTTTTCCGCAGGCTGCGCTTCTGCCGGAGCGTTAGCCACCGCGCTATCCACCGGGGCGGCAGTTGATTCAGTTGCCGCAGCGGCAGTTTCGCTAGCCGCAGGGGTTTCTGTTGCCGAGCCAGTCGACGCATCCGCAGACTCGGTCGAAGCCGGCGCCTCCACAGGACGCTTCACGTTCAGCATGGTGCCGGCATCGCCGACCTCTCCCGCAGATTCCAGGAGTCCGAGCCATGCGATGACCGCATCGAAATGCGCCTTCAGGTCGGCCACCTGCAGGCGGGCAAGCGCAAGTTCCGCATCCACCACGTCGAGGCCGGTCGCAAGACCCGCCTCGTAGGCACGCGTCTGGCTGCGCAGCGCCTCGTCGGCAAGTTCACGCGTCTTCACGAGGCTCGAAAGGCGGCCCCGCGCATGTTCCAGTTCGCGCCAGCGTTTTTCAACAAGAAGGTTGATATTGTCGAGCGTCTGCTCTTCCTTGCTCGAGAGCGAGCGTTCCATCGCCTTCGCAGAGCTCACCTTCGCACGGGATTCCGCACCGCCCAAAAAAGGCAAGTCCCACTGCGCCTTCGCGCCCACTGCCCATTCGGGCTCCAGTATGGTCAAGTCCTTCGTGTAGAGTTCACGGTAACCGAACAGCGCCACAGTCGGGTACCAGTCGGCGCGGGCGGCCCTCACGGCATCTTGGCTGCGCTTCCTTTCAGTGCGAAGCTGCCGAAGCCCCGGGTGCTTCTCGCGGGCAAGCTGCTTGAATTCTTCCATGCTGCGCACCACTTCCGGCGCTTCTACCGGCGTTGTAGCCGTAATGCTCGTATCCGTGCGCAACAGGCTTGCGAGCGCCATGCGGGCAAGCGACTGGTCGCGCAGGGCGTCCTCGTAGGCGTTCTGCGCCTCGGCAAGCGCCACTTCCGCACGAAGCCTTTCGGACTTGCTGATTTGGCCGCCCTCCTCGAGTTTCTTGGAACGTTCCAGGTGGCCTTCGAGGTTGTGCATCGTGGTTTCGCGCATCACGGACAGTTCTTCGGTGAGGCGGAGCGTAAAGTACTTGGTCGCCACATCCATCAAGATGGTGTTCTGCGCCATGTCGAATTCGGCCTTGCGGGCGTTTACGTTCTCCTTCGCGGCATCGTATGCGGAATAGATCTTGAACCCGGTAAAGATGGGCCACACTACCGTCACGCGGGCATTGAAGAACACGTCATCCTGGACCTTCATGCCAAAGTCCGTATCCTCTATGTTCTTTTTCGCGGAAGCCTCGTAACCCTCGGCAGCCTGCTGGGCCAGCGCGCCCACCTCGGGGCTGCCCATGACGCCGCTCCTGATATCGCCCGTCTTCTGGTCTACCATGCTCTTCGCGGTGGCCTCGTCGAGCCCGTATGCCGCCATGGTCTGCTGCACGGCATCGCCATACGCCTTTTGGTATGCCTGGTTGTATGCCGAAATATACGCCTTGGAATAGGCCGAAGCCCCAGCGATGTCGCTCAGGGGGCCCTGCAAACTGCTCAAGTCAATCGTTATGGGGTCGTTAATCTTGGTAATTCCCGCAGAAAGGGATATTTTCGGCAAAAAGCGAGAACGGGCCTCGGTCTGTCCGCTTTCGGCCATTTCGACCTTCGCCTTTTCGGCCTTGATCTGCGAGTTGTTGGATTTTGCCATGTCAAGGGCTTCCTGCAGGGTCAGCGGGGAGGCCATTGCCAAAGCGCCCAACGAAACAATGTAAAGCAAGCACTTTTTCATAGCACGTAAAAAAATACATTTTTTCGCTGATACGGGCAACTCCGTTCATCCTGCTAATTATGCAAATCATCCGGCCCCCCCGTATACAGAAAGGAACCCGTCTTCGCGGGTTCCTCCATAAGTTTACAATAAAGTTCTATCGCGCTGGTCTACATCTTACCCGGGGTCGGTACATCTACCTTCCAGGCCTTTGCCTCGTAGCCCATGGTGGTAACGTCTACGCGGTGCAAACTGTAACCAAAGCCATCCGCTTCGGCAAGGCCATCCCAGTTGTCGGAATAGAGCGTTGCATCGTGCCAAATGTAGAAGTACTTGATAATCGAAGGATCCTTGGGGTCGGCTTCCTTGCTGTAGGGCTCCTTCACCGCGATGGTTTCGCCGCGGTTAGAGAGCTTGCCCTTGTAAGTCACAATCTGCACATCTGCGGGAATCTGGTAGGTGGAGCGGACAAAATCAGCACTCCAGTTGGTTATGCCGAACGCAGCCATATCCACATCTTCCAATGTTTCGGGAATCAGGAGCATCAGGCCCTTCGCGGGGACAGACATGCTAGTGAACTCGAGGTTGATACCTTCGACCTTCCAGCCCCTCGGCACGGAAGAATTGTAAAGGGTCACAGGGCTATCCGAACCGTTCACGATTTCCATGAATTCGAACGGAACCGTAGTGTTGGCAGACGCCGGGTGGTAATGGATTTCGTTGATATAGAGGGAGCCAACCTGGAGAGAGGAGTTCTTGGCGCCGGGGGTAGCCGCAGCCAGCGGGCCCTGGGCCGTAGAACCGTCGGAAAGGTCCACGACACCGCTCGTCGCCGTCGTCGCAGGCACCCAAATGCTGGATTCGTCGCCTTCGCTTGGGCCACGCAGGTAGAACTCGCCGCCATCCGGAGCGACAATCAGTTCCTTGTCAAAGGACGTTGCGGCATCGAGCACGAGGAAGCCCTTTGCAGGGACTGTTCCCGTCTTGATGGTAAGGGTCTCGTTACGGCGCTTGGCCTCGACCGTCCATCCCGAAATGTCGACCGGCTGGTCGCCCGCGTTATAGACTTCTATCCAGGAATCCTCGCCCAGCTTGAACGGCTTGATTTCGTTGATGCGCACCGCCGTCGGGGCAACCCATGCGTCGTTGCCTACGCCCGGAGTGCCACCATCGACCGCACTTGCCGCCCAGGAATTGGGCTGGGCAGCGTTTCCGCCCACGTACACGAGGGAGCGGCCATTGCCATCGGCAAGGCTCGGCCAAGGAGGTTCGTTACTGAATGCGCAGCTCACGTCGCCTTCGCCCTGCACCTTCACGTTGACCACGTCGCCTTCGTTGATGAACTTTACGTTCTGGGCATCGTCCCACGGGCCAAAGAGCCTTCCGGCAAAAGTCGGATAGGTCGACTTGAACAAGGCAACATCGTTCGTGACCACCACGTATTCACCCTTCGCGAGGGGTTCCGCCGGGAACGTGTAGTCCACGGCACCGCTCAGGTGGAGCAGGAAGTTCTGCATGTTGTCCATGTCCATGCCGCCCGCGATGTAGATTTCGACCCATTCAAGCTTGGAGTCCTTCGCGTGGTACATGATTTCGGAGCAGGCCATCTGGGGCTCTGCCGTGGGAGCGAGAGAAGAGCTCGACTTCGCCGTGGGAGCGCTGCTGCTACCGGGAATGTCGGCACTGCTACCCGGGACAATGTCACCACTGCTGCCGGGGACGTCCGAGCTGGTCGGCACCACGGAGCCCGAGCTGTCGGGTTCAGGAGATGCAGGGTCTTCGGAACATGCCGAGAACGCTCCGAGCATGGAGATAAGGGATCCTGTCAAAAGCCACTTTTTCATGTTCATAAGGGCCATCCTTTTTGAGGTTTTACGCTCTTTAATAAAATTCCTAGAAATTGCCAGCCAGTTTTGTCCAGTAGGGGGACTTGAACCGGCGGGGATTTTCATAAACACGTTTCCATTCAGCTGCCGCATTACCGAATTTAGAAAAAGCGGCGTGCTTGAGGTTCAAAAATCTTATCAAGTCGAACATCCAGTAAGGAACCTGTGAGCAAGGACACTTTAATTCTAGAACTGCGTCGGCTCCGGGCTG
>Ga0265300_10001286_pt1 | contig 23948 bp, 17 predicted proteins | sample AusTroGonzalo_MG_FD_193482 | JGI IMG/M metagenome (GOLD analysis project Ga0265300, IMG submission 193482) | Bovine rumen microbial communities from tropical cattle in Woodstock, Queensland, Australia - Gonzalo_03 | ecosystem: Host-associated > Mammals > Digestive system > Stomach > Rumen ...
AGTCTCCCAAGTTACGTTCATGTTAGGCAGGTTCTTCAGGTAGAAACGAGGCACCTTCTTACCACCCATGGTGGTATAGCCTGTTTCGTACCACGACTGATAAGCATAGTTATCAACCGATGAGTTACCCAGCTTACCATAAGAGGCGCGCAGCTTCAGGTTATCGAATACGCTGAGGAATGAGTTCTTGGCAAAAGCCTCCTCACTGATACGCCAGCCTGCCGATGCAGAGGGGAAGAAGCCCCAACGGTTATCGGGCGAGAAACGCGACGAACCATCGTAACGGAAGTTAGCCTCTAACAGGTAACGTGAATCGTAGGCATAGTTCAAACGACCGAACCAAGAACGATAGGTATAACCGGTAAAGTTACCACGTGTGTACTCCTCCGATGTCAGGGTATTCAGGTCGGTCAGTGTGGCATCAATCATACCCATCTTCTTCACATCGGTATTACCATCGCTGTTCTTACCTTCCTCGAAACCTACCAACGCACCTACATCGTGCTTCTGGGCAAAGGTGTGGGCCCAGTTCAGGGTATTGGTAATCTTCCAGTTATAGTAGTGGTGATAGTACATATAGCTTGAGAGGGCCTCGAGTGCAGCAGGCGATGCCACTACCTCGTTACGACTGAAGCTATAGCTCTCGTTCTGTCCGTCGGTGTACTTATGACGGGCATTGTAGTAGTCGTAACCAAAGGTTGACTTGAAGGTAAAATCCTTCAGGAACTTCACCTGAGCATAGGCGGTACTGTAAGCGTGGGTAGTCTTATAGTAACTGTCGCCATCGCCATTCAACAGTTGCATGGGGTTGTGGGCAGCACCATCCTCAACCGATGTCTCGATACCACCAAACTTACCATCGTAATAAGGATAGATACCAGGCACGGTCTTCAGGAACTCCCAGCTCGATAGGGCATCCACGTTGTTACGGTCGCGATCGCTGTGTGTACCCCATACCTGAGCACCCAGCTGTAACCAGTTAGTTACATCCGAAATCAGCTTCAGGTTGATAGAGTACTTCTGCTCGCCCGAACGAACAATCATACCAGGGTTATCGAGATAGGTTAATCCAAGGTTATAACGTGTGCGGGTGTCCTTACCCGACAAAGAGATAGCGTGCTCCTGCATTACCTTGGTCTGGTAAATTTCATCATACCAGTCGGTATTAGGATAAGCCACGTAGTTGGGATAGCCCGACTCGGCAATGCCATTAGGATTAGCCTCAGCCTGACGCCACTGGTCAATCACGCTTTGTGGATATTTGCCGGCTGTACCGATATTCTCGCTGGCCTCGTTCACCATCTCCATATAGTCGGCATAGTTCGACATAAAGCGAACCAGCTTTGACGGTTTGTTGATCGACAACCTTCCGGTATAGGTTACATTCACCTTACCCTCGGTACCACTCTTGGTTGTAACCAGGATAACGCCGTTAGCACCACGGTTACCATAGATGGCACACGATGCAGCATCCTTCAGGATCGAGATGCTCTCGATATCCATGGGGTTCACATCCGAGAGACTCATCTCCATACCATCTACCAATACCAGCGGACTGGCATCGTTCATGGTTCCCACACCACGGATGTTTACCGAGAAGTTCTCGGCGCCGGGCTTACCTGAGCCCTGCAGGATATCAAGACCGGCAGCCATGCCCTGCAATGCCTGGGCCACAGTGGTAACAGGACGCGAGTTGGCTTCCTTCTCAAGGTTTACCGATACCACCGAACCTGTCAGGTTCACCTTTTTCTGGGTACCGTAACCCACTACTACTATCTCGTTCAGTTCGTTGCGGTCTTCCTTCATGGTTACTACCATGTTATCGGTTGCACGAGCAGTCACATCTACGTAACCGATATAGGTAAACACCACTTGTGCATCGCTCTTACTGAGCTGCAGTTTAAAACGTCCGTCCATATCGGTAACAGCGGCATTCTGCGTGCCCTGTTCCTTAACGGTAACGCCAATCAGGGGTTCACCCTGTGCATCAACCACCGTACCAGTAACAGTACGTTGCTGCTGAGTGGCTGCTACAGTACTGGAATGAACCGATAAGGCCAGATTTCGTTCGGCTAAAGCTGGCGAAGCTGCCATCAGCATAGCTGCGCCTACCAACGAGGTAATTAATCTTTTTTCCATTTCTTGATGTTTAGGTTTAATTGTTTTTGTTTATTTCTTCAGAAAATCATCTGTTCGTGTTGGTGAATACATTTCCCAGAGCGAGGCGATAGTCCAGCCTGGTGCAAAGAGGTTATTATAGAATCCCTTACCATTCATACCATAATCCCAAGTGGTGTGCTGTACTACCTCGGGATAGAATCCGGGTACTGAGATACCACAAAGGCGCTCGGGTGTAGGCATCAGCTGTGAGAGCGAGTTAAAGATCACATCGTGCATCTGCAGGAAACGCTGGTTACCCTTCTGCTGGCCCAACCACTTTACGATGTGTGGCAACTCGAATACAAACACATCAATATGGTTGTTCTCTACCGATACGTTACTCCAGCCACGGGTCTTCAAACCCAAGTCGCCCAGCATCTGACCCTGTGCAAAGGGCACATCCCACATGTAATACCACGACAAGGCAAAGTAAGCAGCCTTTTCGCACAGGTCGATATAACGCTGGCGCTCCTTACCCTTGGTTACAGCTGCCAGGTAATAGGTAGCGGTAACAGCAGCAATGGCAGCCTCTTTATCCTCGCAGTTAGCATCGAGGGTTGATGAGAAGTAATCGCTCTTTGAGATGATATTCTGCTCCAGATAGTCAACAGTGCGACGGGCAGCCTCCAGGTACTGTTTCTTACCGAAGTAGCGGTAACCCATCACCAAGGCTGAGGTAGACGATGGTGTGCTACCACCAGTGCCATCCACGTCGGTACCATTGTCGTGATACTTACGGGCAAAGCTGCCATCGGCCTTCTGCAGTTTCAGGAATCCATCCAGGATACCCTTTATACGTGCCTCCCACTGGGGATGACGACGACCGTGTGCCTTCTCGTACTTGAGATATAACAGAATGGCATAAACACCCTCTGACTGCTGACGGATAGAGTGTACTACCTTATCATCGCTTGGGAAACCACGTGTAAAGTTCACGTTATCGTAGAAGTAACCTGCACTGGTAAGACCATGCTGCAGATAGCTCTCCAGAATCTCATTACCCATGGTTACGAGATCCTGCTCGCCATGCTGTTCGCCGTACTCGATAGCATTGAAGGCATTCAGCAGCACACGACCACAGAAACCTACCTGTGCCTCGGGGAAAGGCTTACAATCGCTGGTAAGCAAGGTGTGACCCGAGTTGTACTTCAAGGGATAGTTGCTTACATACGATTGACGGAAATAGTTAGTCAGTCCCTTCTTCATCTCCTCAGGCGTAAAGAGTGGCTTCAATGCCTGTGGCTTCAGGTTATCGAAGCAGCGCTGCCACATCAGTGTTACGTGCTCGCCAAAGTCCTTGGCCTCGGTCTCACTGATGCGCCACTGGATAGTCTTGGTCTCGCCTTTCTCGATCTTTGCAAAAGCAAATACGGGGGCAGCCAAGGTAAGCTTACGGATGTAGCGCTTAGGTGTCTCAATGTAGGGATAACCAAAAGTAAGCTTGGCCTCCTGCTGCTCGCAATCAAGACCCAGGTAACCCAGAGAAGTTTCGCCACTCAGGATAATCTCGCCTGCCTGATGGGTAGTCATACACTCCTGTGGGGTGTCAAGCTGACGGATAACAGCCACCGACTTACCGTTAGCCTCATCATAAACACTGGTCATAGGCGACGACAGACGGTCCTCGCGGAAGTTCCAGCTCTTAGATGTGTGGAAGGCAGGTGCATCCTTAGGCGAACGCAGGTTGCGGTGATACCAGAAACCTGGCAGATAGAACTCACTATCGGCCGACTTGATGCCTGTGGCAAGCTGCGCACCGAAGTTGTAATACGTAGTGGCATCGGCCTTGATGGTAACGGTATAAACCTGATCGTTGCCATCGTTTGCCAACTGCGCACTGATGTGCAAAGGCAATGCCTTACCATCGGCAGGCTTTAACTGATTGCCATCAGCCTGCAGTTGGATAACTTTTGCCTCGTTGCCTGGCTGCTTGATACTAATCTGCGTTTGGATGTTGATAGCAGAAGCATTCATCGATAAAGCAGCAAAGACTGTTAATAAAAAAGTTTTGTTGAACATATAATAAAAGTTTTTGTTGGTTGCTTGCGTGGGTTACTCTTTATATAAGTAATGGAACGTGCCATTGGTAACAGCAAAACCTTGACTGGTCTGTGATAATCCTACAACGGCAGTTTTTCGGGGACTCACCTCGGTAAAGCTATTATGGGTATGGAACACGTAGTTCCACTGGCCCTGGGCATCCTTAAACATATCACCATGACCGGTGCCGTAATAGCCTATGTTGGCACGATTGATAACCGACTGCGATGATTTGGTCCAAGGACCGAAAGGCGACGAGGCTGTAGCCACACCAACGGCATAGTCGATATTACGGAAATCGTTAGCCGAGTAGAACATATAATAGGTATCGCCAAGATGCAGTACAGTAGGACCCTCGGTTACTCCCCAACTGGCCTGTGCCGTATTCTCCCACTGCTCCGAGGCATGGATACACTCCTGGGCTGTTTCTTCCTTAATGCCCATCAGGTCGTCGGTCATCTCGGCCACAAAGATACGGTTGCCATCCTGCAATCGCACATGATACAGATAAACCTTACCGTCGGTATCAAACAGCACAAAAGGATCGATCGCTTTTCCTGGGGTAGCAATGCACTTTTTCTCATGCTGGGTAAAAGGTCCTTTGGGCGAGGTGGCTATTGCTACGGCAATCTGCTCGTTGGCTGTGTAGAACATATAATAGGTATCGCCACGTTTCACTACCTGTGGTGCCCAGAAACCTGTAGTACCATACGAGGTAGCCCCCGTTAAGCAGAACCCATTGGTATTACCAACCGGTCCCTGCCAGGTTTTCATATCGGCAGAACGGTATACATAGAAACCAGTATCCGAGTTGCTACCTGTACCATATAAATAATAGGTGCCATCGGTATCCACAAAAATGGTGGGGTCGGCTTCAGTCAGCACTTCCTGTTGGGGTACAGATGGTTTCTCGGGCACAGGTGCTACTGCGCTACCCGTGTCGTTCGAACTACATGATGGTAAAACAGTAAGTACTGCCATCAGAGTCATCGATAATCTTAAATTGGCTTTCTTATACATTTAGTTACAATTGGGTTGGTAATAAAGATTTCGGCGGCAAAAGTAATAAAAAGGATTATTAGGCACGGGTAATATTGTTCTGAAAACGGGTAATATCGTCAAAAGTACAGAATTACTGCACAAAAATAGGGGTAATATCAGAATTAATCGCTAAATTTGCACACAGATAAAAACGAAGCTATGCGATATATAACGTTACTCCTTACTTGGATATTTGCCAGCGTCATGGTAAATGCTGCCGACTTTAAGTTCCAGCATCTGAACACCTCGTGCGGTTTACCCAACCAGCAGGTCGAGTGCATGGTGCAGGATAACAACGGCTATATATGGATAGGTACACGTAACGGACTGGCCAGATATGATGGTTATAATGTAGATACCTACTACCATGTTGAGGGACAGCCCAACTCATTAGTGCATAACTTTGTTCATGGATTGTTTGTGGATAGCAAGCACCGCCTATGGATTAGTACCGAGAACGGTGTGAGTATGTACCGTCCCGAAACCGACGACTTCCGTAACTATTTCAACGTGCGGGGCTACTGTACCAGTTTTGCAGAGACCAACGATGGCAGGATACTCACCGGCTCGGGACAGTTGTATGCTTACGATGCCAAGACCGACTCGTTTGTAGTGATTCCATCGCTCAATGCCGGCACCATTGCCTCGCTGGCTAAGGATAGGGCTGGCAACATCTACGTGTCGGCCAGTCAGATGATATTCTCGATGAGCGCTAACCTCACAAAGATACTACCGCTAAACATCAGTCTGAACGATGGACAGCCCGTAAGCCATAACGCCATCCTCCCCTTGCTAGTTGATTCAAAACAGCGCCTATGGGTGGGCTGCAACGATGGTAGTGCCATCTGCTACAATCTGAAGAGTCATGCCCAACAGCGTTATACCGCCAACCAACTAACCGGCGGCATCATCCGTGTGATTATCGAGGACAAGCAGCACCGCATCTGGTTTGGTACCGAGAACGGCATCCTGACGTTGAATCCCGATGGCAGCAGCATACTCACACAGAAACACTATGGTAGCGACGGACTGTCGGACAATGCGGTATATACTATCCTGGCCGACCGTCAGAACAACATCTGGATAGGCTCATACTTCGGTGGCGTAGATTATCTGTCGACTCAGAAACCGCAGTTCCGCCATTTCGAGCCCAGTGCCGCGAAAGGCGAGTTAAAGGCGCGCATACCACGCATGATTACCGAGACATCGCCTGGCATCTTCTGGATTGCTAGCGAAGACCAGGGTGTAAACATCTACAACTCTATCACAGGTCTGTTCACACCTTTTACCGAGATTCCAGGTCTCGACTCGAACACGCATAGCATCTACTACGATGCCAAAACTGCCGACATCTGGATTGGTACACGATTCAAAGGGTTGTACCGCTACAACCTGCAAACCCGCAAAACCACCCAGTATTACCGTACCAAGGGACTTACATCGGAGGGTATTTTTTACCTGACCCGCGATAAGAACGGACGCTTGTGGATAGCCACCATGGAGGGACTGCGCTACTACGACGAGCAATCGGATACATTCTGTACGATAGGCGACGACCTGCTGGACCGCACGTTCATTTACTCGCTGTTCGTAGATCGCCACAACCAGTTATGGGCCAGCACGGTAGCTTGCGGCTTGTATTGCATCAGCAACGGCAAGGTAACAAGTTACAGCAGGGATAACGGCAGCGGACTGACCGATAATTACATCATATCATCATTCGAGGACTCGAAAGGTCGCCTGTGGATAGGCACCAACAACAACGGCTTGTTCTGGCTCGACAACAAGAGCGGCAAAATTCATCAGGCAGGCACATGGATACCCCGCCAATGTACGGTTTGCAGCATTGTTGAGGATAAAACGGGTAGCTTATGGATTGGTACCGACCAAGGTTTGTTCAGCCACCGACTGAGCGATGGGCATACCCGCTGTTTCTCGGCAGGTGCCGAACTGCCCGTCAACCAGTTTAACTTTACATCAACCTATCTGGCCACCGACGGACGCGTGCTGATGGGTACCTTCGACGGTCTGATAGCCTTCCAGCCCAAACAGATGCACACCGAGGCCAGGAACATGTATGTGCATTTCAAGAAACTGTTTGTAAACGATCAGGTACGCTCGCAGATCGACTATACCGACAGCATCACACTCACCTACGAAGAGTCGCACTCGTTCCACATCGAGTATGGTGTAGTGATGCCCGAGAATGTGCAGGGCATACAGTATCAGATAAAGGTGGATGGTATTGATAAGGAATGGCGCAGTGTAGGTGCCGAACGCCGGTTCTATGGTTATCTGCTCAGTCCGGGCACCTACCAGCTGCACGTAAGGGCAAACACCTGCGACAGCGACTGGGATAAATGTCCTGAACGCACGCTTACCATCGTTATCAAGGCACCGTTCTATCTCTCCACCCTCGCGTACATTATATACTTTATATGTTTTGCCGCACTGGTGTGGGGCGGACTCACGCTCTACAATATCCGCATGAAAGAGCAGGCCAAGGTGCGCTATGCCAACATGGAGAAAGCCAAGGTTGAGGAGATCGACCGCATGAAGTCGAACTTCTTCACGATGGTATCACATGAGCTCAAGACACCACTCTCGCTCATCATCGCGCCACTAAAGAGTATCAGCGCCAGCGAGGTGGATAAGGAGGTGGGCGAATCGCTGAACCTTGCCATTCGCAACTGCTCTAAGATGGAACACCTGATTAACGAGCTGGTGACCTTCAACAAGATTGAGTCAGACAATTTCCCGTTCTACGTACAGCAGGGCAACCCAGTGGAGTTTGTGGGTGTGGTGGCCGATAACTTTAACGAGGCCGTTCAGGCCAAGGGCTTACACCTCACCGTGAACTGCATCGATAACGGCGAAGACGGTTGGTTCTCGCCCTCGTATATCGAGCATATACTGAACAACCTCATGTCGAACGCCATCAAGTTCACAGGTAACGGCGGTGCTATCACCATCCATGCCGAGATTACACAGACGGCGGATTCGCCCGACCTGTTCCTGAAGATGCAGGTAACCGATACCGGTATCGGCATTATCAAAGATGAGCAGAAGAATATATTTGAACGTTTCTACCAAACCAAGCGCGGCTACAGCACCAACAGCAGTGGCTGGGGTATCGGTCTGGCACTTATCCGCCGACTGGTTGAGATCCATAAAGGCTCGGTATCGGTTGAGAGCGAACTGGGCAAGGGCAGCACGTTTACAGTACTGCTGAACATCTCAGGCAACGCATTCTCGGATAAGAACAAGATAGCAGGCGATAGCGAACAAGCCACGGTAAGCAACTATCTCAGTAAACTCGATGCCACACCCGTTACCATTGCGGGCAGTGCCGTTTCGGCCACCACTACCCCATCGGCCTCAGCAGCACATAAACATACCTTGCTGGTGGTTGAGGATAATGAGGATATGCTGAAATTCCTGGAGCAGCTGTTTGCTGCCGATTACAACGTGATAACGGCGCCCGACGGACAGCAGGCATGGGATATCGCCATCAGTCGTTCGGATATCGACCTGGTGGTATCGGATGTAATGATGCCTGTGATGACCGGTGCCGAGCTATGTAACATGATAAAGGGCAACATGAGCACCAGTCATATACCCGTGATACTGCTCACTGCCAAGGGCGACCCCGAGGATGTGAAGGATGGTTATCGCAACGGTGCCGATGCCTATGTGCTGAAGCCTTTCGACCCCGAATCGCTGTCGCTACAGATCAGCAACCTGCTCAAACTGATACAGAACCGTCAGCAATCCATCTTTAATGACGGTGAAGAATCGCTGAAACAGAACGACAGTCTGACGCAGCTCGACCGCGACTTTATCCAGCGACTGATGGAACTGGTGGACAGCAACATCGGCAACGCCAACTTCTCGGTTACCGATATCACCACCGAATTAGGTATGAGTCGCAGTCTGCTGCACACCAAGATGAAGAATCTGATGAACACCTCGGCTGGCGACTACATCCGCCACAAGCGCATACAAAAGGCTTGCCAGATGATTACCGACGGACATAATGTTTCGGAAACAGCCTACAGCTGCGGCTTTGCCGACCCCAACTACTTCTCAAAGGTATTCAAGAAAGTAGTTGGCGTGGCACCATCCGAATATACTAAACAGTAACTTAGTGCGATTGTTTAAACGCGTCTAACTGCTTAAAGCAGTGGCGGTTGATGATTTGCTGCAACTGGCGGTCGGGATTGTTGCGGATATAGCAACGATGATCGAACACCATCAGTTCGCCATTCACAGCCGAATAAGGATGCCAGCCTGGTAGCCCTTTGATATTTGGATTACCGGTATGGGCAAACTGCGCCCAAGCACTGCTCATCTTATCGGCCAACAGCAGATCCTGAGCCGATGGCTGTGGCAACTCATTAGGCGACTGATGCAAGGTGTTGAAACAGAACTTCAACTCGTGACCATGTACCGAGCCCTTGTTTACAGGCGAGCGCCAGGTAAACATATACATATAGGTAGGTGCCTTACGACTCTTGGTCATGGCATCGGCAGTAATCAGTGTTTTGGGACGGAACAGCCAGTCGATACACAGCAAATCCTGTGGCACATAGTCGGGATGTGCCTTGGCAAAGGCGGCAATATAAGCATCGGTATCATCGCCAAAGGTAGCCTTCAGCTGCTCACGAGCCTCATCTTCGGTCATGGGCTGATCGTAACGCAGGCGCTGTAACTCGTTAAAGGTAGTACCAATCATCACGGGGATGTCGTCTGATATCTGGGCAAACGTAGGCTGGAAAGGCTGTTGCAACAGCACCTTACCATCGGGTGTTGGACCGAAGCCCCACATCATAGGCGTGCCCGGTTTGCGGGTACCGATACTGGCAGCCATCGCACGCTGACCGGCATCATAGAGTGTCTGATAAGGCACATCTTTTATTTTATCCACTTCGGCCTCGCTGATGCCAAGCTCCTTCAGCACAGCCTTACCGAGTGTCTGTGTCATCTCGTGGTTGTTCACGTTCAGGATGGTGCCACTCATAATAATGGCTTTATGGAATAAACCTTTGGCCTGAGGCATACACATCAGCGTGCCTACCTTACCGCCACCACCCGACTCACCGAACACGGTTACGTTCTTAGGGTCGCCACCAAAATTAGATATATTATCACGAATCCACTCCAAGGCCTGCACCACATCCAGCATACCTACATTACCCGAGTATTCGTATTTCTTGGATACTGCCGAGAGGTCGAGAAAGCCCAGGATGTTCAAACGGTGGTTGATGCTTACCACTACCACATCCTTCTTAGCCAACTGCATACCTGGATTCCAGGCCGACGTGCCCGAATCGAAACCACCGCCATGCAACCACAGCATCACAGGCTTACGGGCTTTCAGGTCGGTGCTCCACACATTCAGCACGCACGAGTTCTTCTCCGACATCTCATCCTCAGAGAGCTGCTGCCCCCACGTCTGCTGCATCACCTGCGGTCCCCAGTGGTCGCACTTGCGTATGCCCTTCCACTTATCCACAGGCAGTGGCGGCATCAGTCGTTCCACCTTGGCATAGGGAATACCCAGCCACGCCATCGTGCCCTCCTGCACAATGCCGCTCACCTTTCCACTCTTGGTGCTAACCACCAGTTCACTACTCTCTTGCGCCGTTGCCGTAACCGCGCACAACAGCAAAACCATTAGGCTTATAGTTATTTTTTTCATAATCATGCCGCAAAGATAGAAAAATTATTGCAAAAAGTGATGCACATTCGGTATTTATTTGTATATTTGCCACATGAAAGATAAAGTTGACCACTATACTATATGTTTTATCGACAGTTGCCCGTTGCACAGGCACTGTTTGAGATGGATGGTAGGCCGTTATGCCGATACCAGTAGAGAAACATATCTGTCTGTTAACCCACATAACCCACTGATGGGAAGCGACAGTTGTCCGTTGTATCGCGAAGATATACGTGTTATCAAGAAGAAAGGCTTTACCAACATGTATTACGACATGCCTTGGCACCTGGAGTTTAAGATACGTCGACAGCTGATTGCCAAGTTCGGGCGCAAGCAGTATTTCCAGATGCGTAAGGGCGAACGCCTGATAACACCCGACCAGCAAAAGGTGATAGAACAGGTAATGCGTGCCAACAACTGGCAAGGCCCCATCAATTACGACGGGGAGGTAGAAGATTACCTGTGGTAAGAACTTAATCTTTTTGTGATTTCAAGAGTTGTTGATCGGCAGGTGCCACATCAACAGTCTGTACGTCGCCCTCAACATCAAAGGCAAGCGTAGTTCCATCGGGTGTTACATCAAGTGTGCATGTAGCTCCCACATACAGCGGCATACACCTGTTAGCACCAAAGGGCAGTCCGCAGGCAATAGGAATATCCAGATCGTTAAGATGCGCAATAAGCATCTGCTCAACGCTATCGTACTGAATATCGAACCTGATAGAACTGAAAGTACCGAAGATAATACCTTTTACACGCGAGAAATCTAACTGCAGTCGCAACATATAGAACAAACGGTCGATATCGTGCAACGACTCTTCCATCTCCTCAAGAAACAGAATAATGTCCTGATCTTCGGGCAGGTTGAACTTTGTTCCTGCGATGGCCGAATAGCTCGACAGATTTCCACCTATCAGAATACCTTCGCCATGACCGCACTGGTTGTGTGGATTACCAGGCACCTTAAAAAGCGGCACCATGCCAAACAGCATATTGCGCATCAACGTAGAACAGGGCTCCAGATTACCTGCCAACTGGAATGCCATCGGTCCGTGCATGCTCATCACCCCTGCCCCAGCCTCAGCATAAAGCAGTGTGGTAATATCGCCATGCCCCACCAGCCACTTGGGGTGCTGACGATAGCTCTCCCTACTGATACGGTTAAGCAGATGGATAGAGCCGTAACCACCTCGACTACAGATGATGGCCTTAATGCTATCATCCTGCAGTGCCCACATCATATCGGCAGCACGCTCATCGGCTGTGCCTGCATACACATCAGCATTCAAACAGCTGGTATGAGGACCGATAACAGGTTGTAAGCCCCAGCTCTCGATAACTGCTGCGGCTTCGGCTATCACTGCCTCATCTACCCTGTAGGCAGGCGACACCAATGCGACCTTATCACCCGGTATTAGAAACGGTGGTGGTACAATTGTTTTCGTCATAAAGTTAATAGATAGTCACGGGGACATGTTTCTGTTGCAAAGATAAACAATTCTTTCAATTTATGCAAGAAAAACGCCCAAAATTTGGCATATTGCCATCTTTTTTGTACTTTTGCCGGCAAATTGTAAAACAAAACATTAAAATGGCTAAGAAATTAAGACAAGGTACGCTTTGTGTACAGGCCGGCTACAAGGCCAAGAACGGAGAACCAATTGAGTTGCCCATCATCCAGAGTACTACATTTAAGTACGACGACTCTGAGGAGATGGCAAAGTTGTTCGACCTGGAGAAGGAGGGCTATTTCTATACCCGCCTGCAGAATCCCACCAACGATGCGGTAGCAGCTAAGATCTGCACACTCGAAGGCGGTGTAGGTGCTATGCTCACATCTAGCGGTCAGGCAGCTAACTTCTACGCTATGTTCAATATCTGCCAGGCTGGCGACCACTTCATCACATCGAACGAGATTTATGGTGGCACTTACAACCTCTTTGGCGTCACCATGAAGAAGCTGGGCATCGAATGTACCTTCGTATCGCCCGAAGCCAGCGACGAGGAGATTCAGGCAGCCTTCCGCCCGAACACAAAGGCTGTGTTTGGCGAGACTATCTCGAACCCTGGTTGTGCCGTGTTCGATATTGAGCGTTTCGCTAAGATTGCTCACAAGAACGGTGTTCCCCTGATTGTGGATAACACCTTTGCCACACCAGTAAACTGCCGCCCCTTTGAGTGGGGTGCCGATATCGTAACCCACAGTACCACCAAGTATATGGACGGAATGGCCACACAGGTTGGCGGTTGTGTTGTGGATAGCGGTAACTTCGACTGGTTGGCTCATGCCGAGAAGTTCCCCGGACTATGTACACCTGATGAGAGCTACCACGGACTTACCTACGTAAAGGCCTTTGGCAAGATGGGCTACATGACCAAACTGGTGGCTCAGCTGATGCGCGACCTGGGCTCTATCCCTGCCCCACAGAACTCGTTCCTGCTGAACATGGGACTGCAGACACTGCACCTGCGCATGGCCCAGCACTGCAAGAATGCACAGAAGGTAGCCGAGTTCCTGAACGCCAACGATAAGGTGGCTTGGGTACACTACTGCGGACTGCCTACAGATAAGTACTACGCACTGGGACAGAAGTATCTACCCAACGGCAGCTGCGGTGTGATTGCCTTCGGACTGAAGGGTACTCGCGAGACAGCCATTAAGTGGATGGACTCGCTGGAGATGATCAACATCGTAACCCACGTGGCCGATGCCCGCACCTGTGTGCTGCATCCTGCCAGTCACACCCACCGTCAGCTCAGCGATGAGCAGCTGCGCGAGGCTGGTGTAGCACCCGACTTGATCCGTCTTTCAGTAGGTATCGAGGATGTAGAGGATATCCTGGACGACATCAAGCAGGCACTCGAAAAGATTTAAGCCGACGGCAAACGTCGAAACACATGGGGGTAAACGTCGAAAGAGATTTCACGCTTGCCCCCATTTTTCATACCTTTGCAACAGAAAAATTTAAAAATTCAAGAATGTAAAAATTAAAAATATAAAAGGTATGAAACAGATTAGATTTTTCCTGGTAACAATGATGCTGACACTCTCAGCAGTAGTAATGGCACAGAAGACTACCGTTAGTGGTGTGCTGATGGACAAGACCCTGAACGAGGGCGAACCATTTGCCACCGTACGCGTGTTTAAGGCAGGCAAGAGCGATAAACCCATCGCCATGTTTATCACCGACGAGAACGGTCGCTTCCAGCAGGAGGTAAAAGGTAAGGGTAAGTTCGACATCGTATTCAGCAGCGTAGGTAAGGAAGAGCTGCGCCAGAGCATCGAACTGGGAAAAGAAACACCACTCGATCTGGGCACCATTTTTATGAAGGAGAACGAGACCATGCTGAAGGGCGTTGAGGTAGTAGCCCAGAAGCCATTGGTAAAAATGGAGGTCGACAAGATGAGCTACAACGTAGCCGAGGACGAGGATTCGAAATCGAATACCGTACTGGATATGCTGCGTAAGGTGCCCATGGTAACTGTCGACGGACAGGATAACATCACCGTTAACGGATCGTCATCATTCAAGGTATATGTAGATGGTATGCCCAACGTGATGTTCTCGAGCAACCCATCAATGGTATTCAAGAGCATGCCAGCCTCAGCCGTTAAGAGCATCGAGGTAATGACCAACCCAGGCGCCAAGTACGATGCCGAGGGTGCCGCAGGTGTACTGAACATCGTGATGAACAAGCAGAACCCACAGGCCGCACAGAGCATGAACGGCTATAACGGAACAGTACGTGCATCGGCTGGTAACAAGCAGTTGGGCGGAAGCCTGTTCCTGAACGGACAGCAGGGTAAGCTGAGCTATAGCGCTAACGTGATGACCAGCTACAACAAGCCTGGTAACACCACCACCGAAATGGAGCAGATACAGGATAATGGTGTTAGTCAGATACTGACATCAGAAAACGACGTGAAGACCCCATTCACCATGGGTAGTCTGACCTTAGGGTATCAGCTCGACTCGATGAGTGTTCTGAACCTGACTGCACAGGTAAACACCATGAACATGAAGAGTACAGGTACCACATACACCACTATGGGCGGAGCAGCATATGGCGACGGATTCAGCTACGGTAGCACCACCGATATGAAGAACTCGCGCACCTCGTTCAGCGGAAGCATCGACTACCAGCGCTTCTTCAACAAGGAGCACACCCAGAGTCTGGCATTCACCTACCAGCTTAACTACAGCCCCGCCACCACCGAGATGACCAACATATTCTTGGGCTCATCGAGCTATATCGACCTGACCAACCGCTACTCGGAGAATAAGGATAAGACCACCAACCACATCTTCCAGCTCGACTACACCATGCCGCTGGCACAGGGTCAGACACTGAACCTGGGTAGCAAACTGCAGCTGCACGATGCCTCATCAGATGCCAAGTACTATCTGAAGGGCACCTACGATCCCAACTCAAGCTCCGACTACGAGTACAAGAACTCTATCCTGGCCGGTTACGGCGAGTATGTAGGCAACTTTGGTCAGTTCGGTCTCAAGGCTGGTCTGCGCTACGAGTACACCTGGCAGGATGTTGAGTATCATCTGGGCAACGGACAGGACTTCAGCACCAGTTACGGTAGTCTGGTTCCAACAGCCAGCATGCAGTACACCATCTCGCAGGGTTCTAACCTCGGTCTTACCTACAACATGCGTATCTCTCGCCCCGGTATCTCTTACCTGAACCCATACGTTGATAAGACCAACCCCATTGCACTGAGCTACGGTAACCCCGACCTGGATGTTGAGAAGGCACATAACGTATCGCTGGTTTACAATGCCTTTACATCAAAGCTGATGGTGAACCTGAACCTGCATCACAACTTTGTGGATAACGCCATCTCGCAGTACAGCTTCTACGATAACGACAACCTGCTGAATACCACCTACGGCAACGTAGTAAAGAGTCATCAGACTGGTTTGAGCGGTTATGTTAACTACCTGCTTACTAAGAATACCCGTATCTTCTTCAACGGCGGTCTGAACTACACCGACCTGCGCAGTACAGCACTCGACCAGAAAAACAGCGGTTGGACAGCTAACATCATGGCCGGCATACAGCAGACACTGCCTTGGAACCTGAAGCTGAGCGCCTTTGCCATCACCTCTACCAAGAGCTACAACCTGCAGGGCTACAGCGGCGGTTTCAACCTGGTAACAGCCAGCGTATCGAAGAGTCTGCTCAAGGATAAGCTGAACCTGAGCATTTCAGGACTGATGGGACTGAACAAGGGCGGCACCCTGAACATCGAAACCTCAAGTCGCGGTAAGGACTTTACCAGCAAGAACACCATCAAGGTGCCCATCTACGGCGTAACCTTCACCGTTAGCTACACCTTCGGTAACTCAAGAATGTCGCAGAAGCAGCACCAGAGCCGCGTACAGAACGACTTCATCGAGCAGCAGTCACAGGGTGAGATGTTGAACAGCATCGGAACTGAAACTAAATAAATAACACAAAGGCACAGAGATACAGAGGATTTTCAGAAAAAAGTGAAAAAACTCTGTATCTTTGTATCTCAGTGTTGATTTTTATTGTATATTTGCAAGCGTTATGAAGAAGATAGAGAAAAAAGACATCTGGTTACTACTGACACAGCTTGGCGTATGGGCCATCATCATACTGGCAATGCCACTGGCCACATTCCTTAGCACGCAAGATCTACACGCCACAAAGACCTCGTTCTTTGTGGTTTGGGGCCTTCTACACTCGCCCTTTGTAATCTATCTTGCCAACTTCTACCTGTTCGGACCCTACCTGTTCTTTCGCCGCAAGTACTGGTGGTTCGCTATTTGTAACCTGCTAACCATCCTACTGCTCAACAATCAGTTTTTTATGATATGGTTCCACCGCGAACGTATTCCGCACGAGATAACCATGACACCTAACATGTGGATAGGCATCTTTGCAGGCTTGTTAATGTTTATACTGCTCAACTGCTTTGTGGGCGCCATTGCCATCGGCATCCGTCACTTTATGCGCACCCGACAGATTAAGCAACAGCTCAAGGAAGAGAAGGCTAAGAGCACCGAGGCCGAGCTGGCCTGGCTGAAGAATCAGATAAACCCACACTTCCTGTTTAATACGCTCAACAACATCTCGAGTCTCTGTCAGATTGATGCCGATGCAGCCCAGGACGCCATCGCACAACTGAGCGACCTGCTGCGCTACGCCATGTACGAGACGAACAAGAAAATGGTACCCATCGAGGGCGAGGTGGAGTTTATGCGTAACTACATTGAGCTGATGAAACTGCGCTGTAACGAGAAGACCGAGGTAACCACATCGTTCGATGTAAAACAGACCATGGAGATTGCCCCATTGCTGTTTATCTCGTTGGTTGAGAATGCCTTTAAACATGGTGTGAGCAGTAACCGTCCGTCGAAGATCGACATCCGATTGCTGCAGAACGCTGACGAACTGATATTCAACTGCGACAACACCAACTTCCCCAAGGATGATGCCGACCGTAGTGGTTCGGGCATCGGACTGGAGAACACCCGTCGCCGCCTCGACCTGATGTACAAGGGGCATTATACCTGGGAGCAAACGCTCGAAGATGATATCTATCACGTGAGGATTACTTTAAACATTAAAGATTAAACATTATATGCCATTAACCTGTATTATAGTAGATGATGAGCCACTGGCCGTAAAGCTGATGGAATCGTTTGTAGCTAAGACACCCGACTTGAAACTGCTGGGCAGTTTCACCGACTCGGTAGAGGCTATCAACGCCGTTAAGGAGCAGAAGCCCAACCTGCTGTTCCTCGACATACAGATGCCCGACCTGAACGGCATGGAGCTGGCCCACATGATTCCAGCCGAAACACGTGTGGTGTTCACCACCGCCTTCAAGGAGTATGCCTTTGAGAGTTACGAGGTGAGTGCCCTCGACTTCCTGCTCAAGCCCATCCGCTATAACAAGTTCATGGTGGCCGTAGAGAAAGCCAAGGAGTGGTTTGCCAAAAGCGAATCGCCTGTCAGCCAACACCCATCCCCCATCACCAATCACCCATCAGCCATCTTCGTTCGCGTAGATGGCGAGTTGCGTAATATCACCATCAGTGATATCATCTATGTAAATGGTATGAAGGATTACGTGATGTTCTATCTCGACAGCGAGCCCAAGCCACTCATCACCCACCTCACGATGAAAGCTGTTGAGGAGATGCTGCCACCTGAGAAATTTCTGCGTGTACACCGATCATATATTATAGCGGTTGACAAAATAAGAAAGGTTGACCGCAACGATTGCATTTACATCGGAAACGAGATTATTCACGTGCCCGATGGTTACCAAGATGCCTTCCATAAATTCCTGGAAACGCGCACAATTAACAAAATGTAACTTTGCGATAAAAATTTTCGGGTTTTTACTTGGATGGTATCGATAATTTTCCTACTTTTGCATCATAATTAGTAACAAAATGTAAACTTAAAACGTTTTAACGACAATGGAAGTTGAGAAAATTATGCAGGCCTTGGAGCAGAAGCATCCAGGCGAAATGGAGTACTTACAGGCAGTAAGAGAGGTGTTGGACAGCATTAAGGATGTGTACAACCAGCACCCCGAGTTTGAGAAAGCCAAAATCATAGAGCGCATCGTAGAGCCAGAGCGTATCACTACTTTCCGTGTGCCCTGGGTCGACGACAAGGGCGAGGTACAGGTAAACATTGGTTACCGTGTGCAGTTCAATAGCGCCATCGGCCCCTACAAAGGCGGTTTGCGTTTCCACCCATCAGTAAACCTCAGTATCCTGAAGTTCCTCGGTTTCGAGCAGACCTTCAAGAATGCACTTACCACCCTGCCTATGGGTGGCGGTAAGGGCGGATCCGACTTTGCTCCCCGTGGTAAGAGCGATGCCGAGATTATGCGTTTCTGCCAGGCATTCATGTGCGAGCTGTACAAGGTGATCGGTCCTGATATGGACGTACCTGCCGGTGATATCGGCGTAGGTGGTCGCGAGATTGGTTATCTGTTCGGCTACTACAAGAAGCTCACCAGCCAGTTCCATGGCGCTACCCTCACTGGTAAGGGTATGGAATGGGGCGGCTCTATCCTGCGCCCAGAGGCTACAGGTTATGGTGCACTCTACTTTGTTCACCACATGCTGGAGACTCACGGACTCGACATCAAGGGTAAGACCGTTGCTCTGTCAGGTTTCGGTAACGTAGCATGGGGTGCTGCCAAGAAGGCCACCGAGATGGGTGCCAAGGTTATCACCATCTCAGGTCCTGATGGCTACATCTACGATCCCGCAGGTCTCGATGCAGAGAAGATTGAGTACATGCTGGAGCTCCGTGCCAGTGGTAACGACGTATGTCAGCCATACGAGGAGGAGTTCGAGGGTTCTAAGTTCTTCGCAGGCAAGAAGCCTTGGGAGCAGAAGGCCGACATCTATCTGCCATGTGCTACTCAGAACGAGCTGAATGGTGCTGATGCCGACATGATTCTGGCCAACAAGCCACTCTGCGTAGCCGAGGTATCTAACATGGGTTGCACAGCCGAGGCTGTCAACAAGTTCATCGCCGCTGGTCAGCTGTTCGCTCCTGGTAAGGCTGTTAACGCCGGTGGTGTAGCCACATCAGGTTTGGAGATGACTCAGAACTCAATGCGCATGAGCTGGACCGCTGAGGAGGTTGACCAGCGTCTGCACCAGATTATGAGTGGTATCCACGAGCAGTGCGTGAAGTACGGTAAGGAAGGCAACTACATTAACTATGTAAAGGGTGCCAACGTAGCCGGCTTCATGAAGGTCGCTAAGGCTATGCTCGCTCAGGGCATTGTGTAGAGCTCGGCGATAGCCAAGGTCTATTCTGCCATGCTGTTAGGCATTGGCGGCGATAGCCAAGGTCTATACTGCCATGCTTCGGCATGAAGGTATTGTATGATCAAATTCATAAAGATAGTCGCAACGACACTAACACTAATAATAAGCTTTACCGCTCAGGCGCAAACCGAGAGCGGTAAGGCTTCGTTTTATTCTAAAAGCTCCAGCGGCCGCCGAACGGCCAGCGGTGTGCGACTGCATCACGACAGTCTTACATGCGCCCACCGCACCTACCCTTTCGGTACACTGCTGTTAGTAACCAACCCAGCCAATGGTAACCATGTTATCGTAAAGGTCATCGACCGTGGTCCGTACGTTAAAGGTCGCGTTATCGACCTCTCGCATCGTGCCGCCAAAGAGTTAGGCATCATCGCCCAGGGCATAGCCCCTGTGATTGTCGAGGAGTTTAACGAGTCGGTCATCCCGTTCAAACCTGCCGAGGTATTCAGCAAGCCAGAGCTCGACTTAAGTACCAGCGATGGCGATGCCGCCACACCAATCTGGGTTGAACTAAACCAACAGATGAAACTGAAAAAGCAGCAGGAGCATAAAGAAAAAAAGAAGCGATAGGACGAACCCTATCGCTTACTTGTTTGAATCCTGAACTCCCTTGTCTGGGAAACAATCTCATTACGACCTAGAAAAACTCCTATACGGAAAACAGCCTCGCCATCTCTTAATCCATTATCAGCCCGTACGAGCGCTGTATATCTGATGCCCTTACCTGGGGCTATACTCTCTATCATTACGTTGTCAGAAACCTCTATATGCTTGTTTCCGCTTATTTCTGTTACATTAGGACGTACGCGGTACAGAATCTTATCTGTTGTATTATAAACCTCGAACACAATTCTGGCCTCCTCACCACGTGCCAGCACCTGGTCGCGACTACTGTCGATCAGCATCGGACGGCGGATCTCCAACACATCAGGTGTGCGAGCTGGTGTATTATCCATATATATGCGATCATCGGGATAGTCATAATCCGACTGGCGTTGAACGCTGCCACGATCCATACGGCGCTGCTCGTATTGCTCCACCTTCTTTTGATGCGCTTCATCGGCTGCTTGTCCTACAGCTGCACCAACAATTGCACCACCGGCCATGCCAATCAGCGTGCCGACATCACTGCCACGTGGACCGCCAGAAAGGCCTCCGATAGCCGAACCGATGATTGATCCGAACCAGGCACCTGTGGTAGCCCCTGTCTCCGTGTAGGTGCCACAACTACTCAGCAGCAGCATGGCACCAAGCGACATAACAAACAACTTCTTCATAACCAATCTAACTAACTAATTAACTATTTCGGTGCAAAGATACGCATATATACAAAAAAAAGAAAAGGAATTCCCCCACACTTTGGTAGGAAAATCCCTATTCTTTATAATTAGAATATAAAATTCTAACGATTACTCAGCCTTAGCATCTTCAGCAGGAGCCTCAGTTGCAGGAGCCTCAGCTACGGGAGCCTCAGCTGCCTCTGCCTTTGGAGCAGCCTTGCGTGAACGACGGGTTGACTTCTTCTTAGTATCCTTTGCCATCTCTGGATCAAAGTCAACGAGCTCGATGAAGCAAACCTGAGCAGCGTCACCCTGACGAGTACCGAGCTTAATGATACGAGTGTATCCACCGGGACGATCGCCAACCTTCTCACTTACAGTAGAGAAAAGCTCCTTGATAGCCTCCTTGTTCTGGAGGTAGCTGAATACTACACGACGAGAGTTGGTAGAATCCTCCTTAGCCTTAGTGATCAGGGGCTCTACATACTTCTTCAGGGCCTTAGCCTTTGCTACGGTCGTAGTGATTCTTTTGTGCATGATCAGCGAGATAGCCATGTTTGCGAGCATGGCACTGCGGTGAGATGCAGTACGACCGAGATGATTAAATTTCTTATTATGTCTCATAATTATTTTTTGCTTTTATTGGGCAAGAGATTACTCTCTGTCCAGTTTGTATTTTGAAATATCAGTTCCAAACGACAGATTCAGACTCTCGAGCAAATCATCAAGCTCAGTGAGCGATTTCTTACCAAAGTTACGGAACTTCAGGAGGTCTGTCTTATTGTACTGTACCAGATCGCCAAGTGTCTCAACATCAGCGGCCTTGAGGCAGTTGAGGGCACGAACCGAGAGGTTCATGTCAACGAGACGAGTCTTAAGCAGCTGGCGCATGTGCAGGATCTCCTCGTCGAACTCCTGGTTGCTCTCAGTCTCAGAACTCTCGAGAGAGATCTTCTCGTCAGAGAACAGCATGAAGTGGTAGATGAGGATCTTAGCAGCCTCTTTCAGTGCATCCTTTGGGTGGATGGAACCGTCCGTAGTAACCTCGAGTACCAGCTTGTCATAGTCGGTCTTCTGTTCAACACGATATGGCTCAACAGCGTACTTTACGTTACGGATCGGAGTGTAAATAGAATCGATTGCAATTACATTAACGTCGGTGCAGAACTCGCGATTCTCATCGGCGGGTACATATCCACGACCTTTGTTGATTGTAATATCAATCTGCATCGATGCTTTGGAATCTAAATGACAAATCACCAAATCGGGATTTAACACTTCAAATCCAGAAAGATACTTGCTGATATCACCAGCCTTGAATTCTGTAGAATTCTCGACCGTGATACTTACTTTCTCGTTCTCGAATTCTTCTACTATTTGCTTGAATCGAACTTGCTTCAGATTCAAGATAATGTTGGTTACATCTTCCTTTACACCGGGAACTGATGAGAATTCATGCTCAACACCAGCAATGCGGATGGTGTTGATAGCATAACCCTCGAGTGATGAAAGCAGAATGCGGCGAAGGGCGTTACCAATGGTTACACCAAAGCCAGGCTCCAAAGGACGGAATTCGAACTTGCCGAACTTGTCGTTGGCCTCCAACATTACGACTTTATCGGGTTTTTGAAATGCTAATATCGCCATTAATTTAAATGATTTTAGTTCTTAGAGTACAACTCAACGATTAACTGCTCCTTAATATTCTCGGGGATGTCGGCGCGCTCAGGCTTGTGCAGGAACTTACCGCCCTTTACATTCTCATCCCACTCAATCCAAGGATACTTGCTGTGATTGAAACCTGCGAGAGCAGCCTCAATAACCTCAAGTGACTTAGACTTCTCACGAACAGCTACAACCTGACCAGGCTTAACAGCATAAGAAGGAATATTAACAACCTGACCATCAACTGTAATGTGCTTGTGACCTACGAGCTGACGAGCAGCAGCGCGAGTTGGAGCAATACCAAGACGGAATACTACGTTGTCGAGACGACTCTCGAGGTTCTGCAGCAGAACCTCACCAGTGATACCCTCAGCCTTAGCTGCCTTCTCAAACATATTACGGAACTGACGCTCGAGTACACCATAGGTATACTTGGCTTTCTGCTTCTCTGCCAGCATGACTGCATACTCCGACATCTTACGACGACGGTTGTTGCCATGCTGTCCAGGAGGGAAGTTTCTCCTAGACAAAACTTTGTCTGCGCCGAAGATGGGCTCACCAAAACGACGCGCAATTTTTGATTTCGGTCCTAAATATCTTGCCATAATAATAAAATATGTTTCTTCTTAATAATCCTTCTAATAATTATACGCGACGACGCTTTGGAGGACGACATCCGTTGTGTGGCAGTGGAGTAACATCGATGATCTCCATTACCTCGATACCTGCACCGTGGATAGCACGGATAGCAGACTCACGGCCGTTACCGGGACCCTTAACATAAGCCTTAACCTTGCGAAGACCCAGGTCGTAAGCAACCTTAGCGCAATCCTCAGCAGCCATCTGGGCAGCATAAGGAGTATTCTTCTTAGAGCCACGGAAGCCCATCTTACCAGCTGATGACCAAGAGATGATCTGACCCTCGTCGTTAGCCAGCGATACAATAATATTATTAAAAGAACTGTGTACGTGGAGCTGGCCGATAGCGTTTACTCTCACGTTTCTCTTCTTTGAAGTGACTGTTTTCTTTGCCATAATTCCTAATTTCTTAAATGTTCAACTTAGAATTACTTCGTAGCCTTCTTCTTGTTAGCAACAGTCTTCTTCTTACCCTTACGAGTACGAGCATTATTCTTAGTGCTCTGACCGCGAACGGGAAGACCGTTACGATGACGGACGCCACGATAGCAA
>Ga0265300_10001288_pt1 | contig 23938 bp, 51 predicted proteins | sample AusTroGonzalo_MG_FD_193482 | JGI IMG/M metagenome (GOLD analysis project Ga0265300, IMG submission 193482) | Bovine rumen microbial communities from tropical cattle in Woodstock, Queensland, Australia - Gonzalo_03 | ecosystem: Host-associated > Mammals > Digestive system > Stomach > Rumen ...
CAACGACATGCTGTCCTTGTCCAATGGCAATCCTGACAGCAGTATGTTCGACTATAAGTACACCGAACATCGTGATGTGGTCCACTACGACAAGGACAAGAATCCAATCACTTCAGCAATTACATTGCCGTCGGTTCTACATAGGGCAACCGTGGCACAGAAGAAGACGGATATCATGAACTTGGCGAAGTCCAAAGCACATGGACGGAAGATAGGTGCACTGAAGTTCAAGCGGCAAGTGGATTGTATTCCTATCATTACCGGGTTCACGCAGATTATTGATGGGTGCCGTATAACTATACCAGGATTCAAGAAAATCCGTGTCAATGGATTAAACCAACTACATCAGTTTGAAAAGTTTGAAATAGCCGATGCAAAGCTAGTACGCAAAGCATCGGGCTACTATGTAAAGATTAGCATTATGCTACCGAAATCAACGAGGAATCCTACCAATCGAGAGGTTGGCCTTGATTTCGGCATAAAGGATTCCATAACAACATCTAACGGTGACAAATACAATTGCAAAGTGCAAGAATCGGAGTACCTAAAGTACCTTTCACGAATGCTGAATAGGCACAAGACCGAGAAGGACTCCAAGCGGCGATGGAGATGTAAGTGTCAACTAGCTAGGGAATATGAAAGATTGGCTAATAGACGCAAGGATATTGCCAACAAGATATATCACAAGTTAGTAACCGTCTATGATGTTATATACTTTCAAGATGAGCAGATTAAGAACTGGCAAAAAGGCTTGTTCGGAAAGTCCGTTCAGTCCTCTTGTCTAGGTTCATTGAAACAACGACTGGCTGCATTGGAAGCAAGTGGTCGCAGTTTCAAAATTTCCAAGTGGGAACCGACCACCAAGTTATGCCCGATGTGCGGTTGCATAAACCATCCTACACTTGCAGACAGAATCTACAAGTGCGATTGTGGCTATACTATGGATAGAGATACCCATTCTGCTCGCGTAGTCTTGATGATTGGCTCATCTAAAAGAGCTGAGTGTGTGGAACACGCCTCCGCCGAGGTAGCCTCCTCTATGCCTCCTGGTTCTACTGGGTTAACACAAGTGGCTCCGTTGAAGCGAAAACTCGAAGCTCACCGCCTTTAGGCGGTGGGTAGTTCACTTGAAAGAATTTTACGACAAGTATAAGGGTAAGTAAAATGAGCCAGGTTAAGACTAAAAATAAAAAAGTTAGAGCTGTCCCGACTGTGTTGGCGTTGTATTACAAGGACGGCAATTATAAGAGCTTGATTAGGTTCTTTAACAATCTAGATGAAGTGGATGCATATATCCATGATGAATACTTTGGGGAAGAACCCTGGGACGAATGGAACACGGATTCCCGCAATGATGAAATCAAGCGGTATCTTCGAATTGAAGAAGTTCCGATTGTAGATATATTGAATGCACATCATAGCGATATTAAGAACTTGGAGACAGCATGCGAAGGATGAATAACCGTATTATCTTGATTACGGGGCGGATAGGCAGCGGTAAGTCTTCCGTCGCCTCTATGTTCCGTAAGCGTCATCTGTGCGAAGTGAGCATTGATGAATTTTCAAAGATGTTCCTGGAAGCGGATTGCTCCAAGAAGAAGTTGGCGAAGTTGTTTCCTGGTGAACCTGTCCTGCACTCCGACGGGACCGTGAACAAGGCTTTCCTTAAAGAAAACTTCTTTAAGGACAAGTTCGCTACGCAACGAAAGAAGTTTGAAACGTATGTGTTCCACGCATTTGTGCAGTTCCTCCCGAAGTATTTGGTTGGCGTGAGCGAGGATGTTCCCGTGTTCATTGAAGCCCATGAATCGGAACGCGTCGTGCAGTTGTTCAAGACGTTACCGAACTACTCCCGCAAGATTGTGGTCCGTGCAAACAAGGACCTACGGTGCGAACGTGTGCAGCAACGTAGCGGTCTTACGGTTGAACAGTTTGAGGAACGTGACAGGTTGCAGCAGGACTGCCCGATTGAAAAGAACGACATTGTGATTTCCAATGACGGTTCTCTTGAAACCCTTGAAGCCCAGGTGCGTATCGCCTTGCGTGACCTGGTTGACTTCACCGAGAAGGAACGGGATGCCATGTTCGCATGGAATTTGAGAATTTTCACTATGGGCGTTAAATGCCGTGTTCAATGCTACTTGTATAAGACCTTTATGGGTGGCTGCTCGCATTGTCCGTTCCCGTGCCCGTTGTATGACGACAGGGACGACAAGAAAAAATTATGTGAAAATTTCAAAATTCGTATTGACAACATTTAGGTAATTTGTTATATTTCTGACATAACCAACCACAACAAACCGAGGAAACTATGAAAGTTATCGTTTATAAGTGCCACGACCGTCACACCGACGACGAAATCAAGATTTACGAATACTCAAAGGAAAATCTTGAAAAGGTAAAGAACATGGTAAAGCAGGATTGGGATAGCCCAGTCAACTCCCACGCAGCCGAAGTGCATTACGACGGTTGGGACTTTGAGTATGGTTGGGGCAAGCGTGGCAAGGGCACGTCCGTCGTTATCAAGGACACCACCGTTGACACGGGCACTATCACGCTCAACATCACTAACGGCTATATCGTTCTCTAGGAAGGCGCAACCTATGCAAGACCTGTACAGTAAAATAACTCGGAAATTGAAACTTGGCCCGGATACATATGCTTGGGCCAAGGATTATTTCGGAGTTTGGCACAGGAGCAAGGTCGGGATTTTGGAAGATGCCATCGACAGCTATTCCGATAGTATATGCCCGAATGTGTTTCACAGGCATCTAAAGGAATATACGGATAAGTTCGGGTTGAACTGTTTTGCTGATATGAGGGACCTTCTCCTATATGTTTCTAGCATTGCCGAGAAGGAAGGATTTTTCTAACAGAATGTTTGTTTTTGAGAACTTTTTTATTACACAACAAAGGCTTCGTAGCCAAAGGAACTATTCTTATGGAACATATCCGTGTAGGGATGAACTACCCACTTATCTGCTTAAAACTTCATAACGGGAACACCGTGGCGGGTGTCCCCGTCGGTTTCAAGTCCGACGACAAGGGCAGCATCATCGTGTTTTCGTTTACGGAAGTCCGCTACGACGATATTGCCGAAGTCGGGACCTACGACGAAAAGGGCGACATTCATACGTGCCCCGTGAACTGCGGTGTCGCTGCCCAAATCCATGTTTGGTATATGAACAAGGAATTTACGAAGTGCTAGAACCGTGGCATAAGCAAGACGATTACGACGTTTACGATTCGTATAGCGAAGCCATTACCGAACTGTCCTACGGGAACTACGACGGCTACCGAATCCCCCGTGTCCTGCTGCTGAAAGACGGCAGGCAGGTTATGGGCAAACCGCTTTGGGATGCCCCGAATCCCTGGGACGAATCCGAAGTGGAGTTGGACGGCTTTGATTTGCAAGGTGACGACTTCGTATGCGTTGAAGACATTGACCAATGGCGAATGCCTACACGGGAAGAATGTGAACTGTGGGTTCGACACAAGGACCTGTTTGGAGAAAAACAGATATGAGACAATTCAAGGTAAAGGGCACGGCACTTGTATCGCTGTGCGAAGCATTCCCGTCCGACCGAAACGGTGACGACGTTAAGGGGCATCCTATAATCATACCTGGGACGTTTAGCAGTTTGAACGAATTGTGGTATGCGTTGTCACAGGCTATCGGTTCGTCCTACGTCAAGCAGGGCAAGGATTTCACAATCAGCGACATTACTGACGACGGTTTCCTGCTCCGATACGAACGCTTGGTGGACCACAATGAAAAGGAACCCGACCCAGAACGCTTGAAGAAGTGGGAAGAAGGTAAGGCGTTCCTGTTCAATGCCCGATACTACATTGAAATTTCCTGCCTGGAAGTTCACATCCTTGGTGCCCAGGCTATCGGCAAGTTGCTTGGTGTGGATGTACCCGAATAGATGTATATGGCAACGAACCATGTTGAGAGGTAATTATGCCAGAATTTCATTATGCTCCGATGGCTCTTGAAGTAGACCTAGCCGATGGTTCCCGAGTAGTCGGAACTTATGTTCAAGTCGCCAAGAGTGTCCGCTGCGACTTTCTCTGCGACTTTGAGGGCAGTATCATTCACGAAAATTCCCAAAAGGGTCTTGTGACGCTCACGGTTCTTTCGGGCGTGTTGGGCGAAATCAGCGTGGACGCATTCCACGTTACGGGCTTGAAGATAAACGGGGAAGTCGTTAAGTACGTTAAAGGCGGGGACCCGCTTTGTGTGTTTGACGTGTTGGTGGGCAAAACAACGGAGCAGGTTCCGTGAAGACGGGCTACTTCGCCAAACTGCGGAAATACACGAAAGCGGGATTGGTTCCCGTGTCCATCGCCCGTGTCACCCCGAAGTGGTATGACGGGCTAGTGTATCAAAGGTTGTCGCCTACGCCCGCTATTCTGCACGAATACAGGGCGGGTCCGTTGCAGGGCGACACGGATAGGTCCACGGCAGTGTTCCGCAGGTGCGTCCTTTCGCACCTTGACAGGGACGCAGTGCTTCGGGAGTTGGAACGGTTGACGGGCGTAAGCCGTGACGATATAATCCTGCTCTGCTATGAGAAGCCCACGGATTTTTGCCACAGGCATTTAGTTGCCGAATGGCTAGGCGACTGCGAGGAATACTAGAAACGCCCACGGATTTAGTCGTGGAAGGTTGAAACTAATTGCCAACTAGGAAAAGTTTTTGTATATTGTTCATAGCAACTTTTATTTGATAAGAGTTCTTGGCAGTCCTCCTATCAAGGTTAGATTTTTAGAATGTCCTTGGAACGCTGACTGCCAATTTTAAGTGTTTCGGGGACATTTTGCTATTTATGGTAGAGTTGAAGACATACAAGTATAAATTATACAATCGGGATGCCTTGAAGTATCTTGATGAAATACTTGTAGTCGCAGGGTGTATATACAATCATTGCATAGCCCTCCATAGAAAGTATTACGCATTATACCATACATCTTTGAATAAGAATGCTTTGCAGAAACATTTAACAAAGTTAAAGAAACATCACCCCGAATGGAATAAAGTTCCATCACAGGCTATACAGGATATTACAGATAGAATAGACAGGGCATATAGGCTGTTCTTTTCAAACCTAAAGCACGGGGTAAAGACTAATCCCCCGCATTTTCAAAAGGCTAACAAATATCATTCCTTTACAACGAAGCAGTATGGGTATAAGTTTCACGATAACAATAAAGTTCGCATAGGTGCAAAAGAGTTCGCCTATTGGAATAGCAGGAAGTTTGACGGCAAGATAAAGACTCTAACAGTAAAGCGTAAGGGCAACGGCTACTACATATATGTCGTGGTAGAACAGGAAAGCAAGATTGAGAACATTGCAAAATCGGGTAAAATCGTTGGCTTTGATTTCAGTCTAAAGAACTTCCTTGTATCGTCCGATGGCTCGGATTGCAGTATGCCGAAACTATTGCAGCGAAACCTAAAATCCCTGCGGAATTTGAGCCGTAAATACTCAAAGTCCAAAGGGAAACGAGGCTCGCTGCGGTCGTTACAAAAACTGCACGAAAAGGTAACAAACCAAAGAGCAGACCTGCATTGGAAGTTGGCACGTAAACTGTGCCACGACTACGATGTTATGGTCTTTGAAACCCTTGATTTGGCTAGTATGGACAAGCGTTTCAAGAAATCCATAAATGATTTCGGGTTCAATGCTTTCCTGTCCATTTTGGAATACGTGGCACACAGGACGGGCAAGACCGTTATGTATGCAGACAAGTATTACCCGTCTAGTCAGTTATGTAGTGAATGCGGTTACAAGAACGCAGCATTGAAAGACATAGGAATCCGTGAATGGGTCTGCCCCAACTGCGGGGCACACCACGACCGTGACTTTAATGCTGCTCTAAATCTACAAAAGGTAGGGGCATCTGCCTTTAGCCAATGTTGCTCAAATTGAGCAACGGTTAGAATCCCCCGACTTTATGCGTGGGAGTATGTCAAGGAGCGTTTCCGCAAGAAAATGTTTAACGGCTAGGATATGGATATGGCTACACAGATACCCGATATTGCTTTGGAAATTACTTTGTCGTGGTTGGCACGGTTCAACCGCCACGAATTTTTTACGAAGGAACTTTACAAGAAACTGCCCGCCTACAAGAAAAGCGGTATTAGGCGGGACAAGACCGAAATCCAGGTGGCGTTTATCTGTAAGGCGTTGCAGGACAGGGGCATTTATATGACACCCTGCGGTATCGCCTGGTGCCACGTATGGGACGACTCCGAAACCGTGACGGAATACCTGGAACGCTATCAGCCTATCTTTGACGGCTACGTGGCGTGGTGTGCGAAGCAGAGGTAGCGTATGTCCGAAGACGAACTTTACAGACCGCTCAACAGCCAGGGAATGAACGTGTTCGACATTATGGAGTTCCACGGGATGACCAAGGCCGTGGAACTTGTCAAGAATGTTCTTTCCTCGAAGAACACCGAAATAGAAAAGTTGCGGGAAAAATGCGAACCTATCGACAATGGCGGTATGGACATGTTGGTAAAGTATTCCTTCTCGTTACAGGATAAGGTGCAAAATCTGCAAGCCAACCTTGAACAGGCCCGTATCTTTATCAAGGCGTTGAACGTGAAAAAGCTGATTGCTGAACGTGATAGCCTGCGTAAGCATAACGAAGAACTGCTTGCTGACCTGGGAGCCTACAAGGAAAAGTACATAAAGTGGCATAACCTCGCACAGGACATCTGTGTTGTGTTCGGGGATTCCACTTATACCTACGTGGCTATGGAGGGATGGATTAAGAAGATGTGCAACGATGATGTTGCCGACCGTTATTTGGCGTTGGCAGAAGACGTGTGCAACCGTATGCTGAAAATTATGCCGCATGAATGGGACGACCCGGAATGCGGGGAGCAGAACAAGCGGTTCCAAGAGCAAACAGCAAGTATCTTGCGTTGGCATGAAACTTATTCCGACGGCAAGCCCAAGGACGATTATAAAGGACATGATTAGGTTCTTGTCAAGGTTAGAGACATTGGTACTGGAAATGTACTGATTCCACGTATAGCAGAATATTCGGAATCCTGTGGTCGTTGGTTGTTTATTGACCTTTCCATAAAAATTATACTATATTTGTCTACAGTATTCGAGCCTGCGGGTGCCCCCGACATGTCGGAACTTATCGTATCCAACGTCATGCCGGATATATCCCGTATAACGATACTGCCTTACAGAAACCCCTGCGGACCGACATTCCGCAGGGTGTTTTTCATTGAAGGTGCTATGCAGCATTTAAAAAATAATCTATATTTCTTGTTGAACAATTTAAGCCCCTTTACAGGGATATCTTGAGGTTTGATATGAAACTAGACGATATTTACAAATCGTATGGCCTTGTGCGGGAGCGTGCTGCACGGGTGAAGAAAGTCACGGGTCTTGATTGGGAAATCGGTGGAGGCTCACAGGTAAATCTTTGGGTTACTCTCAATGATGGGGACACCCTGTCCGAACAGGCACAGGATGGCATCGTTGAAGACGCAATAAAAGTATTTAACAGGTTCACCCCAGACGAATGGAACGCTGTGTCGGCAAAGCAGGGAGCCAAGGACAAGGTAGAAATTGGGGCTAGCTTCAATCAAGTGTGGTGTTCATTCCCGCATAAGATTATGAGCCGACTATCCGTGAAAGATTTTGGTGACCTTTGTAATACTTTTATTCAGCGGGTTAGTTCCGAAATACCTAAGTGGGTTGACAAGCCGTCCGAATCCCGAAAGTCCATGTGTTCTATGGTAAAGAAGATTGAGAGTCTTCTTAATAAGTCTGAAGCGAACGAACCCGATATTAACAAAGCATACCAAGAATTTTCTACAGTGCTTGACGGGTATAGTGATGCCACTGCAAACTTTTTGAAGGATTGCGTGTATATCGCACATTCTCGTGGTGAAAATCTTGTGAATGGTCTTCGCAAGCAGGGTTATAAGTTGAACCTAGCAGCACAGTTGGACACGGACACTTTGCTTACTTGTTATGTAAAGGACGATATTGGCGTTCATAAGGCTATTGATTTGTATTTCAATCCCCGTAAGCGTGTTGTAGAGGTTATTATGTTGGGCTTTGACCCGAACTACCCGAATGCTGAAACTACAAAGTTTTTCTCGGTACAGAAGGGTGCGGATGCCTTTGCAGATTTTATTGAAGGTCTGTCGGATTATAAAGGAGAATCTAAAATGAAAGACTCTAAGTTTAAAATCAAGGTTCACGAAGCGACCGAAGGCGGTGGTAAGCAGCGTATTGAAGGCACCCATCCTATTGATACATTTATTTCTTGGCTTTATGCAGGCGAACTCGCAGCAAAGAAAGAAATTGAGTTCTACTATGATGATGGCTTCCAGCCCGAAATTATGGACAGGGCTGTAAAGACCCTCTTGCCGAAACTCTATGATATGTATGCGTCTTCTGCGGTTACTACGACCGATGAATTGTCCGAAATCCTGCAAGACGAATATCACAACGGTTAGACTTGAATCATACTTCTGTAAGCCCCGACCGCAAGTCGGGGCTTTTCCTTTTATAAAAAATTGATTTATTTTACAAATCCTTATTGACAGCCACTAGGTAATTTGTTATATTTAGGGCAGTACAACTACGCGAGGTTAATGATGTTTTCTTATGACGACACTGTTATAGAGCAGTTCGGAAAATTCCTACCTGCCGTAAAAATCGGAGACAGGCTTTGGCTCAAGGATAACTTGGATTGCAGCGACTATGGCGACGGAATCATATGCAACGGTACATGTTACTACACTTGGGATGCAGCAAAGCGTATAGCGTCCAAGCTTGGGGGATGGCATCTGCCTACCGTGCAGGAATGGAACGATGCCTGCGAAATTCTAGGATACAAGAATGTAGGTTATGACCGTTTTATAGGGCAACCCTCGGAAATAGATGAACCCTGTTTAAAGTTTTACAGTGGTTGTTCATTGCAGAAAGTGCTAGATATCTATCCGCTCGGTTATTACATGCCCGGTGGGAAGTTCACGGATGTCGGTTGGAGTGGCCTGTACTGGACTGCCACGGATAAGTGTTTCTGGGAAGATATTGATAGTAGTGACACGGCGTTCTGCCGAAGCTTTAGGAAGCCTTCGGATGACGGTATAGTAAATTCTTCGAGGTGTCCTAAAACATATTATTTCCCTGTCCGTTTAGTAAAGGATATGGATTAAACCCAAGGCAAAGCTATTCAAATGAGAAAATTTATCCCCAACGACTAAAGATTATGAATAACCTAACGGAGAAACGGAAATGATGTATAACGAAATCGTAGAAAGACACGCTCCAAGATTAGGACTAAACAATTTAGTTACCGGAGAACCTTGCAAACCTTTTGTTTACATGGATTATGCAGATGACGGGATGTGGGTGCACTACGTTACCTACTGCGAAGACGTTCGCAAGCAGAAGCGCATGCGGTGTCTCGATATGGCAGATAGATGCCGTGAGCGCTTTCTGCGCTATGTCGTATTGGTAAGCTTTAGTCCGAATAAAGGTGCCATACCCTTTTATGAAAGGAGACGGGACAGAGCTTATAAATGGATGTACAAATGGCGTGAAATCTCAGATAAGTTCAAGGAGTGAGTATGATATGCGATGAACTTGAAAGCAAATCTTTTGACGGTGGCCGTACTGCCTATGAACTTATGGAAGAGAATGGGTTGTTAAACACATCGAAGAAAGTCCGTGCCGCCATCGACGAACTGAAACAAGTTATCAAGTACAAAGAAGGTGTCGGTAAAAGATGGTTTGCCAGATGTATGGAGGCACGCGCTCTTTGGGTGAACTACGCACCGCCTAAAGGCGGTGAGCTTCTGGTTTTCGCTTCAACGGGGCCACTTGTGCTAACCCAGCAGAACCGGGAGGCATAGAGGAGGCTACCTCAGCGGAGGCGTGTTCCACGCACTCAGCACGTTTAGTCGTGCCAAACAAAAGTACATTACAGGCGGAATGCCAGTCTCTGGGCTTGGTGTATCCGCAATCACAATGATATGTGCGTTCATCCAACCCAATCTGATTGACTGCACCGCAGACCGGACACATCTTGGTTGTCGGCAGCCATTTGGACAGCACGAATGCACGGTCGGCCTTAACCAGCATCTTAATGCGCTGTTTAAGGGCACCCATGCAAGAGTGCTGGACTTGCTTGCCGAACCACGTCTGGTGCCAGTTCTTGATTTGCTCGTCCTGTATGTAGATGACATCGTAGTTGGACACAAGGTCGTGGTATATTTTGTTGCAGATGTCCTTGCGGATATTCGCGACATGTTCATGCTCACGGGCAAGCTGCTTCCTACAATTCCACCGCCGCTTGGAGTCCTTCTCTTTCTTGTGCCTATTCAACATCTTTGATAGGTACTTCAGGTACTCGGTTTCTTGCACTTTGCAATCGTAGGTCTTGTTGTCCGATGTCGTTATCGTGTTCTTGATACCGAAGTCCAGGCCGACACTCTTGCGGGTGCGGTTCCTCGGCTCCTTCGGCAGCATAATCGTGAGTTTAACATAGTAGCCCGATGCCTTGCGGATGAGCTTGGCATCTGCTATCTCGTATTCATCAAACTCTATCTGATGCAGCCCGTTCACCTTCAGCTTCCTGAATCCAGGAATTGTGATGTGGCTTGCATCCAGAATCTTCGTAAAACCCGTAATGATGGGGATGCAGTTCACTTCCGACTTGAACTTCAATGCACCAACCTTGATTCCTTTCTTCTTGGCTTTGGCAAGGTTGATGATGTCCGTCTTCTTCTGCGCCACGGTAGCTCTATGGAGCACTGACGGCAACGTGATTGTTGAAGTGACCGGATTCTTGTCCTTGTCGTAGTGGACCACATCACGATGTTCGGTGTACTTATAGTCGAACATACTGCTGTCAGGATTGCCATTGGACAAGGACAGCATGTCGTTGATGACCCACTTCGCTTCCTTGAAACAGTTGGATAACTTTTCAAACACCGTTTTCGGGTTATGCCGTATGGAAACTTTAAGTTCAAACACTCGGCATATCTGCGACCTGCGACGGGCATGAGTCTCTGCCATACTCGCCTTAATCCTTGCCTTCGTATCTTCGCTTCTTACAAGTTCCATAATAAGTTTCTTGACTATACTTATAGTTTAGAAGGTTTACTCAATAAATATATCTATTTTAATGGGTGGGAAATGTTATTTATTTCTTACATTTGCTATCGGCGGGTCTTACCCACGCCCTAAAGGGCGTGAGCTTGCGACCGCCTATTTGTCAAGAATACTTGCACCCTGTGGCTTATGACCGCTGAATGGGCTGAGGCAATGGGCCTTGCGTCTTGCAATATCGCAGCCAAATTCATGAGCCGAGAAAACTTTGAAGTTGGCGACGATTACCGCCAAAAGACTATCAAAAAGTATAAGCATCGGCAAGTTGTATTCTGCAAATATGCAGACTATTGCAGAAATAAAGCTAAGGAGTACAAATAATGACAGAAGAAAATGTAAAACACTACACGCCACAAATGGCTAGAGAAGAATCAAAAGCTGCATTCAACTGGCGTGATTACGTTCAAAAAGCTATAGACGAATATGTGCCAAAAGCCGTTAAGGACGCTAAGTACGAAGTTGATATTGCAGTCACTAAGCCTAGCCAATATGACTACCATGAAACATTGGAACACGTACAAACAGCACTAGAACAGCTTGGATGGAAGCATAGGCCAAGCCGTAAAAATAGTGGTATAGGTTGCGTAGATATAACGGTTAGTTGGGAGGAATAACAATGGAAAAAGAAGATTTCGTTACTGTACCTATGCCCGATAAACCCCGTGTAGCTGTCATCTGCTGTACGTGCGGAAATGACATTCCGTTACGTGGTCGTAACACGTTCCCGATATGCCAGGAATGCCTAGAAATTTTGAAAGCTGTCATTGCCGAAAGAAAGAATAGTTCAGTTTCCGACAAATGATAAGTATTATGTCAATTAATAGAATCCTAAGTTCCCTTGCATAACGGAGTTACATAAATGAGCATTCAAACTATATATGCTGTTCCGCTGCCACGCATGAAGAATCCTTGCGACGGTGCCATCGCATGCTATGCAAAAGATGACGTCGACAAGTATATCTCCAAGTTGATAGCCCAGCATGCCGCCCATGAAAAATATCTAATGGATGCCTTCGATATCCGCGAAAAGGCGTTGCAGGCAGAAATAACACGCCTGTTGGAAGTGCTCGAAGAATACGGGAATTGTCGTTGAAAATTTAAGGGGAATTGATTATGTGTACAGATAACCATGGAAGATTTTCCGTGGTCTGTTATGTCGTACAAGCCCTATAGCGCTTCTAAAATTATCATGAAGCCATTTCTTAAATGATATCTTCACTAAACTTTTCCGCATAAAAATAAAAATATCTATTGACACACACTAGATAATTTGTTATATTATAGTCGTAAGCAACCACAACCACTTAAAACCGAGGATAACTGAATGAAATCCATTATGACTAAAGCAGACCTGCTTAAAGTGCTTGAACCTTTGTCCGATACGGATATTGTTCAGTGCCAGGTCAATTATACAACTAACCGAACAGACGAAGCATTTTCCCAATATAACCATACTACGGAAGTAGTCCCTATTACGGGGTTGTATGTGCAGGAGCCTCCGAAGGGACCTAATAGAAATCATAAGGTGTATGCGAATGACTATAAGGTGGCATACCTACAAGTAAATCTGCAAATTGACTAAACTCCGACAACCGAGGATAGTATGATTCCCGAAATTGATACCGTTGAAATTGGCGACTGCCTGGTGTATGACACCTGTTCCGTGGAGGAATACGTCGGCAAACTCCAAGGCAAGATTGCCGAACTCCAAGCCCAACTTGAAGAACGTGACTGCCGATATGTCATTTCCCGCAGTGACGGCGTCTACCTGTGTTCGCTTCAACCCTGCCGATATGGGCGGGGCAACTCCCAGGAATGGTCCAAGGTAAAAGACAACGCTGCCTGTCTTTCCTACGAAAAGGCGACAGAAGTCATTTCGTTCCTGGAACGCAACCGTATGCCTTCGGACACCGCCACGTTCCAGGCGGTCAAGGTCCTGCCGAAAGACGGAGCCACGCTTACCTTTGAAGCCCCTAACGTGGGCGGGGATTGACCTATGGACCACGAATGCTTTTCTAGCCGTAGCAAGGAAGCCCTGCGGACAGCCCTTGAAGTGTTCCGTGACTTCTACGTGAAGACGGGCAGGGTAGTCGCCCTTGACAAGTTCAAGGACTACCTGTCCGACTGCCTACCCAGGGTCCGATTTATTCAGCATACGGAAAGAACCGTCCAGGTTTCTCATTGGGGCTACGTCGGTGCGATTATCCACACCGACACGAAGACCCTGGAAATACTCCCCGAAACCGACAAGGGTCTTTCAACCACCATTCAACTAGCCTAGAGGTCGCACCTATGGAAGAACAAACACCCCCTGTAAGGAAGGCTACTCCCGTTGCCGTGGATGCTGTCACTACTACGATTCATTTCACGTCCTACGACATTCGTTCGGGCGACAAGGACGAATGCAATTTCTTCCCCGTATGTGGCAACCTGTCTATTACGAAAGTCAAGAACCCGCTTGCAGAAGACCAACATTCCAAACTGCACCTGGAATGCGACGGCATTTCCGTTTATGCGAACGGCAAACGCTATTGGTTCGCCCAGGGTTCCGCTATCCTGGATAACTACCGTGAGTTCCGTATATGGGACAACAAGTCCCTGGAATACGTCACAATCGCAACCGTCCCGCAGTTCACGGACCCTTACGATGCCCTCGCCAAAATGGAAGCCCTGCTGCACGAACTCGCAAAGAAAAAGGACACCCCCAATGTATAACCGACTCTTGGAACTGCTCCATAAACTCCCGCAGGCTACGCAGGATAAAGTCACGGAACTAGCCAAGGCAGATGCCGACCGCTTCTGCAAGAAATACGAACTTACCCTGCCCGACCACACGGACACCGCCTACCGCTACTATTTGAGCAAGCGGGTTCGCTTTGCGTGGTTCAACGGGGTTTCGTTTGAACACGCAGACCCGATTGACATTGTGGACCTGGGTAAAATCCAGGACGGCTACCACGAACGCCTGGAATGGCTGCTTAACGACGATATTCAGTCCAAAGCCCCTTACAGGTCCGAACTGCTCAAAGAAGAACTTATACCACCCTTACACGAAACCGTAATCTAAAAGGTAATCTATGAACGAACTCACCAGGACGTGCCTGGATGCTGCCAAGGCTACTAACGGGTCAGTAATAACCAAAGACGACTTCCTGCAAGTCGTCAAGAAAGTGTTCTCGCCCAACAGCGAACTTCCCCCGTCTTTGCCGAATCCACACGACTTTGATAACCCCTGCCTGTCCTACGAAATTAGGCAGGACGCTCGCACCCGTTGGGATGCCAACCCGTTCAAGGTGTTTATCCGTTGGTATGGCATTGATGAAGAAAAGGGCTACGTCACCGTCGCTAACCATTTCTTCGCAAATGGCGGGACCGTGACGGACCTGGAAGAATACCTTGCCAAAATCCTGGAAGCCGAATACTTCCTGTGCAGGGACGAAACCTAACAACCTCGGTAATCCACAACCTATGAACAAGCAATACACAAAGCAAGCCCTGGTGGACCGCCTATGATTTTCCGTCTGTTTGAATTGTTCGTAGCCCTGGATGCTCCCGTGCGTGGCAAGATGCACTCTCGGTCCAAGACCGACGCTGCCGACTACTGCCGTCGCCATCACGCTGTTATGGACGCAGACAGCCTCGCAGACACCGCATACTTGTATTACCTGTGCAAAAGGTTCCGTTGGCTAATTAAATCCCCCGAATCCCCGCTTCCCGTGGAGTCCGACTACCTAGACGACCTCTACAACCGCCTAGCCAAGAAACTCCCTGCCGAACTAAAAGACTATTTCGCCCATATACAGGAACATTACTCAACCTTCAAATCCCACGAATGATAGAGAACACTATGCCCGATACAAAGCAAGTCCTGGTGGACCGCCTAATCAAAGTCGGCTACGCAAAGCCCACGGAACGCAAGGCACTTATGCAATACGACGTGGAAACCCTGCAATCCGTCCTGGACCGCTACACCAAAAAGAAACAACCCCGCCACAGACCCCAGGCAGAATACGCACACCCGTTTTCCTGCGAAGGTCTTGGGCAGTGGGACTAGCCCCTGGTAATCCTTATGCTGACAGAAGAACAAGCGACAGAACTGCTCAAGAAGACATTGAACGATGCCGAAGCCTACGGCAATCCCCACACCTGGGGCAAGGTTCTAGGGATGCTTGAAGTCCTGGGCTATTCGCTCATAACGACTACGGCTACCCACGAAGTCCGTGATATGGCGGGCACGTTAATCTTTGAAGTCGTCCGCTCAAACATTGAATAACTCTCTAAAGGAACCACCCTATGAATCCCGAAGAAATCAAGACAATCCCTTTGACCGAACTTGGAAACGCTTTGAAGGGTCATATCCTGCAAGTGGACACCTACACGTTTGTCCGTGTGGAATCCCTGTCCTACAACCCATTCCCCAAAGACTCCCCCGAATACGAAAACTTCATCCGCTATCTTTACATCAAGGGTTCCGTAATCCGTGTCCATACATACCTGGGTGAACACCGTGCCGACCTTACGGCATACAAGGCTACCTACGTGAACCTGTCCACAAAGGAACCTATCCCCAACTACACACCCGCCAACTTGCTCCACGAAATAACACAATCCTATCCCCTGGTTGAAAACCTGGACGAACTCAAAGCCCGTCTGTTCAACGCCAAGTTGCTCATTGACGGGACCATCGCCAACTTCTTCACGGAATAGACGGAACCCGCTATGACCGAACAGCAAACGAAGATAGAACACCTAACCGATGCCGAACAGGTCCTTAAAGGTAGAATCCTGCGTTCCCTTGATGGCAAGTCGTTCATTAGGGTGGAAACCCTGTCGTGCCACATTGTCCCCGATAACGGTGACGACTTCCTGCTTATAAAGGGTCCTGCCCTTACCCTGGACGACAGTTGGGGCGGTCCGTCCGTAGTGAAATCCTGGGCGATGACCCATATCACGGTGAAGACACAGAAACCCATCATTGAATGCAGCACCGAAGAACTTCTGTCGCACATAGCGAAGACGTTCCCCCCGATGGACAGCACCCTGGAACTCAAGCAGCGGATTGAAAAAGCGAACGACTACGCCCGCAGCGTCGTAAACGCCCTGCTCGCTCCCGAACCGCAGAAAGATGACGGCTCCCCGCACCCATACGGACCCGTATTCGGAATGGACGACTAACCCACAAAAGGAAATTACCTATGTCCGAAAACCATTGGCAACCATTTGAACCCCAATCCCTGCCCGAAGACGGAATACTTATTCGGGTAAAGGAATCCCCCGACAAATCGCCTATCCTTATGGTAAGGCACGGGAAAACCCTAAAATACAAAATGTACTCCGACGACCCCTGGCAGGGCGTGGGCGTATTCACGGAATATGTCTTCTCTCACTGCGTATGGTGCTACGACTCCCAATACACGCCCGAACCGCTGCGGGACAACCTACCGCCCATATTCCCGCAGGACCACTTCCTAAAATGGGTCACTGCCTACCGCCCGCAAACCTATAACGAACTGCTCCGTGAATACAACGACTTCTGCAAGGATAACCCCGAAAAGGTTGCTGCACTATGACCATTGAAGAACTTCTAGCGGGTCTATCCTACGAACCCCAACGAAAAGTCCGTCTGTTCTCTGACGGGTGCCCCGCCCGCATTAGCCAAATAACCCAGGCACCCGATGGCTCCGTCCACATATCCGTCAAGACGATACCCAAATACCTAAACTACCGCAAGTCCCACAAGTAAAGGACAACCCCCTATGCCCCTGTTCATTTCAAAGCAAGCCGAAAAGGACTACTACAAACTCCGTCACCTTATGGGCTTTGCGGAGTTCCACCACAATCTGCCCCTTATGGATTTCTGCGAGCGTCACCTTGCCCTGTTCCGTCCCGTCCGTGAAATCCGATGGACCCACCTGCTCCCGCATCACAGGAACCTGCCATTTGAACAACTAATACCGAAACAGCCCCCGCTAATCACGAACGCTGCGTGGCTGCTCCCCCAAGAGTTCAAGGACAAGTATTGGAAGTTCTACCCGAACAAACGCAAGTAAACAAAAGGAAACAATATGGACACTTTAATCTTGAAGGAAATCGGCTACCTGTTCTGCATAGCGTTCCTCGGCACCCTGTTCAACCTGTTCGTCTGCTCCGAAGTAGAATCTACCGAACGGTTCAAGCAGTGGACCGTCTATATCCTGTTCGCCCTGCTGCTTGTCGCAGAACTTGTCGCAGGGCACTATATGTTCAAATACCAACTTGCCGAAAACGAAACCCGACGGCACACCGCCTACACTATCGCCATCCCCGACGGCATAACCTGTAATGGGCATTACTATTCTGGAAAGAACGACCCCATCACAGTCATCTGCCTGGACGGTCGGAAATTCGTAGCCCAATCCATACAGGTAAAGGGCACCGTGTCCTACAATCCCGACTCCATACCTCAACCATAAAAGGAAACAAATTACCTATGACCGACAATACCGAACCCCGAAGTGCAGCAGCCGTGCGTGTGGCGTATATGCGTAGGGCACACCTACGTCGCAAATACCCCGTGCGGGAACAATTCTACAAAATCACGATTACCCCGTCTATGGTCGGAATGTCCCTGGCATCCATCATCCAATCGCTCAAGCGTAAGCAAGAATGCAGATACGCCCATCTACTGAAAAGGACCGCCCGCCAATGACCAAACCAACCATCGTCAGCGACTATATAGGTCGCACCTACATATACACGCATCCAACCACGCAGCACGTCCTAAAGGTCCGCATCACACCGTCTATGGTCGGGAAAGCCCTGGACGAAATCCTGGACGATGCAGACCGCCCCTTCCTCAAACGCCTGCTAGACAGACTGCACAAGTGTGTATGCAGAAAGCCCGCATAAACCCCTAACCCTACAAATCCCCCATTATGGTATTCACACTAGACGAATTTATTGAAGACTGCGTGAGCGGATGCCTAATTGACTACGACGGCTTCGGCTATTACAGCAACTCAAAGACCCAACACGCAGACCGTGACGAACTCCGTGTATATCCCTCCCAGGTAAAGCAGGGCATCGTCAACCGTGACTACAAGTATGTCCATTGGTATAACCGCTAACCTGCACAGGCGTGCATATGAAGAAATCCCGAAAAGCCCATAACGTAAAGACGCACCCGAACGGAAACTACACCGTCCAATACACTGCCGTCCCTGGAACCGCAACCTGCACCGAAGACCACGACAAAACGTCCCACCTGTTCTGCACCCTTCTAGGCGTGGAATACAAGCCCACTATCCCCTGGACCCTATACAGATACAGAACCCGTACAGATGCAGATACCGTCGCCAGGGCTATGCTCCGTATGCACCCGCAGTTCACTTCCTACAAGGTCGTCCCCGTTTCCGAACTCCCATGGCTGTTCGTGTGGGACCAATCCGCTCACGCCTGGGTGGACCCCCACAATAAACCCCAGGCACCCGAACCCGACGAATACTTCATCGCTGCGTCTGCCGAAATTGAACGACAGCATCACGAACGATTCAGCGTATAACAAAACCGCCCCGAAAACAAAAACGGAACAAAAAGCCGAAACTTCCCTTAACCGACAACAACACCCATATAGTCGCAAACATCTACATATACGCCACTAACCATAATACACATACACGCCTATACGCACATTACCACTACACAGCCCCCGATTACTCCCTATATGGCACTACACACGCACACGTATATGTCGCCTGCTCCCATATATCCCCACTGTCACACGCAGCACATGCAGCACTTTAGCCTATCTGCTCAAGTGTGCCCTATAATGCACTCCCGACCGACACCCCAGGTCTGTCACGCTTCTACTACAACACTGTCACGTATTTGTGACATGTTCCCCCTATATACAGCAACCTTAACACCCTACCCGTACAAGCTGTCACGTTTTTATGACAAACCTTGTCATGATTCCGTGACAACCCTAAACACAACCATGCCCCGGCCATAACGGCACAATCCTACAGGGCGCATAATATCAAAAAGGGCAAATAATCCATCAACCTACAACAACTATCATATACACTCCCACAGCACATACACCTACCGTACATATAACTCTGTACCACGCGTATACGACAACGCTCGTGCATATATCACCCCTTACCATCTCCGCTCCGCTATAACTCCTACATGCTCAGGCCTACGATTCACCTACGTGTGCAGGTGCCACCACTTATCATTCTGACGTTCACACGATACCGTACAGGCGTTACCGTATAGGGGCTATAGCCCAGACGCTCGTACAGGAGTTCTGTCAATTCTATCAATTCATATAATTCTACCAATTAGCCAGATTAACGGGCGCAGACGAAATAATCTATATTGTAGGCGTAAGGTAAATTGTTATATAGGCTCGAAAACCCCCTCTCCCCTCCCTGTTTTGCCGGAGCGGATGCGATATCGGCCCTGCACGGAGCCGTATAGGCCGTCTGTAGACACATGTCGGCTACAACCCGTGCACACACAAACTAACATGGAGAATACAAAGCGATGACTAGATACTTGGGAGCGACAGACCTGTTGGCGGTGTCGTTCGTACGGTCCGGGCTACATACGCTTGCGCTAGAAGACGTGCGCAGGTACGGGTTGCTGTTGGCGTCGGAACTGAAGCGCCGTAGCGGAGACAGTTGGGTGGTACGCTGGGGCGAGCGTTACGCATCGGAGATACCTGCGGGATTCGCCGTACTCGATGATGACGTGGCGGAGCTTCGTTGCAGCCCGGAGGCGTACGTGAGCGTACTTGACGGTGTTTGTGGCGAGGTCATCGAGGCGTCAGCCGCAGTGGAGTGGGTATGAGCGCTGTAGTGTTTCTGTGCGTACTGCTGTTCGTCGGGTGGTTACTGTTCGACGAGAAGGACTGGGGCAACTAGCGTAGCCGTGGGCATCTTGTGCGGGGTGCCCCTGTTTTGTATCTGCCCGTGCGGGACAGGTCAAGCGGTGGCTTTTTATGCTAAAGGGTATTGAACAGGAAAGGTGGCCGGACGGGGCCACCTGGAAAATATATACATTTACAAATGTAAATGTATATATTTTTTGTCCGAAAGTCAATACCCCGCTTGCTACATATTTGTTATTTTTGACAGCCTGTCCAACTATTCCTATATTCCCATGTATGGCATTATTTTATACGTTCACCCTGTTCCTGTACATCGCGGGCGCCTTCCTGGCGTTCGGGTGGGACCACGCCCGACGTACCCGCAGGCAGGAGGAATGGGGATTCTACCTGTTGCTGCTTGCCTCGTGCGCGGCGCTCGTCATCGGTAGCGGCCTGCGCTGAAGGCACGGCTGCTCTGGATGTTTCGGGTTAGACTTTCTGTTTAGGTCTTGCAGCCGTGCCCCATAGGCACAGTCTCGTCGGGGCGGTACGGCACGGGGGTGTTACAGCCGCCCGCCCCTGTTTGCCCTGGGGAACTTCCCCTGGGCCTGCTCGCCCGCTGTGTAGGACAGCGTTCGCCACCGCATACGTTCGGTCAGTATGATTTGAGCGTCACCGCCGATAGGCGGGATAGGCTTACCTGGGTTACGTTCCATGCGTCCATGGCATCTGACCCGTAATATAGCAAATACCGCAGGTGCCCGCAACGGTGTTGTAGACGTATGCTTGTGGAATACTGCGTTTCGGCAGTTATAACTTCTGAATCGCCATGTGCAGAAGTTATAACTTCCCACCATTGCATAATGTCCCCATATTTTCTATTATTTTTCGGAAGTTATAATTGGCAAAACAAAGAGCGCCCATGCCCATACACGAAAGTACACGTGACCGTATCCGCCGTTCGCACGAATCCCTTCACAATACAGAGACACGCTACCGCCTGGTATGCCGACATATACGTAGCGGTGACGCCCTGTGCCCCAGGGACTATTCGTTCTACCGCTCGTACTGTATCAGTCACGGCATCGTCCCGGAAAAGGTACGAAGGGACGCTTCCGTGGACCCTGTAGATTATGGCCATGCCAAAGGTCTCTCCTTGTCCGAAGACAGCCGATATACGTCCATAATGGCCCGCAGGGAACACGGGGAACCCGTCAACGCTTCAGACTATGCGTTCCTGTGCAAGTATTGCCGCAGGCACGGGATGGACATCCCCGTACTGCATGCCGTCTATATGTGGGACTAGCGCTGTTGCAGAAGTTATAACTGTCGATATGCCCTGTGTGCAGAAGTTATAATTGGCAACATTTTGTATGTGCAGAAGTTATAACTGCCGAAATGTACTCAATTTACATACGAAGTAATTGTGCACAGAACCCGTCAAGATATGGCCGATTGTATAAAAACCCTCGAAGAATTTCCACCACTTTGCCAAAAAGCGGTGCTAGCCTGTGCACTATCACGTACTCAAAAATTCCGCAATACCATCCTCTATTGCCATACGGAAAGCCCCGCAAGAAACCTGCGGGGCTTGGATTCGACTCAATTTGGAGAAATATGACCTTTAGAACGTCATACATTTAATATACTCTATTTATCCGCACAGCGGTAGCGATTTCATTCCGGCGTCCCGAACGTGTCCTGGTGGAATATCTCGAACGTACCGTCCTTGCGCCGCTGCGAGCATACCATAGTAATCATGTTGCTACCCCCCGGCAGTTCCTCGATGTCGAAGGAAACGTGCACGTCACGGCACTTGCCGATGTCCGCAGAATCCATTAGTATCTTCATGTCTACTCCTTGTTATTCCTGTACTGTATGTCTATCACGCCGTATCTGAAGGACAGCACGACGAACTTGGCGAGAAACAGGATTAAGCTGTTTGTCGAATAATGGCGGGTGAAGACGTACATTCCCATAGGGTTGTCCCACCCGTACGATATGAAATACTTGTCCTGTCCCATAATCCTACTCCTTTTGGCCGTCCCCGTGCAAGAATGTACGGGCATTTGATTCACAGGGTCCATGAGCGGCTAAATGGAAAGTACCACTCCCGTTATTACATATAGTGGCATTGCAACACGTGCAGGAGTCATCGCTGCACGTCTGAACGAAAAACAGTATTACGCACACGCTCAGAAACACACGCACATCTTCGAACAGTTCCCTGCGCCAGTTCATAATTCGCCCTCCTCGTGCAGAATATCATAAGCCCGTAATTCGGATTCATATACTTGGCATCTGTACAGGGCGTCACGCAATTCACGCTCAAGGTGCCGTATGCGGTCACGGGCACCTAGGTAGCCTACAGCCCAACTGATTATGACGATTAGTATGATACTCATTCGCCCTCCCCGTGCAGCAGTTCGTAGAATGCCCTGGCCTTGGCTTCCCATTCGGCAGCCTTGGCTTTCCAATCCTTTACTTCCTCTTCTAGCATCTGAACGGACTGGCCTTGTCCCTTTATCTTGTCTCTGTAATAGAGCCAGGAAATTACAAACCCTGTTTCTATCCCAAGCATAAGCAGGGCTATGTCGATTGCTACTTGCAGCATAATTCCTCCACGTTTACAGGTTCAAATCTCATTTCGGGTTTCTCGCCACCGAACGCACGGGCGAGCAAGTCCGCTGCCACTAATGCCGTCTTCCCCACTGGCGGGTAGCCACCTTCGGGCGGGGGCGGGTTTCGTACGTAAGGTTGAGTTTTTGCAAAACGCAGGTCAAAGACCTTGTGTGCTTTTTCGGATGGGGTCATACGTTTTCCTTTTGTTCGGATTCGTTGTCATACATGGAGCTTATGATTAATGGCAGGGGTTATATAGTAAATTATCTTACTTCTTGTAACCACATATTCTCTTAATCAATTCTTTGCAAGCATCGGTACAAGTGGAGTGGGAGGAATAATGCGGGAGTCTTTAGGAGAAAATAGGGCGTATGCCCCACCTACAATATAGTCAAATTCCCCAAGCCCATCTAGTCCACATTATCCCGAACCACCCCATATAGGCTATCACTCCGAGCATAGAGAAGAACCACAATAGCTTGACTAGGCACCCGCACTTTAGGGTCTTGTCGCTCACGCTATCTAGCCAATAGCCGAGTGCGAAGACCGCAATGAACAGGAGCCTGTATTCCAAGGCAGGGCACCCCTCCCACATCCTAGCATCCTCCTGTAAGCATACGGAGGCACCCCCACAGGAACCAAAGCAGATACCCGCCTCCTATAAGCATCACGCAGATGTACAGGAGGCACACCGCCTTACCCAACAGGTTCGGATTGTCCGTTATCTCCTCTATGTCCTTGCCCACGCTCCTGCACAGGCAGAGGGCTACCGAACCCACTAGAGCCAATATGAAGTGCCAAGTTTCCATACTAGCATCCCCCGCATCCGCACCATTCCGACAGGAACCAAATAAAGTACCCTACACCTGCGAGCATCACGCAGGCATACAGGGCGAACCACCACCCTCCCTTGTCCATCACCTTTTGGTCAAAGCCTGCCCTAGCCAACCACAGGAGCATCGGCACATCCATTCCCATTAACACTATCTGCCAATGTTCCATATCATTCCTCCTGCGGTTCGTAGCGTTTACACATGTCCTTGGCGGTCGGGTATTCGTCTTTACTCGGTTCCCCATCACGCCCGAACGGGCATAATTCAAGGTAGCAATGTTTACAGCGGGTGCGGTGCTTGCAATCTCGGTCCATATACTTGGTATCTCCTTATATTTTATGCGTAAAATTATAGGTAAAGTGTTATATTTAAGTTGTATGTAAAGGGGGTGTCAAAAAGTGTCAAAATCGGTAGGTAGAGTTTTCGGCAGGGGTGTCGCAGGGGCGGGGCGGGGGGTTGGG
>Ga0265300_10001293_pt1 | contig 23900 bp, 18 predicted proteins | sample AusTroGonzalo_MG_FD_193482 | JGI IMG/M metagenome (GOLD analysis project Ga0265300, IMG submission 193482) | Bovine rumen microbial communities from tropical cattle in Woodstock, Queensland, Australia - Gonzalo_03 | ecosystem: Host-associated > Mammals > Digestive system > Stomach > Rumen ...
CTTACCTGCGTATGCAGACCCTGACCTTGGGTTACTCTCTGCCTAAGAAGCTGGTTAGCAAGCTGACCTTGTCACGCATCCGCTTCTACTTCCAGATGTCTAACGTATTCACCATCACCGGTTACGAAGGTCTGGATCCTGAAGTAAACAGCTTCAGCATCAACGGCGACCAGTCTAAGGGTATCGACTACGGTGCATATGGTGTACCTCGTCAGTATCTGTTCGGTGTGAACATTGACTTCTAATTTTTAATTGAAGATGAAAATTGAAAATTAAAAATTGAAAATTAATAATCAATTAAAACAACAAGAATAATATGAAAAAAGCAATATTATATTCAGCAATGGCTTTGGCTACCCTGAGCATGAGTAGCTGCGGTGACAGCTTCCTTGTGCTTGACCCTGCAGGCTCTGTGTCTGAAGGTACGCTGACCACTGAGAGTGGTATTGATATGGTGTTGACAGGTGCCTACGCTTCTCTGAACGGTATGCACCAGACCAGCTGGATGGGATACGGTGCTCTCTCTAACTACTGCTTCGGCGACGTTGCAGGTGCAGACGCTAACAAGGGTTCACAGTCTTCTGACCAGTCAGACTTCACCGCTATCGAGGTTTATCAGTTTGATGCATCTAACTCTTACATTTCTGGTAAGTGGGCAGGTTGCTACGAGGCTATCAAGCGTTGCAACAACGTGCTTGATATGCTTACAAAAGCAGATATTTCAAATGCTGCTGTTGTTGAGGCTCAGGCCAAGTTCATCAAGGGCGTTTGGGAGTTCGAGTTGATCCGTATGTTCGGTGCCGCTATTCCTTACGTATCTCTGGAGGACTATCAGGCTTCTACCGACCCACAGGTAACCAATGTAGATGAAAGCGGTCAGTATGTATATATCTGGAATCTGGTTGAGCAGGACTTAAAGGATGCTGCAGCTGGTTTGCCAGAACAATGGGGTGCAGGCAACTATGGCCGTGCAACCAAGTGGATGGCTAAGGCTATGCTGGCTAAGCTGTACCTGTACTGGTCTTCTCCTTACAACGGCAAGAACGCTACCGCTGACCACTGGAACGACTGCAAGAGCCTGTTAGACGAGATCATCGCTAACGGTGTTGACGCTAAGGGTCAGAAGTACAAACTGGCTGACACCTACGAAGAGCTGTTCAACGATGCAACTACTTCAGACTGGACCGGTGAGTCTGTATTCGACGTACAGCTCTCTATCTCTGGTACACAAACAGCTACCAACCAGCCTGTATATAGCCCTGCTATCGGTATGGCCGGTGCGCTGGGTCTTGGTGGTTGGGGTTTCTACCAGCCAACCTATGAGTTCGTAAACAGCTACATGGTTGACGACAAGGGTCTGCCTTTGGCTGACTATACCAGCAAAGACGTTCTGACCAAATTGGTGAATGGCGATCCTGTAACTGACCTCGATACTCCAGTTGACCCACGTTTGGACTACTGCGCTGGTCGTTTCGGTGTTCCTTATCTGGACTATGGTATTCCTACCGGTTTGAATGGTTGGGTACGTGACTACACCAATGGTGGTCTGTACGTAAACAAGAAGTATCAGCACGCTAAGGCTGCCCGTGGTTCAACGGCTGTGGCTACTGCTGTAGGTTCTAATGCTGCTAACTACCACGTGATCCGTTTCGCAGACATTCTGCTGATGCGTGCTGAGGTAGCTATCCATGAGAATGACTTGGCAACTGCTCTGACCAACATCAACAAGGTTCGCGCTCGTGCAGCTAACAGCTTCGTTAAGAATGCTGCTGCTGGCAAGAAGATGAACGACTTGGTAAATGGCAAGACTGTTGACGGTGCTGCTGGTACCTACAAAATTGGCCTTTACGAAGGATTCGCAAGCCAGGCTGAGGCAACTACCGCTCTGAAGCGTGAGATGCGTGCTGAGTTCGGTATGGAAGGTCACCGCTGGTTCGACATCGCTCGTTGGGGTGAGGCTGCTAAGGTGCTGAACGACTACCGTGCATTCGAAGGTAAGTTCTTCCCAGGCAAGTTTGGTAACGTTTACAATGAGAACTGGGTAACATTCCCAATTCCTGTTACTACCATTCAGGCTGCTATGGGTCGTATCGTACAGACCGAGAACTGGAAGTAATCAAAAGAACTTGATATAAGTTTCTTTAACTAAAGGAGGGGCAAGCTGATGGCTTGCCCCTCCTTTTATGTATATTCTTCATTGAGACCAATATAAAATATCGCCTTAGTGTTGGAGAAAATCGTCTCATGTATTAATTTTGCAGACAAAAGTAACGACAGTAAATATGAAGTCAAAACTGCTCACATTGTCTGCTATCTTGGCAGTGATGGCTGTTGTAGGGTTCTTTCTGCAGCAGTCACAGGCAGCGCTATTCCAATATAGGGAACAGCAACAGATATTTCTGATGGATGTCGACTACATAGCCGGATTATTGAAACAAATAGGAGGCTTCGCTACCCTGGCAGCACAGTACCTTGTACAATTCTTTGCCAACACATGGGCAGGAGCTGTCGTTTCCACCCTCCTCATTACGCTCACAGGCTGCTTCTTGTGGCTCATTGTGCGACACATCAACACACAGATAATATGGGTGCCCTTCGCCATCTTCCCTGCATGCCTCCAGATGGTTTACTTACTCGACATGGGTTACCACTATGAGGGACTCATTGCCTGGCTGTTATTTGCCATCTTCCTCTACCTCTATCAATGGATGGCAGATAAAGCAAGTCTTGTACTGAGAACACTCATAGGCATTGTCATTACTTTACTGCTGTTTGTTTATGTGGGCAGCATTGCCACACTGTTTGCCATCTGTGCCTTCATCTATGACTTGCTTCGTAACCCACGAAAGAGTTGGATATCACTGGCATACCTGGCTGTATGCTTCATAGCAGCCGCTGTAACAGTGACACAAGGCAAGGTGGTTGGCTTCGACTACGCTTTGTGGACAAGAGGATACTACGAATATCATATTGAGTTGGGATTATGGCAATCACTCGCATGGATAAATGTACCCATCATCATGGGAATTGCAGGTGTTGTCAAGCATATCGACCTGAAACCAGTTCTGCAAGCTATGGTTTGCTTGGCATTGGTGTTGTTGGGTGGTTACTTTATCTACTTTGAATCAGAACGGAACACCAACAAGGACTTCCGCACATTGGCAGAGCTGATGAACGCCATCAACCATGAAGACTGGGATGAGATTATTACCTACCCCAGCTTGAATACAGGCAACTACCTACACCTCAACTGTCTGAACCTTGCCCTATCGCACAAGGACAAGATCATGACCGACCTTTTTCGTTTCCCCCAAAAGGGTGCACAGAGTTTGTTGGCAGGCTATCAAGCCTATAACGACGTCAATGTGTTGTTCAGTCACATCTATTACCATACAGGCATTATCAGCGAGTCGTTATGCCTATCGTTCGGCACCATGATAGCTACCCCCAACGGCAACCCCAGCATGTTAAAGTTACTGGTGAAGGAGCGTCTTATCTTGGGCGATTACGATATAGCCGAGAAATACATCACCCGCTTGGAGCGCACTTATTCCTACCGTGAATGGGCCACCAGCATGCGTCGTTTCCTGTACAACGATGCTGCCGTTGAGCAAGATTCCGAGTTAGGCGTGAAACGCCGTGACCTGCCTGTTGACGACCATCGGTTTGTTGTGGTGGACGGAGTGATGGCCGACCTAATGAAAGTTATCGGCACCAATGCCCAACAGGCCTCAGCATGGGAATATGCCTTGGGCATGCTGATGTTGGAAAAGAATATGGCAGGTATCAAGCAACTCGTTGAGTTGCCAGGCTTTAATCCTGATATTTGGAACGGCACTCTGCCCCCGTTAGTGCAGGAAGCTATTGTAACCTACGCTGAGAACGATGCCGATTATTGCACGGCACACGGCGTGACCCCAGAAACCATGCAACGCTTCCAGACCTTCCGCAATTTGGCATTTGAGGCACGTCGCAACAACAGAAACCAGCAAGCGGCATTAGCCCAGTTCAGGGGTTCTTTCTGGTACTACTATATGTTCACTTAAACTATCTACTATGCGTACTTTTCATATACTCTGCACATTGGCCATCGGTCTGTTAGCTGCCGCTTGTAGCCACAGCGTTGTCATAACCAGTAAGGTAGATACACCTATCAACATCTTCCCTGATTACGATGGCGTAACCGTGCCCGTGAATATAGCCCCTCTGAACTTCTCCATCACGGATGCTACTGGCGATTATGCTCTTATCATCAAAGGAAACGGTACCGAAAAGACCATCCACGCCAAAGACGGCTCATTCGATGTTCCTGTAAAAGCGTGGCACAGTATATTGGAAGCCAATATAGACGCTGATGTTACCTTAACGGTAGCCAAACTGGGAAATGACGGATGGACTGCATACCAAGATATCACCATCCATGTGTCGAGCGAAGCAATAGACCCCTATCTCACTTACCGCCTCATACCTCCTTACGAGCAATGGAACCGCATGGGCATCTACCAGCGCAACCTCGAGAACTTTGAGGAAACACCTATCTTCGAGAACAAACAAACCGACTATGGTTGTGTGAATTGTCACACGTATGTAGCCCGCAATCCTGAGAAGATGATCTTCCACAGTCGTGCCAAAGCAGCTGGTACCGCCTTTATCAACAATGGCGTGGTTACCAAGCTCAATACCAAGACTCCAGAGACAGCAGGAAACATGCAATATCCTTTCTGGCACCCTGATGGCAAGTACATCGTAGCTTCCGTCAATTCCACTTGGCAAAGCTACTACTACCATTCACAGGACCGTGTAGAAGTTTATGATACCCAGTCGGATGTATTGGTCTATGATATGGACAAGCTGGAAGTCTTCACCAACGAACAGCTCTGCTCTCCCGATGCTTGGGAAACTTTCCCCACCTTCTCGCCCGATGGCAAGAGTCTGTATTATTGCACAGCCGAGGCAATAGACAGCGTAGAGCATCATATCGACGAACTGAGATACAGTCTGTGCCGTGTAGATTTCGATGCCGAGAAAGGCCAGATAGGCACGAAGGTAGATACACTCTTCAACGCCAATACTACCTGCATGAGTGTTTCTCATCCTCGCATCTCGCCCGATGGCCGTTGGATGGTGATGTGTCTGACGGAATACGGCAATTTCCCTATCAACCACAAGGATGCCGACCTCTATATCATCGACCTGCAAACAGGGAAGACAACCCCATTGGAAGGCACTAACAGCGAGCGTGCAGAGGGTTATCACACATGGGGCAGTAACTCACATTGGATGGTGTTCAGCAGTCGCAGGGTTGATGGCTACTATTCACGCCCCTACATTACTTATATTGATGAGCAAGGTAAGGCCAGCAAACCTTTCTTGCTGCCCCAGCGTCATCCGTATAAATTCTACAAAGATCAGATGATGAGCTATAACTTGCCTGAACTGGTATCATCAAAGGTTGAGGTGAACCAACGTAAGGTAGCACTGACCTTAAAGAACAGTGCGGGCGAAAACATGAAGTATGTCAATCCATAGAAATCTCGCCCACTAACGAGTGCATCATTTCCTGACGAACCTCCTCTACCGACAGACCTTGTCCGAAGAGGAACATCAACTTGGTGAGGGCTGCTTCGGTGGTGATGTCATAACCGCTCAACACCCCAGCCGATTTCAGCTGATAGCCTGTTTCATAGCGGTCCATATCCACCATACCCGATTTGCACTGGGTGACATTCACAATCACCACTCCACGCTTGGAGGCCTCCGTCAGGCAATCCACCAACCAGCCCTTGCGAGGCGCGTTGCCGCTGCCATAGGTTTCCAGTACCACACCCTTCAGGCCTTCGATGGATAATACAGAGCGTACCACCATTTCCTGTATGCCAGGAAAAAGCTTCAATATCGCCACGTTGGTATTCATCTCGGTATATACCTCCAACGGCATTACCTCACGGTCGTAATGAATGGCGTTCTGGTTATAGCGTATGTGTATGCCCACCGTTGCCAAGTCGGGATAGTTATAGGAACGGAAGGCATTGAAATCTTCAGCATTCAGCTTAGTGGTACGGTTGCCACGCATGAGCTTGTTCTCGAAATACACGCACACCTCCTGCACCATCGGCTTGCCGTCAGGTCGGTGGGCCGCAGCAATCTCGAGGCTGGTCAGCAGGTTTTCCTTGCCGTCGGTACGGATAACACCTATCGGCAACTGCGAACCAGTAAGAATGACAGGCTTCGACAAACCATGCAGCATGAAGCTCAATGCAGAGGCTGTGAAGGCCATCGTGTCGGTGCCGTGCAGCACCACAAAGCCCGTATATTTGTCATAGCTCTTCTGTATAATGTCCACCAACATACGCCATGCCTTGGCATCCATATCCGACGAATCCATGGGATGGTCGAACTGACAGCTATCAATATTGAAACTAAACTTTTGTAACTCTGGCACATGCTTCTTGAGTTGCTCGAAACTGAAATTCTCCAGTGCACCCGTCACGGGATTCTCTATCATGCCTATGGTACCACCAGTATAGACCAGCAAAATAGAAGTCGTATCAGTGTTAGTCTTCATAATTATCATCCTTTTGGCTGCGAATATACAAAAAAAATAGTAACTTTGCCACCATATTTAAACAATAAGCAGATGAAAGTATTAAAATTCGGTGGTTCATCCGTAGGAACCACGAAAGGTATCAGGAATGTAAAACAGATAGTTAGCAGCCAGAAAGGGCAAGTCATCGTGGTGGTATCAGCACTTGGTGGTGTGACCGACCAGCTGATCAAGACAGCCCAGATGGCTTCGGAAGGCAACAAGGCTTACGAAGACGAACTGGCTCAGCTGACCAACAGACATTACGACCTGATAAACGACAATATAGCCACAGGCAATAAACGCAACGAACTACTGACCAAGGTAGAGCAGCTGTTGGGCGAACTACGCGACATTTTCCAGGGCATCTACCTCATCAAAGACCTGAGCAGAAAGACCAACGACACCATACTAAGCTACGGCGAACGCCTATCCAGTCTGATTGTGGCTGAGATAACAGGTGCCGTATGGAAAGACTCACGCGAATTTATCAAGACCGAGCGCAAGCAAGGCAAACATATCCTACATGCCGAACTGACCAACAAACTGCTGAAGGAGCAGTTTGTCGCCCTCCCCCAGCTGACGCTGATTCCCGGTTTCATCTCCACCGACAAGAACACGGGTGAGGTAACCAACTTAGGTCGAGGCGGTAGCGACTATACCGCTGCTATCGTAGCAGCTGCCTTAAATGCTGAAAGCTTGGAAATATGGACGGATGTAGATGGTTTCATGACGGCCGACCCGCGTGTTATCCATAGCGCCTATACCATCAGCAGTCTGACTTATGTCGAAGCTACCGAGTTGTGTAACTTCGGTGCCAAGGTAGTTTATCCCCCTACCATCTGGCCAGTTTATCACAAGAACATCCCTATTTTAATCAAAAATACGTTCAACCCCGAGGCACAAGGCACCGTTATCCGTCAAGGCACAGCCAACGGATCGGGCAAGGCCATCAAGGGTATCAGCAGCATTGACGACACCTGCCTTATCACCGTACAAGGCTTGGGCATGGTGGGAGTGATTGGTGTGAACCGTCGCATCTTCAGTACGCTGGCCGAGCATGGCATCAGCGTGTTCATGGTGAGCCAGGCATCCAGTGAAAACTCCACCTCTATCGGTGTTCGTACGGCTGATGCCGTAACGGCTTGCGAGGTGCTGGACAAGGAGTTCAGCAAGGAGATTGAATTAGGCGAAATGTTCCCCATGAAAGCCGAATACGGCTTGGCTACCGTAGCTATCGTGGGTGAAAACATGAAGCATACCCCCGGTATCGCAGGTAAGCTGTTTGGAGCATTGGGCCGCAGTGGTATCAGCGTCATCGCTTGTGCGCAAGGTGCCAGCGAGACCAACATATCCTTCGTCGTCAACAAGAAACTGCTACGCAAGTCACTGAACGTGATTCACGACTCCTTCTTCCTGTCGGAATACCAAGTACTGAACCTCTTCATCTGCGGCATCGGTACGGTAGGCCATAGTCTCATCACCCAGATAGAAAGTCAGCGTGAGAAGCTGATGCGCGAGAACGGCTTGCAGCTGAATGTGGTGGGTATTGCCAATAGCAAGAAGGGCTTGTTTACGCGCGAAGGCATTGAACTAAAAGACTACAAGAACGAGTTGCTCGAGAAGGGCAAGGATTGCGACTTGAAAGTGCTGTTAGACGAGGTGACAGGCATGAACATCTTCAATGCCGTATTTGTAGATTGCACCGCCAACAGCGGCGTAGCCTCCATCTACGAGCAACTGTTGCAGCACAACATCTCAGTGGTGGCTGCCAATAAGATTGCGGCCTCATCGCCCTACGAGAACTATATGAAACTGAAGCAAACAGCCCACCAGCGTGGTGTGAAGTTCCTCTTCGAGACCAACGTAGGTGCAGGTTTGCCCATCATCAATACCATCAACGACCTTATCCATAGTGGCGACAAGATACTGAAGATTGAGGCTGTATTGAGTGGCACGCTCAACTATATTTTCAATGCCCTGAGTGCCGAGACCACCATGAGCAAGGCCATTGCTGAGGCAAAGCAGAAAGGTTTCTCTGAGCCTGACCCACGCATCGACCTCAGTGGCAAGGATGTTATCAGGAAGCTGGTCATCTTAGGCCGTGAGGCTGGTTACCGTCTCGAACAGGAGGATGTGGAGAAGCATCTGTTCATCCCCAACCAACTGATGGAAGGCTCGTTAGATGATTTCTGGAGACTGATTCCTGAGTTGGATGCCGACTTCGAGGCACGTCGTCAGAAACTGGCCGAGCAAGGCAAGCGTTGGCGTTTCGTAGCCCGCTTGTCGGAGGGCAAGGCTACGGTAGGCTTGGAGGAAGTGGCCAGCAACCATCCGTTCTACGGCTTGGAGAGCAGCAACAACATCATCCTGCTCACCACAGAGCGCTACCACGAATATCCTATGATGATTCAAGGCTATGGTGCTGGTGCCAGCGTAACGGCGGCTGGTGTGTTTGCCGACATCATGTCAATTGCTAACGTATAATGAAGCACATTATTATATTAGGTGACGGCATGGCTGACCACCCAGTAGAAAGACTGGGAGGCAAGACTTTGATGCAATATGCCCATACCCCTTTCATGGACCTCTTGGCAAAAGAAGGGCGTTGTGGCAGACTGCTTACTGTGCCTGAAGGTTTCTGTCCGGGTTCCGAAGTAGCCAATACCTGCATCTTGGGTTACGACCTGCACAAGGTGTATGAAGGGCGTGGCCCTTTGGAGGCCGCCTCTATCGGCTACGACATGCAACCTGACGACTTGGCAATGCGTTGCAACATCATCACCCTGGCCGATGGCAAGATCAAGAACCATCACGGCGGACACCTCACTACCGAGCAGGGTGATGTGCTGATAAAGTACCTCAACCAACACTTGGGCAACGACCGCATCCAATTCATCACGGGCATCCAATACCGTCACTTGCTGGTCATCAAGGGTGGCAACAAAGAAGTGGATTGTGCACCTCCGCACGATCATCCCAACGAAGCATGGGAGCCTTTATTGCCAAAAGGCAACAATGATACGGCCATTTTACTTACCAACTTAATTCTCAAATCTCAAGAATTGCTCGCCAAGCACCCCTTCAATATTGAGCGACAAAAGCAAGGCAAGGATATGGCCAATTCCATCTGGCCTTGGAGCGGAGGCTACCGCCCACAAATGCAGACGCTTATGGAGCTTTATCCACAAATTAAGCGAGGCGATGTCATCTCTGCCGTTGACCTCATCAGGGGAATTGGCAAATATGCAGGACTGCATAGTATTGAGGTAGAAGGAGCTACAGGTATGGCCAACACCAATTACGAAGGTAAGGCGCAAGCAGCCATTGATGCCTTGAAACGCGACGACTTTGTGTTCCTGCATGTAGAAGCCAGCGACGAGGCGGGACATGATGGTGACCTTAATTTGAAGTTGCAGACCATCGAAGACCTCGACCGTCGCATAGTGGCGCCTATCTACGAGGCGGTACGGAATTGGGAAGAGCCTGTGTGCATCGCTGTGCTGCCCGATCACCCAACCCCTGTGGAGATACGTACCCACTTAGCTGAGCCCGTGCCATTTCTCATTTGGCATCGTGGCATTGAAGCAGACGAAGTGCAGACCTTCGATGAGGTGAGCTGCGTCAACGGCCACTATGGCTTGCTGAGATACCAAGAGTTTATGAATGAATTAATGAAAATATGAAATACTATAGCACCAACCACCAGACACCCGATGTTACCCTGCAAGAGGCAGTGGTAAAGGGACTTGCTGCCGATAAAGGCTTGTTCATGCCAGAGCGTATCAATGCTTTGCCAGCATCGTTCTTTGAGCAGATGTCAAACATGAGTCTGCAAGAAGTAGCTTACCAAGTAGCACAAGCTTTCTTTGGCGAAGACATCCCTGCCGACAAACTCAAGCAGATTGTCTATGACACCATGAGCTTCGACATCCCTCTGGTGCAGGTGAGCGACAATATCTATTCATTAGAGCTGTTTCATGGCCCTACCCTCGCCTTCAAAGACGTCGGTGCCCGCTTCATGGCACGCATGCTAGGGCATTTCGTCAACAATCAGACGCAGTCATGCGTCAACGTCCTTGTTGCCACCTCAGGCGACACAGGCAGTGCCGTAGCTAACGGCTTTTTGGGCGTAAATGGTATCCATGTCTATGTGCTCTACCCCAAGGGCAAGGTGAGCCTCATCCAAGAGAAGCAGTTCACCACTTTGGGCAAAAACATCACGGCTTTAGAGGTGGATGGCACTTTCGACGACTGCCAGCGTTTGGTGAAGTCAGCCTTTATGGATGCAGAGCTGAATGCCCACATGCAGCTCACCAGTGCCAACTCCATCAACGTAGCCCGCTTCCTGCCCCAAGCCTTCTACTACTTCTGGGCAGTCGCACAAATGGTCAATGGTCAATGGTCAATGGTCAATGGTCAACGGTCAATTGTTTGTTGTGTCCCCAGCGGCAACTTTGGCAATATCACCGCAGGTTTGTTCGGCAAGCGCATGGGCCTTCCCATCAGTCGTTTCATTGCTGCCAACAACCGCAACGACATCTTCTACAACTACCTTCAGACAGGACAATACAACCCTCGTCCCAGCATTGCCACCATTGCCAATGCGATGGATGTGGGAGACCCCAGCAACTTTGCCCGTGTGCTGGCACTCTACAATAACAGTCATTCTGCTATCTGTCAGGACATCAGCGGTGCCACCTACACCAACGAGGAGATTGCTGACGAGATACACCGAGTGTATGAAACCAACGGCTACTTGCTCGACCCTCATGGCGCTTGTGGTCATCGTGCTTTGCGTGAGGGTCTTCGTCCAGGAGAGACAGGCTTCTTTATCGAAACCGCCCACCCTGCCAAGTTCAAGGATACAGTGGAAGGCATCATCGGTCAGCCGGTCAGCATCCCACAGCGTCTGCAAGACTTTATGAAAGGTACCAAGCAAAGCATTGACATGACCTCCCAATTCGAGGACTTCAAAGCATACCTTTTAGCAACCAAGTAAGGAAGCCTTCCTTCTACCCGTTGTAAGCTTTTAGGCCCTCCCGTAGTAAGCTTTAGGTACTCCCGTAGAAGACGGCCGGTCCTCCCGTAGTAGGCACTCGGTCCTTTTTTAATTCCTCAATGGAGATAAAGAAAGTAGTTGTACAGACTTCTTGATTGTTTTATCAAAATATTTCTTGTTATCTTTTGCCTGGAAGGAAGATTTTCGGCATCATATTTTGCAAAAAAAATCACATTTTCGGCAATATTTATGCCAACTGCTATGTTGCAGCCTAATATTATTTATTTTTCTTACGAATTACGAAAATATTGAGATAACACATTAGCAACATAAAGTATCTTATTCGTAAGAAATTCGTAAGTTCGTAAGAAAATTCCAAAATTTAGGCGAAAAAGTGCTTTTTTCATGGTTTAAATACATCTGTTGGGAGAGAAACAGGTGTACAACACCGATATGCAAGTAACATATCACTTACTCACTCCTTCCGATGGTGTACAAAAGTATAGTCGGCATAGAGCTGTTCGGGGAAGACGAAAGTATCGTCAGGAAGGTTTCCGTATTGGAAATTGGTAATCTTGACGGTGGCGGTAATGATGAAAAGCTTGATGCGTAGGCTTTCGGGGTAGCCTGTCTCCTTATTAATATAGCATTTGGCTTCCTTGACGCCCTTCACGCCTTTCTTGGCTTTCAAAGAAATGACATATTGTTCGTTTTCCTCAACAGCAGAATAGTTGTAGTTATCGGGCTCGAATGAAAACTTGGAGGAGTATTTGTCACGGCTCTCGTCTTTCATATCAAAAATCTCCACCTTGCGCTTACTGCGCTCAACACGGGTATATAAAGAGCCGTCGTTCCAAGCGGTGTACTTTTCATCGACAAACTTGCTCTTGCCCTGCTTGAACCAGATGGTGCCTTCGGTCTTATAGAGGCCAATGATATTGACGGCATAATGAAGCGTACAACCTTCGTCGCCAAACACCATCTGGTACTTCTCCTCGAAAAGCTGGCGAGCTTCTTCTGCTGTAAAGGTTCGCTGACCAAAAGCTGAGAGCCCGGCCAACATACAAAGCACCCAACACATCAAAACATTCTTCATGTCAAACTATCTATATTCAGCCCAATACGTTCTTGCGAATTTTAGTCAGGTATTGCTTGAATCCATCGGCATCCTTGTCGCCCAGAATCTGGAGCAACTCCTTCAACTCACGTCGGATGTTCTCTACCTGAGGCATGGTGCGGGGATTGAAGAGGATTTCCTGCAAGAGATAATCGTCCTCGTTCATCACACCTTGGGCAATGGCCATGTGCTTCTTGAAGGTGGTACCAGGAGCATCCTGATGCTTCATGACAGCTGCAAAGACGAAGGTGGAAACGAACGGAATACTCAAAGAGTAAGCCACTGTCTCGTCGTGTTCGTCGAAGGTATATTCAAAGATATTGAGGTGCAGGCTTTGGTAGAGATCCTTGAAGAAGATACGGCCTAAGTGGTCGCCCTCCTTGATGATGATGGCATTTTCATTTCCCAGGTTGTTGAGGGAAGCGAAGGTAGGGCCGAACATCGGGTGGGTGGAGACATAGCGGAAGCCACTCTTTTCATAGTATTCCTTCAGTCCTGTCTTGACAGAGGCGATGTCGCTGATGATGCAATCCTTCGACAAAGCCGGCAACACCAAATCAAAGGCATCAAACGTGTATTTCAGCGTAACAGCATTGATCACCAGTTCGGGATTGAACTGGCGCACCTCGTCAATGGTGGTGTAGCGATAGGTGTGATAAACGAACCTCAGTTTCTGAGGATTGGTATCAAACACTGCTGTCTCGTGCTGGAAACTCAACACATCGGTAAGGAAGGTGCCCATCTTGCCGGCACCAAGTATTAGTATTCTCATTTTTTTAATTGACAATTGATAATTACATGTTCAGGATTTCCAATTGCTGGCGGACACTCTCTTCGTGGATGGCCTCGAAAATCTTACGAACGCACATAGGACTGACGCCACATAGAGCACCCTGCGAGCCTCGCTTGTCGAGGATCTCACTATAACGTCCTGTCTGCAAGACGGTCATGTTGTGCTCTTTCTTGAACATACCAATCTCACGAGCCACTCGCATACGCTTCGAGAGTTCCTGGATAAGGTTATCGTCGCACTCGTCAATCTGCTTACGCAGTTCGTTAAGGCTCTCTGTGGTATAGATTTCTTTACGGATGACCAACAGATTGAGGATATAATCGAGGATATCCGGTGTGACTTGCTGAGCAGCATCACTCCATGCTACATCAGGAGAGCAATGAGACTCGATGATAAGACCATCCATGCCTAAGTCCATCGCTTGCTGGCACAAAGGAGCCACCAATTCGCGCTTGCCACCAATATGACTTGGGTCACAGAACAAGGGCAAGGTAGGGATGCGACGGCGCAATTCGATAGGGATATGCCACTGAGGCATGTTGCGATAAATCTTCTTATCGGCACTGCTGAAACCACGATGGATGGCACCTAAACGCTTGATACCAGCCTGATTGAGGCGTTCCATACCACCAATCCACAACTCGATATCGGGGTTCACGGGATTCTTCACCAGTACAGGGATATCAACACCTTGCAAGGCATCGGCAATTTCCTGCATGGCAAACGGACTGGCGGTGGTGCGGGCACCAATCCACAATATGTCGATGCCATATTTCAGTGCCAGCTCCACATGCTCGGCATTGGCCACCTCTGTAGTGACATACATGCCTGTTTCCTGCTTTACTCGCTGCATCCAAGGCAGGGCTTTTTCGCCATTGCCCTCAAAGCCACCTGGCTTGGTACGTGGCTTCCAAATACCTGCACGGAATATCTTGATGCCGTTGTTGGCCAATGCCTGGGCTGTAGTCATCACTTGTTCTTCGGTCTCAGCACTACAAGGACCTGCTATTACAATGGGTCGTTCTTTCTTAACGCCCGCTAACTCGATAGGTAGTAAATCTAAATCCATATCTATATAATTTTTAATTCTCAATTTTCAATTTCTTCACTCGTTCTAAAGCTTCCTGAAGTTTGTTATCCTTGCAACAAAGGGAGATGCGGATATACCTACTGCCATTGCTGCCAAAGATAAAACCTGGGGTGATGAACACCCTTGCCTCGTGCAATACCTTTTCTGTGAGCTGCTCCACATCTGCATAGCTATCAGGTATCTTTCCCCATAGGAACATGCCTACCTGACTCTCGTCATAGGTACAACCCAGTTCATGCATGATGGCACCAGCCAAAGCACGACGGTTGCGGTAGTTGCTGTTGTTGCCTTCATACCAATCAGCTTCGGCATCCAAGGCAGTTGCAGCTGCCAACTGTACCGCACGGAACATACCACTGTCGATGTTGCTCTTCACCTTAAGTATCCACTGTACGAAATCGGCATTTGAGGCCAGCATGCCCACACGCCAACCTGGCATATTGTGGCTCTTACTCATGGAATTAAACTCGATGCAGCAATCCTTGGCTCCTGGCACACTGAGTATGCTCTGTGGATGGTCGTTGAGGATAAAGCTGTAGGGGTTGTCGTTCACAATCACGATATCCTTTCGTTTGGCCAAACTCACCAGCTTCTCATACAGCTCAGGAGTGGCGTTCGTGCCTGTCGGCATGTGAGGATAGTTGATCCACATGAGCTTTACACGGCTCATGTCCATCTTCTCCAAAGCATCGAAATCTGGCATCCAGCCGTTTTCCTCCTTCAAGTCGTAGTAGATAACCTCTGCACCTAATATCTTGCTCAGCGATGTGTAAGTAGGATAGCCAGGATTAGGTACCAATACCTGTTCGCCTGGGTTCACGAAAGCCAACGTCACATGCAGGATACCCTCCTTGGAGCCGATGAGTGGTTGTATCTCCTTATTGGCATCCAAATCGACGTTATACCATCGCTTATACCAGCGGGCGAAAGCCTGACGAAGCTCTGGGATGCCCACATAAGGCTGGTAACCATGACCATTGGGGTCTTGAGCTGCTTCACACAACTTGCTTAATGTCTCAGACGATGGGGGCATATCCGGACTACCGATGCCCAAGCTGATAACATCCTTGCCCTCGGCATTCATCTGCGCCACTTCCTTCAGTTTGCGAGAGAAATAATACTCGCTCACGCTGCTCAGTCGGTCTGCTGGGCGTATCTTAGATGCTTGATTTTCCTGCTTCATATTCTCCAAGTATTTTAAGTTCTTTGGTCAATGGTGTGATGGCGGCAATGGCCTGCTTGTAACGCAACATGTTGTCGTACATCACATCAATATAGAATTGGTATTCCCATTCACGCCCTATGATAGGCAATGACTGTATCTTCGTGAGGTTAATCTGATAGAACGACAGGATGGACAAAACGTTTGACAAACTACCTTCCTTGTGGGGTAAGGTAAACACCAAATTGGCCTTGTTGGGGCTCATGGACTTGGTGCGATTCAGCGCATCTACCTGCCAAGCATCAGCCACCACCAGGAAACGGGTAAAGTTGTGCTTGTTAGTCTCAATGCCTTCTTGCAATACCTTCATACCATACATTTCAGCTGCAAATTTCGAGCAGATGGCTGCATGACCATGCAACTGGTTCTTCTGGATGTTCTCGGCACTGAGGGCTGTATCTTCGGTTTCGACCACTTTCATCTTGGGGTGTTGCGAAAGGAATTCTCTGCATTGCATCAATGCTATTGGATGTGAGTTCACTTCCAGAATATCGTCCCAATTATCTTCGGGCAAACACACGAAACTATGTGTAATACGCAGTTTGTGCTCGCCTATGATTTGTACTCCACTCTGCCGAAGCAGTTCGTTGTTGTGTAATAAGCTACCAGCAATGGTATTCTCTATGGCCAGCATCCCTAACACATGACTATCTTCATGGATGGCCTTGAATACATCTTCAAAAGTGGCGCAACAAATCAGCTCTATCTCTTCGTTCTCGAAGAACTGATGGGCCGCTATGTCGTGGAATGACCCATATCCTCCTTGTATCGCTATTCTTTTCATAACTGGAATAATAAAAGTCCCGCCTCACACTGGGTGGAGCGGGACTTTATTTCTATTTACTTTCTCATTCTTGGTTCTTAAGCATCACTGTCACTTGATACATACAAACTCCCGCTCTACTTTATGGCTAAAGTAAAAGTAATAAAAGTAGTATGCAAAAGAAAACAGTGCCTTCATTTGTTATTTTCTTTAATTCGGATGCAAATGTAAGTATTTTATTTGAAAAACAAGCAAATTGTGAGAAAAATTTCATCAAAGATGCATAATATCTATCTCCTTAATGCTGGCTGCCGGGTCAACTACTTCGCTGGTCACCTCATCAGCGGCCTTGAGATTGGCAGCAGCTGTGGCATCCTTGGCTGCACCTTCAGCATCGCCTGACAGCTTTCTGGCTTCTGCCCTCAAGGCATAGGCTTCTGCAAAGACGGGACTCATCTCGATGGCATCATCCATTGCACTGATGGCCTCGGCATATCGTTGCTGTTGACAATACAACTTACCCAAGCTGATGAATGCCTGTTGGTTGAACGGGTCGATCTCCAGCACTTGATGATAAGCAGCATCAGCCTCATCAAGAAGGCCTTGCACCTCTTTGACTACTCCTCGCAATAGCAAGCCACTTTCCACCTCATTCTCAGATGCTATTACCGCCTCGGCATCTTGCAAGGCATCTTCCAATTGTCCCTGACTGAGATATACCTGTCCTCTAAGCAAAAGTGCCTCGGCGTAGTCGGCTTTCAAATCAATGGCCTTTGTCAGCAGGTCAAGGGATTCACCTTCAGCGCATAACGCATGTGCCGCCTTACCTTTCAAATAGTAAGCTTGCGGATTCTGGGGTTCCAGATGGATGGCAAGCTGGGCATTGTCGGCCATTTCATGATAGTCCTCCAACATAAAATAGACATTGGAAAGGGTGATGAAATTGGCTGCAATGGTGGGTTCTGCTTTGGCCATGTGGAGCAAAGGTTGCAAGGCGCCTTGCAAATCGCCTCTCTCAACCAATAGCTGTGCCAAGTGGCCATAGGTCTCATAATCATCTTTCAACTTAATGGCCTCTTCGAAACACTTCTGTGCATAATCATACCGATGTAACCGATAAGCACGTATGCCATCATACTTTAGAATCTCAAACTCTTTCTGTAATTTCTTCTCTTGCTCTGCAACAGAGTCTTCTGTCTTAGGCTGGAACAATGATTTGAAAAATCCCATATCAATAGTATTTGTTTATTTCTTGTTACACACATCACATAAGCCACATTCATGACTATTCTCTTCACCAAAATAGTTAAGGAGAAGACGGCTACGGCAAGTAACCCCATCCTGCACATAGTTAATCATTGCATCTATTCGGTTCTTCATGCGGTCCTTTCTTTCTTCGTACACCGAAGCAGGAATGACAAGTCGTTCCTTTTCCACTCGCTCACGCGTATAAATAATATAAGGTGTGCTTTTGGCAGGGATGTAACTCACAATATGCTGTTGCGAGAGATGACGGAAAATCTGATACACCTGGTCGTGTGTGAGATAGGTGCGCAAGGCCAACAATTCTTCGTCAATATAGGCATAGTCTGAGAATAAACCCGAATAGCAGCGCAAAGTAGTTTGAATCAGCCTATCAGCTTCATCACTAAGCTGGTGTAACCGATAAAGGTCATCGCGTTGCAAGGTAAACATCAGGCGTGAGCCCCGTTGTTGTTCATCAGTATAGGTGATATACCCTGCTTGGGTCAAGATGCGAAGAGCACTATCTGCCTGCACGGGAAACAGCTTGAACTTCACACAAAAGTCGTCTATCTTGAACTCCTTTACGCAACCTAAGCCATCACCCATAGCCATCTGGTAGTAGAACTGCAGCTTTTCATACACTTCACGAATATAGTCCTTCTCAGGGAAACTCTCTGCCACACGGCGTCGCAGGGTGGTCAAGTCGGCTGCATTATACAGCATTACCGCATAGGACTTCTTGCCATCACGCCCGGCACGTCCTGCTTCCTGGAAATAGGCTTCGATGGAATCAGGGAGATCAATATGTATTACCAGACGCACATCAGGCTTGTCGATACCCATGCCAAAGGCATTGGTGGCAACAATTACCCTGCACTTGCCTTCTTGCCATTCACGCTGACGCATATCTCGTTGTACCTGCTCCAAACCAGCATGATAAAATGTAGCTGAAACCCGCTCATGCTGGAGCATTTCGGCCACCTCTTTGGTGCGTTTTCTATTACGTACATAGATGATGGCACTACCCGATACACTACGGAGGATATGTAGTAGTTCGCCTCGTTTATCGTCTATCTGACGCACTACATAAGCCAAGTTGGTACGCTCAAAGCTCATGCGGAAAACATTCTCCTTGCGGAAATGCAATTGCTTTTGAATATCTGTCACCACTTCGGGAGTTGCCGTAGCCGTAAGGGCCAAGATGGGCACTTCGGGCATGTAGTCTCTGATTTCAGCGATATGCAGATAGGAAGGGCGGAAATCGTAGCCCCATTGTGAGATACAATGACTCTCATCAACCACTATCATACTGATATGCATCTGTTTGAGGCGTTGGCGGAACATTTCCGTTTCCAAGCGTTCTGGAGACACATACAGAAATTTGTAATCTCCGAAGATGGCGTTGTCAAATATTTGATTGATTTCGCTACGGGTCATGCCTGCATAGATGGTCAAGGCACGGATGTTCTGCTCTCTCAGATGTCTGACCTGGTCTTTCATCAAGGCTATGAGAGGAGTAATGACCAGACACATGCCGTCCATAGCCAAAGCAGGTACCTGGAAGGTGACGGACTTACCACCACCTGTAGGCATCAGGCCCAGGGTATCTTTCCCTGAGCCGATGCTTTCTATAATATCTTGCTGAATGCCACGGAATGAGTCGTAGCCCCAATATTGACGTAATATACTGAGATAATCAGTCATTAGTTTTCACACAGTCGTTTAATTGGGCTGTATGTCTTCAATCTGCAACTGCACATCACCTTTCTTGTGGGTGTTTTCCTCGATGGTGTAGCAGATATCGAACGAACGCTTGGTCTTGATGTACCTCACCTGGGAACTTTGTCCGAAAGCGATGCCATTCATCACCTTGCTGGATTTATTATCCACTAACTCCAGTTTGATATGTTCTTGTTCCTTGCCCACCACCTTACTGGTTCCATAGTCGAACACATTATGTGTACAGAAAACGGGCTTCATATTGTCAGGGCCAAAAGGATTGAACTTCTTGAGGTCACTGCAGAACTTGCTGGTAATGTCCTTGAAATCTATTTCAGCATTAATGTCAATAACAGGAACCGTCTGTTCCTCCATGATATGCTTGTCAACATATTCCTCGAAACGGCGTCTGAACTCAGGCACATTCTCCACCTTCATCGACAAACCAGCAGCATAGGTATGACCACCGAAGTTCTCCAACAAATCACGGCAATTCTCTACAGCCTGATAGACATCAAATCCAGAGACAGAGCGAGCCGAGCCTGTCGCAAGATCATTGGTGCGAGTCAATACTACCGCAGGGCGGTAGAACACCTCGGTAAGTCGGGACGCCACAATACCTATTACACCTTTATGCCAATCGGGATTATAGAGTACAATCGCACGTTTATCATTCAGACCTTCTGCCTTTGATACAATCTCATTGGCCTCCTCGGTCATTTGCTTGTCTAAGTCCTTGCGTTGTTCATTGTACTCATTTATCTGACTTGCTTTCTTTAGTGCAACTTTAAAATCTTTCTCAGTAAGCAAGTCAACAGAATCCTTGCCATTCTGCATACGTCCGGAAGCATTCAAACGAGGGCCAATCTTAAAGACGATATCGCTCATGGTTATCTCTTTATCCGATAACCCACAGATATCAATTATCGCTTTTAGACCGATGCTCGGATTGCTGTTAATCTGCTTTAATCCATGATAAGCCAAGATGCGGTTCTCGCCCATAATCGGTACGATATCAGAAGCAATACTCACAGCACACAGGTCAAGTAGTGGTATCAATCGATGAAACTCAATACCATTACTGATAGCAAATGCTTGCATGAACTTAAAGCCCACGCCACACCCACTTAAATGCTCATAAGGATAGGTATTGTCAAGACGCTTGGCATTCAAAATAGCCACAGCAGGAGGCAAAACATCATCAGGCACATGGTGGTCGCAAATGATGAAATCAACTCCTTTTTCTTTAGCATAGGCTATCTCCTCAACAGCCTTAATACCGCAATCCAACACGATAACCAGCTTAACACCAGTCTCTACAGCATAGTCCACTCCCTTGAACGAAACACCATATCCTTCTTCATATCGATCGGGGATATAGTAGTCGATATTGGAGTAATACTCCTGTATGAACTTATAAACCAACGACACGGCAGTTGTGCCATCCACATCGTAGTCCCCATAAACTAAGATGCGTTCTTTCTTACCTAGCGCTTTATTCAAGCGATCCACTGCCACATCCATGTCCTTCATTAAGAAAGGATCAATCAAATCAGGCAGTTGGGGGCGGAAGAACTTTTTGGCAGATGGGACATCTGTAATGCCTCGTTCTATCAGCAGTCTACCCAGGATCGGGCTGATACCCAGGTCCTGAGCCAGCTGACGGCTCGCCTCTGTCTGTTCGGTTGAAATGGGCAGATAATTCCATTTGTAAGTCATTATATATGTTTTTTTTATTTTTTATCATAGCCAGTGCGTTGGAAAGGATCAAATCAAAACGTATTTTCCAACAAGCCGTAAAGATAGGGAATTATCTGCAATTTCCCGCTAAAATAATCGAACAAAATAAGCGGCGGATGTGTAATTTATGTTAAAAAGGGGATTAAGGGTGATATTTCTTCTCTTTCCTTACATCTTTACCCTCGTATGCACAGATAGCTTCTATCCATTCCTGACGAAGAGGAATAGATTCAAGAGCCTTGAGGTCGTAGGTGACCATGACAGATGTTCCGACACATTTCACCTCATTGGTGCGCAAATCAATCACGCGTTGAGCCAAGGTAAAACTTTTGGTTCCGATAGCAGTAACGGCAGTTTGAACAGCGACTTCATCAGTACCACGAATCTGGGATAGGAAGTCAGCTGTGATATGCACAGCTACTATGCCGATGGCAGACCAATCAACATGAGGACAGACTGTTGCGAAATAATCACTCTTCCCAAGATCATAGAATTGGAAATAAACCACGTTATTGACATGGCCAAACCTATCAAAGTCACCAAACCTCAGTTGAATGGGTAAAGTGTGACGGTAACTGATATTATCACTCGGATTTTTCATTAAATATTTTATTATCGCTGCAAAAATACTAAATTTGCAGGTGAAAAAGGTCAAGAAACTTGAAAGTTTTACTCTTGACCAAGAAAAAAAGAGACAATTATGACTATCAACGATGATATACGAAAGGCCTGCGAAGTGATGGAGAAGGGAGGCGTGATACTATACCCTACCGATACTATTTGGGGAATTGGATGCGATGCCACCAATGAAGAGGCAGTAAAACGCGTATTTGAAATCAAGCATAGAGCCGACAGCAAAGCATTGTTAGTATTGATTGATACGGCAGCGAAACTCAATTATTACGTTAAAGAAATATGTGATGTTGCTTGGGATTTGATAGACATGGCCGAAAAGCCTATGACCATCATCTATGACGGAGCGCGCAACTTAGCTCCCAATCTACTTGCTGAAGATGGAAGCGTGGGCATACGTGTAACGAATGAGCCTTTTTCCAAACAGCTATGCCAAAGATTTCGAAAGGCTATTGTATCAACTTCAGCTAACATAAGCGGGACTCCATCTCCGGCAAATTTCAGCGACATCAGTGAAGATATAAAGCTAGCCGTTGATTATATTGTGGAGTGCAGGAGAGAAGAAAAGACGGAAGCTAAACCATCGAGTATTGTTAAACTTGGCGCTAAGGGGGAAATAAAAATTATTAGAATGTGACTATGGAAAAGCCTGTTACAAAGAAAACCCGTTTAGAACGTTTCATACTGTGGCGAGAACAAAACATAAAAGAAAAGCAGTTCGTGCTAATTCTAAGTTTTATCGTCGGTTTGTGCTGCGCTTTAGCTGCTCATGTACTAAAAATGCTCATTGCTTGGATACAATCCATCCTTACAGGCAGTTTCATTAGTTCAGAAGCCAATTTCCTTTATTTGGTTTATCCTGTTATTGGCATTTTCTTAACAGGATTATTCATTAGGATGATTGTAAGAGATGATATCAGTCATGGAGTGACGAAAATCCTGTATGCTATTTCCCGACGTGAAGGGCATATCAAAAGACATAACACTTGGTCGAGCTTGATTGCCAGTTCTATCACTATCGGATTTGGAGGATCTGTAGGAGCTGAAGCGCCTATAGTACTTACAGGTTCTGCCATTGGATCACAATTGGGCAGTACGTTTAAAATGTCACAAAGCACATTGATGTTACTGGTTGGTTGTGGAGCAGCAGGGGCAGTTGCCGGCATTTTCAAAGCCCCCATAGCAGGCTTAGTCTTTACCATAGAGGTCATTATGATTGACCTGACCATGAGTTCGTTACTACCCTTGCTGATGGCATCGGTAACAGCTGCGACTGTAGCTTATTTGACATCCGGTCAAAGTGCTATGTTTGAGTTTCACTTAGACGAAGCGTTCCAACTGCACAGAATCCCTTATGTCATTCTTCTTGGCATCTTCTGCGGATTGGTATCTCTTTATTTCACCAGGGCTATGAACGCTACAGAAAATATATTTGCCAAACTGAATAAGAATTGGCAAAAATTCACTCTGGGAGGCATCATACTTAGCATCCTGATTTTCTTGTTCCCACCTCTATACGGAGAAGGATATGACACCATCTCCCTACTGCTCAACGGGGCAACAGACCAAGACTGGGATGCCGTGATGAACAACTCAATGTTCTATGGTCACGACAATTGGCTGATAGTATTCCTTCTATTGATACTCTTTACAAAAGTGTTTGCATCAAGCGCTACCAATGGAGGCGGAGGTTGCGGCGGTGTATTTGCTCCATCATTATTCTTAGGTTGTATAGCTGGATTTGTATTTGCGCATTATAGCAATACCATCGAGTTTTCCGGCTATCTGCCCGAAAAGAATTTTGCATTAATGGGGATGGCAGGCATCATGAGCGGTGTTATGCATGCTCCGCTTACAGGAGTATTCCTTATTGCAGAACTTACAGGAGGATATGATCTATTCCTGCCTTTATTAATTGTATCAGTCAGCTCATACCTTACCATTATTGTTTTTGAGCCTCATAGTATTTATTCCATGCGATGGCGAAGAAAGG
>Ga0265300_10001295_pt1 | contig 23891 bp, 16 predicted proteins | sample AusTroGonzalo_MG_FD_193482 | JGI IMG/M metagenome (GOLD analysis project Ga0265300, IMG submission 193482) | Bovine rumen microbial communities from tropical cattle in Woodstock, Queensland, Australia - Gonzalo_03 | ecosystem: Host-associated > Mammals > Digestive system > Stomach > Rumen ...
CAGCCTGGTTACCGCCTCCATAGATATGGAACTGAGCACCAGCTGATTCAAAATCCACATTACGGACAATGGAGAGCACATCCTGAGGCACGCCCAACAAGCCTGCATAAACAATCTTGAGATTCCTTGGCGATGGTGTCTTTTCCTTCAAAGTCTGCTGATCCGACGATATACGGGAGAGATTCCTATACAGGAACAGCCGTTTGTCAGGCTCAAACGAACGCACCCTGTCAAGTATCTCGTTTGACTGACCCATCACAGCATCACTTAGTCTGTAGATTTTCCGTTCCTGTCGTGCGGTATACTTGTATGACAGACTGTTCTCTTTCATAAAACCAAGTTCCAAAGCCGATCCTGGCCACAAGTCCGATACGTTCAAGACAACGTTCTTACCGTAACAGCGCTTGAAAAGAGACACTGCCGATGATGACACCATAATTGGCGGAGACTGTATTATAATCTTGTCATAGCTGCGTATCAGTTTACGTTTAAAACCGAACGCCCACATGGTCACGGCAAATGACGTCATGGCTAAGGCACGTCTTACAACGCCCTTGGAAACTGTGGCATATGTCCAATAACGGTACACATTGACACCATCCATATTCTCTTTCATGGAAAAGCGTCCGCGATATCCGTCAAATATCCTGCCTTTGGGATAATTGGGAAGGCATGTGAGCACATTAACATCCACACCTCTCTCCTTGAGGCCATGAACCAGGTTTGTGATGCGGCTGGGTGCAGCACCTATCTCAGGTTCATAGTAGAATGAAACGACAAGTATTTTCATCGTGATGGCCTCTTTTCTATAATAACTGAGAAATGCGCCGTTTGTTGTGATTGTTGATAACTTATTCTTTAAAGAATAAACGAATAAAATCCACTATCCTTGGGCAAGCCTTTCCATCACCGTAGGGATTGACTGCCTGACTCATGGTATTGTAATATCCGGCATCATCCAAAAGCCTGCTTATCTGGGTCGTTATCTTATCATAATCAGTTCCCACAAGTTTGACCGTACCGGCCTGAACTGCTTCGGGACGCTCTGTCGTATCACGCATCACGACAACCGGCTTTCCAAGCCCCGGAGCCTCTTCCTGGATACCTCCGCTGTCGGTAAGCACGATGTGACTGCGCTCCATCAGACGTACAAAGTCAAAATAATCCAAAGGCTCAATAAAGAAAAGATTGTCGGGCATCCTGCCATCAAACATTTCATGTATGGGCTTTCTGACATTTGGATTAAGGTGCATGGGATATACAAAATCCACATCACTGTATCTGCTTGACAAAGTATCCAGAGCCTTGCATATGTTCCTGAAGCCATCGCCAAAGTTCTCACGTCTGTGTCCGGTAATCAGTACCAGACGCCTATGGTCATCCTTCAAGCGGTTCATGTCATAACCCTGAGCACATATATTCCTTTCAAGAGACTCTCTCAAAGATGTATCGCCATTGATTCTGTCTACGACATAATAAAGAGCGTCTATCACAGTGTTGCCGGTAACAATTATCCTGTTATCAGGTACATTTTCCCTAACCAGATTGTCACGACCAAACTGAGTTGGAGCAAAATCCAATACTGCAATGCGTCCCGTTATCAGACGGTTCATCTCCTCAGGCCACGGACTGTAGATGTTACCTGTGCGCAAGCCAGCCTCAACATGTCCTACAGGAATCTGCTCATAAAAAGCAGCCAGGGCCGATGCCATCGAAGTGGTGGTATCGCCATGAACGAGCACCAGATCCGGATGTTCTTTCTGCAGGACCTTTCCAAAATCGCAAAGCACACGCGATGTAACGTCATAAAGGGTCTGCCCCGCTTTCATTATGTTAAGGTCATAATCCGGTTTGATGTCAAACAGGCGAATCACCTGATCAAGCATCTCCCTATGTTGCCCGGTTACGCATACCAGCGTCTGGAACTCATCCGGATACTTTTGGAGTTCCTTTACCAGAGGAGCCATCTTAATAGCCTCAGGACGGGTACCGAACACCAGTATTATCTTTTTCATCGTTCAGTCAGATAATGTAGGGAAGTTTGAAAACGCCGCAAAAATCAAGCACCTTGACATCCGTGCGACAGTTCAAGCCCGCAAATTCTCTATGATTGACCAGGAAAACAACGATATCGGCCTTTTGATATGCCTCATTGTAATCCGTAAGAGCAAAACGCGGATGAGACTTTATATTGGGCTCAACTACCATGAGATACTTTGCTTGGACAGAATCCGCAACGTCCTGAGCTATCTCCATGGCAGGACTCTCTCTGAGGTCATCAATATTCGGCTTGAATGCAAGTCCCATAAGAGCTACCATAGGTTTACGTCCGTTCTCCTTCTCAAACTTCATGATAGTTGAGAGAACCTGGCCTGCACACCACTCAGCCTTATGGTTGTTGGTCTCACGTGCCTGGGCTATAAGATGTGACTCTTCGGGGAAATCGGCCGTAATGAAATAGGGATCGACAGCTATGCAGTGGCCTCCCACTCCGCATCCGGGCTGCAATATATTTACACGCGGATGCTTGTTGGCGAGTTCTATCAGTTTCCACACATTGATTCCTGCCTTGGCGCATACCAGCGACAGTTCGTTGGCAAAAGCAATCTGCACGTCACGCGAAGCATTCTCGGTGAGCTTGCACATTTCGGCCGTACGGCTGTCTGTGGAATGAAGAGTACCCTTCACGAACTGTGAGTAGAACTCCTTGGCCTTTTCGGTCGATTGGGGATTGATACCGCCTATCACGCGGTCATTATTGATAAGCTCATAGGCTACATTGCCCGGCAGAACACGCTCAGGGCAGTATGCCATGTATATCTTATCCTTAAGCTCGGGACGTACCGAATAGATTACGTCACGCATCTTCTCGGTAGTACCAACGGGCGATGTCGATTCAATCACAAAAAGGTCACCCTCCTTAAGAATGGGAATGACACTTCTGGTAGCAGCCTCAACATAAGTTATGTCGGGTTCATGATTTCCCTTGAATGGTGTGGGAACGACGATGAAATATGCATCTGAAAGCTGGGGCTCGGTATATGCTTTAAAGTGGCCGTTAGCGATAACCTCCTTAAGCATCTCTTCCATATCAGGCTCCACGATGTGAAGATGTCCCTGATTGGTAGCATTCACAATATCAGGATTGATATCTGTTCCTGCTATTTGTATTCCGTGTTTGGCAGCTATAATAGCGGTTGGAAGACCTATGTATCCCAACCCGATAAAGTTTACTTTCATAAATTGGTTGCTACGGCACAAACCGTTGTTTTCAATCCACAAAGTTATAAAAAATCACATAGAATTAACACCAATACGCTATATTTGTGGAAAGAAAAAAGGTATGAAACTGACAAGGATTGTTCTGACCGTTATCCACCTCCGCCCCGAACAGATATTGTTCCAGGCTATCAGAAAGTTACATACCTCCAAGTTCAAGTCTGTCCGGTACTGCGGCCCCATCTGTTACAGTCATCTGACCACCCCGATACCCAAACCTGCTTCATTTGATGGCGGAAAGTTTACATTTCTGAACCTCAGCAGCACATTCCAGGGATGGGAAGACGATCATTATGGTCCGTTGTGGGCATACAACCTGAACTATATGGACTACCTTCAACAGCCCTCAATCGCTCCCGGGGAATGTGCTTTATGGATTGACAGGTTTATACAAGACTGCTCACACAACAGGACCGGTACGGCTCCCTATCCCACTGCCCTCAGGTGCATCAACTGGATAAAGTTCTTTTGTGACAACAACAGTTATGCCACACCGGAACGCATAAACAGCCTCTACTCACAGTTACTTCTGCTCTCCAGACGGATTGAAAGAAACGTAGGCGGGAATCACCTTCTCGAGGATGCCTTTTCACTCTCTATAGGAGCCTCTTTCCTCAATGACCGGAAGTTGGCCCGCAAGGCCGCCCGGATTCTCAAACGGGAGCTCAAGAGGGAAATCCTTCCGGACGGAGCCCACTACGAGCAGTCACCTATGTACCACTGCATCCTGTTGGACCGTCTGCTGGACTGCATCAACTATACGTCAGCAAACACAGAAACCGCCCTGTTTACCACAGGATTCAACGCTTTCCTGATTGATTGTGCCCGTATCATGACAGGACACCTCAAGAGTATCGTCTGGCCCGACGGAACCATTCCTCTACTCAATGATTCCGCTTACGGAATTGCGCCACAGCCATCTGAACTGCTGGATTATGCCGACAGACTAGGAATTGACTCCGCCCCAATACCCATGAAAGAGTGCGGATACCGCCGTTTGGCAGACAGCCGGATAAACGTTATAGCCGATATCGGTAACATTACCGCCTGCAACCAGCCAGGACACACTCATGCAGACACTTTGAGCTACGAGTTACGCATCGACGGCAAACCCTTTATCGTTGACACAGGCATATCCACATACAACAAGAACGACCGTAGACAATATGAACGCGGCACACTGGCGCACAATACCGTAACCGTTGACAGAAAGGACTCATCAGAAGTCTGGGGCGGTTTCCGCGTCGCCGGCAGGGCCAGGGTAAAAATTGAGCAGGACAGTGACAGCCTGATTATTGCAAGTCACGACGGATATGGGCGTGACGCCATCCACCACCGCACTTTCAGACTGGATGGTAACGCATTCTCAATTCAGGATATCTGCACAACCCCCAAGGATACAGTCAGCAGGATACATTTTGCTCCTGATGTCAGAATTCTGTCTTCCAACACCTCCAGTATTGTTACCGACAATGGTATAATTCAGCTTAAAGGAGCAGTCCGGTTGGATATAAGAGATGCAGAGACATCCGTGGAATACAACGTCTCAAGGACAGGTAAGGTTGCCGAAATTAGTTTTAGCAACCAGCTCACCTACACCTTACACGTCAATCCATGATTTACTCTTTAAGCTCTCAATGCATGCAAATGATGCCTTGGTAGTGTTCACAATACTCTCAAACGGAATAAGCGCATCCCCACCGTTTACGGAACGGTCATTCAACAGAAGGAATTCAGCCTTATGACCCTTATCCATACGGCCTTTCATTCGTCTGAAGTTCCTGTAACCGAACCCCTCAAGTATTCTCCAGTTATCAAGAGCCAGCACCTTGTCCTGATAGAAGACTTCCACTTTCTCCTTGGGATAAGACTTTGCACCGTTAGAGAAATAGTTGATCACGGCATTTGATCCGTTTGCATATTTGAGCAGGATGCTCATGTTATCCGTATTCTCCTTAGGATTGGTGCCTAGCGCATTGACACATACCGATATCACATCGCTGCCGGCCAGGAATGAGCAAAGATCGATGAAATGACAGGCCTCTCCTATTATTCTGCCTCCGCCTGTTTCCATATCATGGACCCACATTTCGGGAGGTATATAACCGGCATTCATGGTCGCCACGATATTTTTGGGACCGTCACCGATCAGTTTCTTCATTTTGACGGCAAACGGTGAGAATCTACGGTTAAAGCCGACTGTAAGAGTTGTTCCGTCCTTAGCCTTTCCGTAGGTTTCAATTATCCTGTCAAGCTCTTCAGCATTAAGGCACAGAGGTTTCTCCACAAAGATGCTTTTACCAGCCTCAAGAGCCTCACACACCATTGATGCATGTGCGTTATGACGGGTTGTGCATATTACCATGTTTACCTCCGGATCATTCAGTATCGCCTTATAATCGGTCGTGGCTATCTCGGCCCCCATCTTTCTTGCTGCAGTCTTGGCTTCCAGTCCATTAGTACGTGACGATATGTACTTTACGCGGGCATCGGCCTTCAACAGTGAAGGAATGACCGTAGAGTTGGTGAAATTTCCTGCTCCTATGATTCCGATCTTGCCGGCACCTCCTTTGAAGTCATTGGTTTTCAATACGACTGACTCATCGGCCTCAGGTTCAGTCGAATAGCATAAGATGGATGCAACCGAGCCTTTCTTGCGCATATCACCGTATATGCACTCGTAATCCTTAAGGTCATACCTCTCGGTTATAAGTGACTTCACCTCTACTGATCCGTTTGATATAAGGTTCAGTATGGTTTCAAAGTTTCTCTTCTCTGTCCATCTCACGTACGGAAGAGGATAATCTATGCCGCGGTTCTCATAATCCTCATCATAGCGTCCGGGACCATATGAACATGATACCTGGAATGACAGTTCTTTCTTGTAGAAGTCATCCCTGCGCATATTGAGTCCTATCACTCCCACAAGGACTATACGACCGCGCTTACGGCTCATCTCGCAGGCCTCGTGAATAACGCTGTCACTGTCAGTAGAGGCAGTTATCAGGACGCCGTCAGCACCCACACCGGATGTAAAATCCTGCACGAATGATACGGCATTGGTACCTGATTGCGGATTGACAGCAGTCACGCCCATACGCGAAGCCATATCAACCTTCTGCTGGTCAAAATCAACGCCAATCACCTTACAGCCATTGGCTTTCAGCAACTGGACAGCCAACAGGCCTATCAGGCCAAGTCCTATCACAACAATAGTCTCACCCAATTGGGCAGAAAGAAGCCTTACGCCTTCAAGACCTATGGAACCTATCACGGTAAAGGCAGCCTCTTCATCACTTACATTATCGGGTATCTTTGCAACCAGATTCTTGGGTACGCATACATATTCGGCATGATTGCCGTTACTGGCCACACGGTCTCCAACAGAGAATTCCGAAACGCCCCTTCCTACAGCAATTACCTTTCCGACATTACAGTATCCTAATGGAAGCGGCTGGTTCAATTTATTGAAAACGGCTTCCAATGTAGGAATCATACCGTCTGTCTTTATCTTGTCCAGAACCTGTTTCACCCTATCCGGCTGTTGCCTTGCCTTGTCAATAAGATTTGCCTTACCGAACTCCACCAGCATTCTCTCGGTTCCCAACGAAACCAATGTACGTGTTGTCTGTATGAGCACGTATCCTGCCTTTACCTGTGGAGCGGGCACTTCCTCCAGAATGGTGGCACCGCTTTTGAGATCCTGTATTATCTGTTTCATATGAGTGTTATGCTTTCTACTATTGTTCCGATGCTACTAATATAGCATATCTTATTCACTTAAACTCTTATAAATTGCCATTATTCTCTCAGGGACATCAGTCTCCGGATGATAATCGGCACACTTCATCCCTGATGTAAGGACATCGTAGCACTTTTGGGAAAGGTCTTCGACATCTCCGTCTTTATAGAGAATGGCCTCAACGGGTCTTGTGCATACGTCACTGGCAACGACAGGTGTGCCATACTGAAGTGACTCCTTGACCGATATTCCTTCCATATCAGTCTTGGTGGCCCTCACAAACAGGTCGGTCCTTTCCCAAACCTCGAATCCGTTAACATCCGATCCCACTACGAACAGGAAATTGTCTCCCAGGCCAAGTTCTTCTATCCTTTTGAGGCATTTCTGATAGTAATCATTGTCACCTACGGAACCTATCAGGAATACCATTCCCACATCCAGTCCGTGGCGGTGGACAAGTATATCCATCATTCCTATAATCTGGTCAATGCCATAGACGTCGCCCCAGTTGTTGAGTATTACCTTATGCGCATTTGTCGAAACGGTATGGTGATGCCTGCTGCAGAATGACTCAATCTCATCGGGGATGCCGCGTTTTTCGGATTCGGATGACGGTATATAGGTTGGCAAGACTGTCATTACAGCCCGATCTATTCCGTATTTGTCATGCAGAAGGTCTGTAAACCGGGGATCATTGAATATTATCGAACGTGCGCGCAACAGGAATCGGCGTATCATCTTTTCCTTCCATCCGTTGAGCAGAAGCAACTTCCTGTTATGCAGCGTGATAACCACATCATGACGCCATCCGGTCAGATAAAAGGCAATCAGAAACCACACATTGCACAACTGCAAATGTATGATCATCTTTTTACGGAACGGAAGCTTGATGAATTCCCATATCGGTAATTTTACATCTTTCACATATGGGCAATCCGACCGGGAACCTGCAAAGTTCTTCAATACGACTGAACTGACAGTATTATGTACAGCATCGGTCAGTCTTTTACAGTAGACAGATATACCTCCGATTGGAGGCGGATATACTCCCCATATTTCAACCTTAGTCCCCTTCATTCAAAATAATCTCCTTTTATTACCAGGCTCTCAAAAACCGAACGGTCCACCCCGTCCAAAGAACGCATATCCACGATCAGTTTGCGGTATTTCTTCAATGCCCCGGATGTGGAACCGAAAGCTTTCCTCAAAGCACGCATAGTAAAGAAGAAGGCCACAAAACGCCATAACATAAAGAACAACCTGCCGTTGTTAAGCCTTATGTCGATATAACGGTTCAGCAGATGCAGGAACACCTTTCCCGATTTCACCATCCGGTTGCCAGCTGAACCGACCTTATGATAGATTACAGAATCCGTAACACAGGCCATCTTAAAACCACGATGATTCATTCTCATGGAAAAGTCAAAATCCTCCTCCCCAAAAAAGAACCTGTCAGTGAACGGACTGAAACCATCATAGATCACCTGAGGAGTGAAATAAAGCGCACATCCTGTCACGAACCCGATTCTGAACGGTTTCTTATTCAGAACTCTGTTCTGATGCGCTTCGGCATACCTGTAACGGCGGAATCCGAACCTGAGCATACCTCCGCAGTTCCATATACGTTCCTTATCGTAATAATAGTTTATTCTGGGAGTCAGGACCTGATACTCGTCGTGGGTCTTCCTGTATTCTTCAAGACGGATCAGGAAATCAGGAGTCACTTCAGTATCATTATTGAGGAGCAGATAACTGTTGGGATCAAACTGTCTGGCATATTGAACAGCTTTGTTGTTTCCTACGGCAAACCCATAGTTATGTTCCAATTCCAGGAGTCTGATATCAAGACTTGAACCGGCGGCATATTCTTTTATCCTTTGGACGGAATCATCGGCCGATCCGTTATCGGTTACTACAACAAAGAAACTGCCCTGAGCCTTAGCAAGCGAGTCAAGGCATGCCAATGTATCATCGGCACCGTTCCAGTTCAGTATGATGATTGCAGTATTCATTTTCTTCTCCTGATTCCAATCAGACAGCCCACGCACAGTATTGTAAGAAGTATCTCAGACAAAGACATGGACAGGGCTGCCGCTGTTGCTCCTAATCTTGAAGCAAATGTAAGAATAAACACGACACTGAATATACCCGTAATAAGAACTGAACGGAAAAACTGTCTTGAGCGGTTCAGATTGACCAGTCCCACGAGACCGATCAGATAGTTCACCTCACCAAACAGTATCACCAGTGTCATGATACGAATGAGCGGTATACAATCACTGAACTCCGTTCCGCACAAAATGTCCGATATCCACGGAGCAAAGACAAGTACCAGGGCCGATACAAAGGCAACCACAGCCGTGAACGGCAGCGCGATTCTCTTAAGCAGAGCAATATTTTCGGCCTCCGTCGCCCCCTTGAACCTTAGACTCAGATTCGGGAACAACGCCTGTGCTACCGGCGATATCAGGGACTGGAATCCCTTGACGACCTTTTCGGCAGCCGAGTATAAACCGACTATCTCATTCGGAACCAGCTGCTTGAGGATAATCACATTGGCATTACGGTACAGATACATGCCGAAAGTGGACCCGAACACTGCACTTCCATCCTTAAGCTGGAATAACACGTCCCTGAGCGGAGCTATACGCAGACGCATTCCGAACTGTTTTGATGCCAGTATCAGACTCAAAAATCCTGCAAGGATATATCCTAAAGAGTTAAGCAGAATAAGAAGTATGTAATCATCCGGATTCCTTATAAGAAGGAACACGAGCAGCGTAAACAGTATCTTTGATGAGGCGTTGACTATGGTAAGATACTTCATCTTTTCCATACCCTGGAAAAGCCAGATCGGAGTGAAAATATCACCTACAACCATACCAAGGCCCAACATGAACATGTAAGGTGCATGTTCATCCCTGAACACCACGTTTGAGAATGCAAACAGCAGTAATGTGAGGACAACTGCAATCAGGATCTTGGCCCCAATCACGGCATTGTATATGGTATTGACCTTTGCTTTGTCGTCCCGGCACTCCGATATCTGCTTGGTTGCTGAGAAATTGAAACCGTATGTGGCGAATATTATCACGTATTGGACCACCATATAGACATAGCTGTATATGCCGTAATTTCCCTTACCAACGATATTTAGGATATACGGGAGCGTAATAAGCGGCAACAGGATATTAAGTCCGTTCAGCACCGACAGATAAATAAAGTTTCCGGTCACGGTCTTTATTTCATCAGTGTGTCCTCCAGAGAACCTGGAAAGGATTCTATCCAAAAGCTTTCCCTGTTTCATGCTATCTTCCTTTGTGTCGAGTCAAATATCATGACTATAGTCATTACGATAATAGTCATAACAGGTACTTCTATAGCGTCCAGATGGAAAAAGTAGTACTCAAACCATCCCATGGCAAGCAATGCGCACTGATAGAAATAAATCACATTCACAAAAACATTGTCAAACCTGACCGCAATAATCCTAAGCAGATACAATGTTGAACTGAGCAGCAGGGTTACGAATGCGAACTGCGCCGGATCAGTATATACGGCAATCGTACCGAACATAGTCCTTACGTTCGTGTAATTCAGGCCAGTATATACATAAAGGCTGTTTACTTGTGATATTATCTCATTGTTGCCTGTCAACAGATTTATGATATTCACAAACTGTGCAAACAGCACCTGCATATCACCTTTGTCCGGCATTCCGGCTGCGACATCGATACTGAATCCAAGAGTTCCGCTGGTGACATAATGAGCAAAAATACGCATTATCAGTTCCATTATCATTCCGCCCATGCTCGCTTCTCCACCTACCACAAGCGAAAAGATATATGATATGAAGAATACCGATACAGCTCCCAAAAGCACAAACAGTACAAGCTTGAGAGACAAACGGGTCTTGCCGGAATACAATCTCATGGCCAAACCCGCAACGCAAGGAATGATAACCCATCCTTTAACCTGATGAAGGAAAGTGATGAAAACCAGCAATAAGATAAAAATCCAGAGCCAACGTCTGGTGCGGTCCACATAATAGATACAGAGGATCAGAAGAGGCAGAATAAACTTGCTCAGATGTGCCCAAAGACCATGACCGTCAAAATCCATTCCAAATTCATCACTGCCCAATGAAGCAGATGATGACCCCAATGTCTGCTTGAGCCGATACATGAATGCAAGACACATTACCACAGTCAATATCACAATCACATTTGACATCCCGCTCCTTTCGTCTATCGGTCTGTACACCGTCCTACCGTTTTTCTGCATTGTAAAACCCAAGGCAAGACTGGGGATTGCAAACAGCAGCAAGCCTACGTTCCAATATATAATACTTGGATAATAAAAATCCACGATGCCCCACTTTCCTGCCACGACAACAGTCAGAAGCAGGATCACAACATATGGAAGCATCAGGAAATTCAGTGGAGTATAAAGCGTATTCCACGCCTTCTTCTCCAGGTAGAACAGCACTCCCACCTCAATCAGTAATGAAATGAGAATAAGCAGTCCCATAATCAGTTCTCAAGAATACGCTCTTTTATCAGAAGCCAGGCTGCAGTACCGAAGAATGCCAAAAAGACGAACAGGATACCTATCAGCATTTTTTTAGGAGTGGTAGCTTTGTAAGGTACTGTTGAGGGTTGGAGCAACACGACAACCGGAGTCTTTTCCAACAGTTTTGTCTTGCACATATCCAGTTGCTGGGCAAGCTGGTTGTATAGTCCGTATGCCAGTTCCTTCTCAGACTCAAGGCGCTCCTGCTCCATAAGATACTGCAACTTGGTTACACCCATATGCTGATCTGCATACTCAGCATAAGCACGCTGTGCAGCAAAATAGTTGTCACGGGCTTCATCATACATCGCTTGGGTGTTCTCCACATCCTTGCGAGCCTTTGCAGTACGGTAGTCTATAACATATTTCTGAAGATTATCGGTAACGGCATCGGCCACCATAGATGCGATATTGGCATCCTGCATCATGACATTGACGTATATTGCACTTGTTGCGTTATCCAAATCGACAGTTATCCTATTCTCTAAAGACTTGAGCAGTTTCTGCTGTTTCCGGTTAAGATGTTTGTAATCAAGTGTCGCGCCTTCATCAAGCAACTCCTTTTGGTCCTTTTTTATAAGTTTGAACGGAGCTGCCAGTACCTTACCCCACCAGGGTTCCTTCTGATACTCACTCAGATAGTTATATAGACTGGTGGATATTGTATCTTTCCGGTACATTCCTTCAACATTAATGACAGCCAGGTCACAAAGAAAAGGAGTGCTCGAAACTATCTGAGGATACAACTGCGGATAGATGGCTTCATCCTCGGAATCCATGTTGATTCCCGCCATCGACGCAAGCGCACCAAGGCCTCCTCCTATGCCACCTGCCACCGATATCTCCGGAGCTATGACAACATTCGATGTAAACTCCTTAGGGATGCTGAACGCAACTATTATTGACAGGATACCGCCCCAGAAACAGTTTATGATTATACGTTTCCTGTTGTTCCAAAGCATACGGACTATCTCAACGAAATCCGTCATACCCTGACTGCTCTTTTTATTTTCCATAACCGTTACTTCAAAAGATTCATGAGAGCCAGCACAACAGTAGCTAATGATGCGGATGTTGAGCCTAAGCTGAGTATCTCTGTGGTCTTGAGTCCGTCACGTTCCCTCTTGGCAGGAACAATAATTTCACAACCCGGTTGTACCATGCTTGAAGAACCGCGTTTGGCCTTGGCAACCGAACCGTTCATATAAACGACATAAACCTTGTTCTTCTTGGCTTTTTGGGAATATCCGCCAGCTCTGTTTATGTAGTATTTTACATTCTTGCCCTTAACATAAGGAGTTGTATTTGAGAACATTACCTGTCCGTTTATCTTGACAGTATTGTTAAACACCGGTATTATGATACGGTCACCGTCACGAAGTACTATATCTGATGAACCTCCCGGTTTTTCAATTGCTTCCTTCAGGTCAATACCTACATCATATGTTGTGGTATTCAGCAGTTTGCTTAACGTTGCAGCAAGTGTAACCGAATCATTGGCAGCCAATGTTTCGGCTATATCACGCATACGCTTTTTTTCATCATCAGTCATTCTGCGCTCCAGGCGGGCACCTTCGGGATATGCTTCAGAGCTGAAATCACCTACTCTTGTCATAATATCGCTCAAGCGTTCGGTGTTGGTTGCAAGAGAGTAATATCCGGGGAACGTTACCTCACCTTCAACAATTACACGGCGATTCACAGCATATCCAGGGCTACGGCGTACATAGACCTCGTCATATGGCTGCAGGCGGAAGTCATTGTCTCCGATAGCAAGGCTCTCGTCGATGCTGAAAGAGAAAGTCTGAGACAGAGAATCCGTCTTTTCTGTTGCATTCTTATCCTGATTACGGCGAACCACATCAATCTTGGCAACCGAAGCGTTTTCCTTTAAGCCACCGGCCTGTAAGATCAGGTCCTCTATGCTTGTATTATCGGCATAACGGTAATCGCCCGGGAACAGGATCTCACCGTATATACTGAATGTTTTAACCTCACCTACATCAAACAGGCTTGGGATAAACAGTACGTCATCGTTTCTGAGAGTCTCATCCTGTGCTGTTCCATCCATAAGTCCCATTATATCAATGGCCAGATTGGTAAGGGTCTTATCAGGATTCTTACGGCTAAGCAGTGCTCTGTTGGGGAAAGCCTCCTCTTTAAGACCGCCGGCTGCATTTATCAATCCCTTTACGGTGGTTATATCACCACCTATCTGGAACATACCCGGACGATATACGGCGCCACGAACTTCGACCATATTGGAAAAAGTAACCTGTATGGAGTCAACATATACGGAATCACCGTCTATCAGCCTGAAACTCTTCTGCTGATCCTTGGTTACAGTATAGATCTCACGTTGGAAATCGCCCATACGGATAACACGTACATCCTTTTTAAACGCATCCGATTCAAGTCCGCCGGCATAATCTATCAGGTCCGACAGATTCTCCTGTTCCTTCATCTCATAGAACATCGGCCTGCGTACACGACCGTCTATATTCACAAGGATGGAATGCGGTGATACGATGACAGCATCATTGTCTTCAAGACGGATATCATCCTGTACACGTCCGTTCATGATGTAATCATACATATCCACCATAGCCACCTGCTCGTTGTTACGGTAAAGTTTTATGTCTCTGAGAGAACCTACTTCGTTTACACCGCCTGCCATATAGATGGCATTGAATATCGTGGCAAAAGAAGAAACCTGATAGGTTCCGGGATTCTCCACCTCACCCATCACATTTACGATTACCGAACGGTTCTGACCAAGCGACAGCTTTATACTTGAATCGGAGTTATCACCGCCCAGACCGGAATAAATCTGGCTGAACACCTTCTTTACATAGGCATCGGCCTCCTGGATTGTCTTTCCGTTCAGATATACAGGGCCTATATCCTGTACCATTATATTGCCGTCCGGTGAGATGACCTCCTGAATTGTACTCTGTGATGCACCCCATATGTCAATAATAACCTCGTCACCGGGGCCCAAGCGATAGTTCTGAGGAGTAGCCAGGTTTGAACTGGGTTCAAAAGTCAGGTCACGGCTTTTGAATATGTCATGTCCGTATATTCCCTTCTTTTGGGGCAACAGGGACTGTTTGAGCATATAAATTGAGTCGACAAACATGAACATGGCCTCGTTGTACATATTCTGAAGCCTCTCCTGCTCAATGGTTTTGCTGTCAGTAGCTGTCTGTGCGACGGGATTCACCAGATTGAAAGACTCACCCTGACCTGTTCTTGAACGGGATGTCTGTGAGCCTTGAGCCGGCATTGTATTACCCAGGATTCCAGTGGATGTCTGTTTTTCGTATTTCTCACGCATCTTCTGGAGTTGCTGTACGGTAACTCCCTTCCTGTTCAGGTCATATACGATCTGCTCCTGTGAAACTCCTTTGGCCTGCTGTTCCTGAACGTATTGGATTATTTTTTCCTCAGACATCTGGGCAAAAGCGGTCAGACTGCCTAAAAGGAACAATGACAAAACGAGATACTTTCTCATAAAAAATGGTAGTAACGAAAGAAAATCAGAATTTTTTGCCGCTGAACACTGAGAAGAATGTCCTTATCATGATTCCCAGGTCAGTGAAGATATTGCGGTTGTCCAGATAATCCAGGTCATATTCAAGACGCTTGAGCATCTTGTCCATGGTGTCTGTGTAACCGTTGTATATCGTTGCGTAAGATGTGACTCCCGGACGCATCAGATAGATGTAACGGTAGTCATCGGTCTCACGGTTTATCTGGTCAATGAAATACTGGCGTTCGGGACGGGGGCCGACAAACGACATATCGCCCTTAAGTACGTTCCAAAGCTGCGGGAGTTCATCCAGATGATGTGCACGCAGGAAACCGCCGAACGGAGTCAGGTACTTGTTGCGCTCATTCTCCAGACGCGGAATACCGCTGGATTCGGCATCGGTACGCATGGTACGGAACTTGTAGATTATGAACGGCTTTCCCTTATAGCCCACTCTCTCCTGCTTGAAGAATACCGGACCCTTGTCGTAAAACAGTATTACAGAGAACAGAATGATGAGCGGAGAAAAAAGCACCAGGCCCAACACAGCGAAGATGATATCGAATAACCGTTTCAGCCCCAACTGGAAAGAGCCCATTGCATCTGAATGCTCCATACGGCACATACTGCCGTAGCTCTGAATTTTATAGTTCAACATTTACGCTTTTTTAGTTTTAATTATAACGCGCACAAAAAGCAATAATTGTGTAATGCCGCCAAAAAATGTCATTATTCCATCCCCGACCATCGGGAATGATAACTACTTTTGCACTCACAAGCCATTTGTGTGCATTTTTTCAATCGCTTGGAAAAGTCGCGCAAATATAATAAAAAATATATTTTAAAATATGAAAGCATACGTATTTCCCGGACAGGGTGCCCAGTTCTCGGGCATGGGTAAGGACCTGTATGACCAGTTTGACTGGGCAAAAGAGTTGTTTGCAGAAGCCGATTCAATACTTGGATTCAAGATTTCAGACATCATGTTCAGCGGCTCGGACGAGGATCTGCGCCGTACCGATATAACACAGCCCGCAGTGTTCATCCATTCAGTCGCAGTAGCCAAGTCACACGGCGCTGATTTCAAGCCTGACATGGTTGCTGGACACTCTCTGGGTGAATTTTCAGCACTTGTAGCCTGCGGAGCCCTCTCATTCGAGAGTGGTCTGAAACTGGTTTCAAAGCGTGCAAACGCCATGCAGAAGTGCTGCGAGAAGGTACCCGGCACCATGGCCGCTATCATCGGCCTTCCCGATGACAAGATAGAGGCCATCTGCGCTGACCTGAACGCCAAAGGCATGGTGGTTGTTCCTGCCAATTACAACAGCCCCGGCCAGGTGGTTATCTCAGGTTCAAAGGAGGCTATCGCCGCTGCATGCCCCCTCATGACCGAGGCCGGCGCAAAGCGTGCCCTGCCCCTGGTAGTAGGCGGTGCCTTCCACTCACCCCTTATGACTCCCGCCAAGGATGAACTTGCCCAGGCAATCAGTGAGACCCAGTTCAACACTCCCATATGCCCCATATACCAGAATGTTGACGCCAAGCCTCACACAAATCCCGATGAAATCAAGGCAAATCTGGTAACCCAGCTCAACTCACCCGTTCGCTGGACTCAGAGCGTACTCAACATGATAGCCGACGGCGCCGAAGAGTTCATCGAGTGCGGTCCCGGCGCAGTCCTGACAGGACTTATCAAGAGAATCAGAGGCTAAGACCTATGGAAAAGGCCGTCATCTACCAGATATTTACAAGAGTCTGCTGCAACAGCGGTTCAAAGAATGTGCCTGGAGGTGACATCAAGACCAACGGTTCAGGCAAACTTGAATACTATACTCCCACCGTCCTTGACAATATCAGGGCGATGGGAGTTACTCATATCTGGTTCACCGGTCTGATAGCCCACGCATCCTGCACAATCTACCGCAAGTACGGCATTCCCGAGTCTCATCCGGGTACCGTCAAAGGCCGTGCCGGATCCCCCTACGCAATACGTGATTATTACGACATTGATCCCGACCTTGCAGTGTCTGTTCCTGACCGCATGGCCGAATTCCAGGCATTGGTTGACCGTGTCCACGACGCTGGCATGAAATTCATCATGGATTTCGTACCAAATCACGTAGCCCGCGAGTACCGTTCCATTGCAAAACCAAAGGGCGTAAAAGACCTGGGTGAGACCGATAACCGCGAACTCGCATTCAGCCCTCAGAACAACTTCTATTACCTGCCCGGACAGCAGCTCTCAGGTGAGCCCGACTGGGGCGGTTACAAGGAGTTTCCGGCCCGTGCCACGGGCAATGACAAATTCAGCGCAACTCCCACATACTCAGACTGGTACGAAACAGTAAAACTGAACTACGGAGTTGATTACATGGCCGGCGGACAGCACTGTTTCGACCCCGTTCCCGATACCTGGAAAAAGATGCTCGACATACTGCTTTTCTGGGCCGCCAAAGGTGTCGACGCATTCCGTTGCGACATGGCCGAGATGGTACCCGTTCAGTTCTGGGACTGGGCAGTATCGAGAGTAAAAAAAGCACACAGAAAGATACAGTTCATAGCCGAGATATACAACCCCGGATCCTATTGGGATTACATCAACACAGGCCACTTTGACTATATATATGACAAGGTGGGACTTTACGACACCCTGCGTGCCGTAACTGTGGGTGCCGAATCGGCTACAGCCATAACCCGTTGCTGGCAACAGAACGGCGGTAACGGACCCAGCATGCTTCACTTCATGGAGAACCATGACGAGCAGCGCATAGCATCCCGATTCTTCGCTGAAAAGGCAGAAAAGGGACGAGCTGCCATGATTGTATCGGCCCTTATGGACACCTGTCCGGTCATGGTTTACGCAGGTCAGGAGGTTGGCGAACCCGGTATGGACCAGGAGGGATTCAGCGGCCTTGACGGACGCACCACAATATTCGATTACTGGGCTCCAGACACACTTACACGTCTCTATAACGACGGCAAGTGGGACGATGCACGACTCACCAAGGATGAGCGGGAACTCAGGACTTTCTACTCCACTCTGCTGCGCATCTGCAACAAGGAAAAAGCTATCAGTGAGGGAAATTTCTTTGACCTGATGTATGTCAATCCGCTGTCAGAGTCATTCAATCCGCATAAGCAGTACGCTTTCCTGCGTGCCGACGGCAAGGACGCCATTCTGGTGGTAACCAACTTCAGCGACCAGCCCCTGAATACCACAGTCAATATCCCGCAGCATGCGTTTGACTACATGGAACTCACACAGAAGGACGGAGCCGCAGTGAAGGAACTGCTCACAGGCCAGTCTTTCAAGGTAGGCATCCATCCCGACTCCCCCATCCGGATAACGGTTCCCGCCCAATCCGGAATAATATTGAAATGGAAGAAATAAAAAAAGCCTCGCGGAAATCGCGAGGCTTTTTTCTTACTTGAAACTATCCCAACTCTTGATGGGTATGTCATCAATGTCTACAGTGCAGAAGGCATTGATGAACGAGCTGGCCAAACGTGCGTTGGTTATCAGCGGAATGTTCAGGTCAATGGCTGCACGGCGAATCTTGTAACCGTTGGTGAGTTCATGCTGAGTCAGATCCTTAGGTATGTTCACTACCATATCTATCTGCTTATTGTGCAGCATGTCAAGTGCCTGCGGCTGCTGTCCCTCCTCGCTGGGCCAGTATACGCGTGTATTGGCAATTCCGTTCTCCTCAAGGTACTTTGAAGTACCGCCGGTAGCGAACAGGTTGTAACCCTTTGATACAAGCATCTTGGCTGCATCAAGCATAGCGGCTTTCTGCTTTGCAGTACCGGTTGAGAGCAGTACGTTCTTCTGCGGGATACGGTAACCTACTGAGAGCATTGACTCCAGGATAGCGTAGCGCTGGTCATCACCAAGGCAACCTACCTCACCGGTCGATGCCATATCTACGCCCAGCACGGGATCGGCCTTCTGCAGACGGTTGAATGAGAACTGTGATGCCTTGATACCTACGTAGTCGATATCAAACAGGCTCTTCTCAGGTGCCTCTACAGGAATGCCAAGCATGATCTTGGTTGCTATCTCAATAAGGTTGATCTTGAGCACCTTGCTTACGAACGGGAACGAACGTGAAGCACGCAGGTTGCACTCAATAACCTTGATATCGTTCTCACGGGCCAGATACTGGATGTTGAACGGTCCGCTAATGTGCAGCTCCTTTGCAATCTGACGGCTGATGCGCTTGATACGCTTAACTGTCTCCACATAGAGCTTCTGGGGCGGGAACTGGATTGTAGCGTCACCTGAGTGTACGCCGGCAAACTCAATATGCTCGCTGATAGCGTAAGCAATGATCTCACCGTCCTTGGCTACGGCATCCATCTCAACCTCCTTGGCGTTCTCAATAAAACGGCTTACCACAACCGGATGCTCCTTTGATACCTCGGCAGCCAGCTGCAGGAAACGCTCCAGCTCCTCCTGATTACTGCAGACGTTCATGGCAGCACCTGAGAGCACGTATGAAGGACGTACCAGTACGGGGAATCCAACCTTCTCAATGAACTTGCCTATCTCCTTCATTGAGGTAAGCTCGCTCCACTCAGGCTGGTCAACGCCGATGCGGTCAAGCATTGCTGAGAACTTCTCACGGTCCTCGGCGTTATCGATATCCTTGGCGCTTGTACCCAGGATAGGCACATTCATGGCGTCAAGCTTCATAGCCAGGTTGTTGGGGATCTGTCCACCGGTAGATACGATAACGCCGTAAGGATCCTCCAGTTCAATGATATCCATGACACGCTCAAATGTAAGCTCGTCAAAGAACAGACGGTCTGTAACGTCGTAGTCGGTACTTACAGTCTCGGGGTTGCAGTTGATAACGATGTTGCGGTAACCCTCCTTGCGGACAGTGTTCAGAGCCTGAACGCCGCACCAGTCAAACTCAACTGACGAGCCGATACGGTATGCACCTGAGCCGATAACGATGATTGACTTCTTGTCATCAAAGAACGGTATATCGTGTGCGCAGCCGTTGTATGTCATATAGAGGTAGTTGGCCTGAGCCTGATACTCACCTCCCAGTGTATCAATCTGTTTTACATAAGGAACAATGCCAAGACCCTTACGCTTGTTGCGTACAGCCAAAAGACCTGCCTGTGTGCCCAGCTTCTTCTCCTCACCTATAGCGCGTGCAATCTGGAAGTCGCTGAATCCCATCTTCTTGGCCTTGCGCAGCATATCCTCGCTCAGAGCCTCGATGCCCTTAACCTTATGCAACTGCTTGGAAAGGTCAACTATGCCCTTCAGACGGTTCAGGAACCACTTGTCAATCTTTGTAAGTTCATATATGCGGTCAATGGTGTAACCTTGGCTGAATGCCTGGCTGATAGCGAACAGACGCTTGTCGGTAGGCTCCTTAAGCGCCTTGTCCAGGTCATCGAACTTGATGCTCTTGTTCTCAACGAATCCGTGCATGCCCTGTCCGATCATACGGATACCCTTCTGGATAACCTCCTCAAAGCTACGGCCGATAGACATGACCTCACCAACTGACTTCATTGACGAACCAATCTCGCGGTCCACGCCGTGGAACTTGCTCAAATCCCAACGAGGAATCTTGCAGACCACGTAGTCAACAGAGGGCTCAAAGAAATCAGTAGTGGTCTTTGTAATGGAGTTCTTAAGTTCATACAGGTTGTAACCCAGACCCAGCTTACATGCCACGAATGCCAGAGGATAACCTGTAGCCTTTGATGCCAGGGCCGATGAGCGGCTCAGACGGGCGTTAACCTCGATTACACGGTACTCTTCTGACTGCGGGTCAAAGGCGAACTGGATGTTGCACTCACCTACTATACCGATGTGACGTGCTATGCGTATGGTCAGCTCCTCAAGCTTATGAACTTCATGATTGGTAAGTGTCTGTGTAGGAGCAACTACGATACTCTCACCGGTATGTATGCCCAGCGGGTCAAAATTCTCCATCGAGCAGACGATGATTGAGTTGCCGCTCTTATCGTTCACGCACTCAAACTCAATCTCCTTCCAGCCCTTGAGGCTCTTCTCAACCAGAATCTGCGGTGAGAATGAGAATGATTTCTCAGCCAGTTTATTGAGTTCCTCTTCGTTGTCGCAGAAACCTGAACCCAGACCGCCCAGAGCATAAGCTGAGCGGATGATAACCGGGTAACCCAGCTCACGTGCTGCGGCACGGGCATCCTCCATAGACTCGACGGCGTGACTCTTGATAGTCTGTACGCCTATCTCATCCAAGCGCTTAATAAAGAGGTCACGGTCCTCGGTGTCCATGATGGCCTTAACCTGAGTACCAAGTACCTTTACCTTATACTTGTCAAGAACACCGTTCTGCTCCAGAGCCACACCGCAGTTCAAAGCGGTCTGACCGCCGAATGCCAGCAGGATTGCATCGGGACGCTCCTTTGCAATTACCTTCTCAACGAAGAACGGAGTTACGGGATAGAAATAAACTCTGTCAGCCACACCCTCACTTGTCTGAACGGTGGCAATATTGGGGTTGATAAGAATAGTCTCGCAATTCTCCTCCTTCAGGGCTTTAAGAGCCTGTGAACCGGAGTAATCGAACTCGCCAGCCTCACCAATCTTGAGTGCGCCTGAACCAAGCAGCAGCACTTTCTTATATTTCTTCAATGCCATATCCTAAGGGTGTTAGAGTTTTGTAACAAAATCATCATAGATAAACTCAGCATCAGTACGTACCTGATCTGACTCAGAGTGGAACATCACGCCTACCCAAGGCTTGCGTGTGTTGTAGATACCCTCAACGGAATCATCGTTAAGGTTCTTCAGGTATACCTTCCACTGACCTACAACAGAATCCTCACGGATGGCATAGTTGTGGTTCTGGGTGGTAATATAGCAGCGGTCAGTACCAACCAGGATAACCGGCTGGTTCTGGCTGTGGTGACCAAATTTGAGTTTGTACGTATCCATACCGCCTGCAAGACCCAGCAGCAGGCAACCTATACCGATGCCCAGGATAGGCTTATCGGTAGCGGCCATGAACTTCTGAAGACGTGTAACAACCTCACTGCAGTAACTGGGGTTACCCGGACCGTCCGATATCACCAGACCGTCAAACTTCATCTTGGTGTAGTCATAGTTCCAGGGAACGCGTACCACGGTCAGGTCCTCGTTGATGAGGCAGCGGATAACGCCGGCCTTAACGCCGCAGTCAACCAGAACGATGGTCTTGGAAGCACCCTCGTTATAGGTTATCGGCTTCTCGCATGATACCTCGGGAAGCATGTTGGTGTATGCATACTCAGCGGGTTTGGCCTTACCGTCAAACAGTATCTTGGCGGTCATGCTGCCGTGGTTACGGATATGCTTGGTGATCTCGCGGGTATCGACACCCTCAATACCAACCACCTTCTCACGCTTCATCCAGGCGTCAAGTGACTCCTTGGCATTCCAGTGGCTGTAGAAATCGCTCTTGTCGCTGACAATCAGGGCACGTGCCTGTGCGTGCTCGCTCTCAGCGTTTGTGGGCAAGCCCAACTCATCAGCCGTCATGGGCTGAATACCATAGTTACCAATGACCGGATAGGTCATCACAATCAACTGACCGCGTGATGCGGGCTCAGTCAGCAATTCCGGATAACCGGCCATAGCGGTGTTGAACACAAGCTCTCCGCTCACCGGATGCTCGTATCCGAATGACTCACCCTTAAAGCAGGTGCCGTCGGCCAAAATCAGTGATACTGTCATCTTAGTTTTATGTTTGTTTTAGTCTCTATTCCCGTAGGTAAAAAAAAGGAGAAACTGTAAAAAACAATTCCTCCTTCTAAAAAATATTTCTCTCGGAAACATTATCCCCACCGGTCTGCTTATGCTTTGGTGAGCAACTTATATTTCCTCCTATTCTTTGCATGCCGCAAAGTTACTGCTTTTCCCTCAATCATCACTTAATCAGCATATAAGTTTTCAACATTTTTAGCAATAGCTGCGACTTACTTCCTGTATTCAAAAGAATAGACCACATCAGCGCTGTTTATATGTTGTGTGTTTCATTTCTTTAGGATTTTACAGGTTATTGATTCGGATACAATTATGTATGTACCTTGCGGCAGCTGGGCTATACTGAACGTAACCGAGCCCTCGTCATCGGTTTTGTATGATTCCAGAAGTTTGCCATCTGAAGAAACGAGACGGATTGTCGCATCAGGTTCCGAGCCACAGATGCTTACGGTATACTCGTCAAGAGTGATGCTGGCATCGGGAGCATCAGCCTTTATGCCCGTTACAGCGTTCTCAACTCCATCGAATGTAAACTTAGCCAACTTAACCAGTTCATAACGAAACTCCGTCTTGGCAGTAGTGACAACCAATTCGTTGTCAGTAAACTTAACGACAGGTTTGTCTTCAAACCCGAAACTGAGCTGCTCTCCGTTCTTTTGGTGAACGGTAAGAGTGTTCTGACCAAATACAGGGCACAGAAGCAGAGCGCCCCATAAACAAAGAAATAACCTCTTCATATCTGTTAGTATCATTAGTTTTAATACAACGATCTACTTACATACGGGACGTACCGTTAAGCCCATATGACGCCAGCAGCAACTCATTTGGGGTTCCCTTGATCCCAAAAGCAATTCCCCAGCGAAGGATGGATCTATTGGGTCAAGTGAACTGGCCCAGTAATCACACCAGTCTTCTCTAAAGCCAAGTTCATCGTATGTTCCCGCATACGGCAAGAATATTGAACGCCCTTCATATCCGGGTATCTTACTTGTAATACGAAATCCATCAAC
>Ga0265300_10001298_pt1 | contig 23799 bp, 25 predicted proteins | sample AusTroGonzalo_MG_FD_193482 | JGI IMG/M metagenome (GOLD analysis project Ga0265300, IMG submission 193482) | Bovine rumen microbial communities from tropical cattle in Woodstock, Queensland, Australia - Gonzalo_03 | ecosystem: Host-associated > Mammals > Digestive system > Stomach > Rumen ...
CTCCTCGAAGCGGGGCCGCGTCGAGGAGATGCAGCGCAGGGCCGCGTCGCTCGGGATGCCGTGGAAGACGCTACGCAACAAGTACTACAGGTGGCGCGACGCGGAGAAGCGCCGCGAGGGCAGCGGCGCGGCGGCGATCGCCGACGGCAGGGTGTGCAGGGCGAAGAGGCCGTCGACGCCCATCTACGGCGTGTTCAAGACGTACTGCGAAGACCACAACGGCAACAGGAGGGCGGCGTATCGGCAGATGATGATAGACTTCTGGAACGGCAAGCCGATACTGCCCGGCGGCAGGACGTGGCGCGACGTCTGGAGCGCGGAGCACGACGGCGCTCCAGCGCCGGTCGTGTGCGAGGATAAGTACACGCCGTACGGCTGGACCTACGCGAACCTGGAGGACAGGTTCACGAAGGACGCCACGGCGCGGGCGGCGCTCGTGTGGAACCAGCAGGGGCAGTTCGGAGCGGCAAAGCTCGTCGGGGACGTGCTGCGCTCGCGGTACGACGCTAAGACGGGGCGACAGCTCCCGGCTGGGGCGGTGTACCAGTGGGACGACGCGTGGGAGAACTTGCTTGTCATGGCTCGCGGGAAGAAGGGACTGTTCAGGCCGATGGGCTTCCACTGCTACGACGTGGGCACGGGCTACTTCTGCAACTCGTTCATGAAGCCGAGGGACTACACGCTCGTGCGCGGCTCGGACCGGGTCAAGGGGAACAACCTCACGGAGCAGATGTTCCGCATGGCGTTCGGCTACCAGATGTGCGTCGTGGGATTCCACAGGGACGGCGTGCTGAACGTCCAGGAGAAGGGAACGACGTGCATCAGGCCGCCGGTGCAGGAGAGGATAGCGAAGATACCGGGGTTCGGGCGGCTCATCCACTTCGCGCAGAGCGGTTCGATGAGCATGCCGGCGCACAGGGGGCTGTTCGTCGGCTCGGTCGGCGGCAACCCGCAGTTCAAGTCCGGAGTAGAGGGACGGCACAGGATCGCCCAGCAGGCGATGGCGTTTCTGCCCGGCGGCGTCGGGAGCTCGGCGGCGACTGCGCCGGAGTCGCTGGACGCGCAGAAGCGGTACGCCGAGGGGGTCCTTGCGAAGATCGACCTCGACAAGCTTCCGGCGGACGTGCTTCCGCTGCTGCGGCTTCCGTTCCTGACGTTTGACCAGTACATGCAGATATACTGGCGCGTCATGGACCAGGTGAACACATCCGACGAACACAGGCTGGAGGGATGGGTGAACTACCACGTAGAGGAGATGCGCGACCCGGACAGCGACACGTGGTACGACGCGGAGAAGTTCGACATGCTTTCGCCGGTCAGCAAGGACTACATTCGCGCGGCGGCTCTTGCCGACCCCGCCCACAACGTCAGGTCGCGCAGGATGTCGAGGTTCGAGGCGTGGGAGAGCTGGAAGGAAGAGATGGTCAAGGTGCCGCTCTGCGAGATGCAGTACTTCATGGACGTACGAGACGCGAGGGAGCTGACCGTCACCGACAAGCGGAACATCGTGCTGACGGACTCGGTATTCTATCCAGGGCAGAAGATGGTTTACGACGCCGTGTGCAAAGACCGCCTCGGAACGCTCCGTCACCTCGCTCCCGGCGAGAAGGTGCGCGTTTACTTCAACGCATGGCTGCCCGACCATGTGTGGATCGCCGACATGGAAGACAAGCCGATCGGCATGGCGAACCTGCGCGACAGCGCGTACTGGGCCGACGACAAGCACATCAAGGCGCTTGCGGCTCAGAAGCTCGCGGAGCAGGCGTACCTGCTCGCGGACACGCGCTCGCGGCATGTTGACGCGGCGGCGCAGAAGCTCACCGACGAGACTGTGACGCGCATATTCCTGACCGTCGCGAAGGAGGCGGCGGCGCGCGGCCCGGCTCCCGACGGCGAGGGCTACAGCTTCGAGGCGCTGTGCGATGACGACGGTAGGGCGCGATCACCGAGCGCGCCGTCCGAGGACTCCAACGCCGACTCCATCGCCTTCCTCGACCAGATCAACGCCGTGTAAATCCTGTCAATCCTGTTAATCCTGTCTAAAACCCAACCACAACAAAGGAAAAACCCATGAACGAAGAAAAGACAATCCAGCCCGCACCGACGACGTCGCTGCCGGTCGAGGCGGCACCTGGCGAAAAGCACAGCGCAGTCATCGTGCGCGGAATCTCCATGCCGCCCCATCAGGTGCGCATGGCCATCGACCAGGCCGTTGCCCGCGAGCAGCTGAGCGAGGAGGACGGCGAGGAGGCCATCTGGTGGCTCTACAACTATGCTCAGGCCAACAGCCTCAACGAGTCGGCGCTTGCCGCAAAGATGAAGGCCTACGACAAGAACACCCTCTACCAGGTGTTTCGCGGCTCCTACGGGGTCAACAACAAGGACGGCAGGCACGCGAGCTGGTCGAACGTGGTCAAGGCCATCAAGGCGTTCAAGGCTGTTGCAATCGAGGAAGCGAAGAAGAAGAACATAGGGCTTCTCGACACCGAGGTCAAGCGCATCGTGTGGCAGTGCTGCGACGCGGCCCTGAACGACGGCATGGTGAGCTTCATCTACGGCCCGACGCGGTGCGGGAAGACCGTCTCGCTGAAGGCATACCAGAGGGCGCACAACCACGGCACGACCGTCTATATCGAGCTGGGCAGCGGGTGGAACCGCCAGAGATTCGTCCGAGAGCTCGCCGCGATACTCGGCAACGGCGTCAAAGCCGCGAAGACATGGGTGCTGGAAGATGCGATTTTCAAGACGTTCAAGAGGTCCAACCTGCTGATCGTCGACGAGTTCCACAAGGCGCTGTCCACGCTCGGCAGGGATGCGTCTCGCGCTCTGCTCGAGTTCATCCGCGACATCCGGGACAAGACCGAGTGCGGGCTGGTGCTGTGCGCTACCAAGGAGGGGCTTGAGGATTTCGAGACGGGCGCGAACGCGAAAACGTTCCGGCAGATGATAGGCCGCGCCATAGTCAAGGCCGTGCTGCCCGACCGTCCGGCGCTCAGGGACTTCAACACGATAGCCCGCGCATTCGAACTCCCGCTTCCGACAGGAGAGGATCTGCAGCGCGTCAAGGGTCTTGTGGCGGAGTACGGCATGGAGCGGCTGTTCGTTTACCTCCAGAAGACCCATGCGCTCACGCGACAGGCCAAGGAGCCGATGTCGTGGGCGGCGTTCGCGAAGGTGATGAACGGTTATCTTTCGCTGGCGCACATGAAGAATGGATACTGATTTCACCAACCACAACCAAGGAGAAAACCAACATGATACACACGTTATCTGTAGTCACCAATGCGATTGTGATGTGCTTTGAGGTCGTCACGACGCAATCAGTTCCGGTTTCATGCCCCGACGGCATTGCCGGCTGCTGTGTCGCACATTATCAGAATGTGACGACTAAGAGCTATATTCCATGCACCCACCTAATGGACACGAACATCGTCAACTGCGGGATCGGGTTCCTTCCAAAGACACGATGGGAAATACTTAGCACCTGTGCGCGATACGGTACACCGGAAATGACGCCAATCTGTGCCGCCGACGAATCAGGACAAATCATGTATCGCGATGGACGCCCCATTTTGATAGGGTGGGTATGGCGTAACAGGGTGGTGGATACCCGTGACGTACTCGTGGAGCATCCTGTTATGCCAGATGCCTTTTCAGCCCTAAAAGACCCTAATTGACCCTATACAACCAACCACGAACAAAGGAGAAACCAACATGGCAACCAAGCAGCAGAAGGAATGGGTCGACGCTCGCGGGCAGAAGGTCCCCGTCGGCTATGTGTCAAAGTACGACAAGGCGCGCGACAAGGCCGTGCGCCGCGTCCTCGCCGGTGCGCTGAAGCTCCGTGAACAGATGGAGGCGTTCATGCGCGACGCCATCGCGACGATGGACGCGCTCGCCGGCATGAAGAATTCGCTAGGCGAGAAGGGCAACTTCTCGGCTCGCTCCTTCGACGCGCTCATCGAGATCGCGATCAAGCAGCAGTACAATGTCCGCCTTGACGGGCGCGTCCAGAAGGCACGGGAAATGATGCTCGACTACGCCACGCGCGAGCTCAAAAAGGCGGGCGACGGCGCGTTTCTGCTGAAGCAGATGATAGACGCGGCGTTCAAGCCCGACCGCAACGGATTCCTGCCCAGGGGCGAGATAAACAAGCTCCTGAGCTACCATGTCAAGGACGAGACGTGGAACGAGGGCGCGGCGCTTCTCCGGGAGGCGCTTACGACCGAGGCGGGCAAGCGTTATCTGCGCGTCATGCGCCGCTCCACCACGTCGGCCGACTTCCAGCCCGTCCGGCTCGACGTCGCCGACTGCTGGCCGGAGGAACCGCAGTCCTGACAAGCCATCCAAGGAGGATCGATATGGGCCATTGCAAGAGACCGAGGACGCGCGAGTTCGCGCCGACCAACTCTGGATCCAGGACAAAGCCCGAGCGGATTAACCTCCGCTGCACGACGGAGCAGTGCGGCCGCGCGCTTAGCGCCGTCGGCGTGGCGAGGGAGATCCGCAAGCTGCGCGACCCCAGTCTCGGGACAAACGTCTCCGACGCGTTCCACCATGTCATCATCCCCGTCTTCGAGAAGGTCGTCCGGGCGTGGCGCTTTGGCTCTGCAGCCGAGCGCGCGTCCGCGTCCGTCTACCTCGAAGAGTTCGTCCGCAAAGAGGACTACATCCGCAACCGCCACAACCGCTACCAACCAACCCTATTTTAACCACCAACCAGGAGAAACCCACCCATGCCCAAGAAATCATCTGGCCTCACGCCCGCCCAGCGCTCGGCATTCTTCCGGGCGCTTCAGGCCGCCTCGATCGAGCTCGGCCACGCCACGCCCGAGGAGCGCGAAAACTACCGCAAGACCGTCATGCGCGAGGAGACCGGCAAGGCACACCTCGCCCAGCTCTCGCGGACGGCGGACTTCGACGCCTGCATGCGCCGTTTCGCCGCCGACGCCGGGGACTACGAGAACGCCTCGCGCTTCGCTATCGCCGACGGCGCCCGCAAGGCCGCGCTCGTCCGCATCTGCTGCGCACAGGTCTTGCAGCTCAAGGGCTGCATGGCCGGTACGACCGAAGCTGCGGACTACCTCGCCGGGATTGTGGAGCAGGCGCGCGTCCCCTGCGGACGTGACGTCCGCGACTCATCCTTCTGGATGGACTGCGCGCCAGACAACCTGCTGTCGCTCTTCCAGATCCTCGACACGCACCGCCGACGGCTTATTCGCGGTCTGCTCGATGGCCGCGCTGCGCGTGCCTTCCGCGGCTTTGACCCGTCGATCGTCTACCAGCCCCGCTCGTCTGGCGGCCTCAGCATCACCTACGACGCCCACGCCTACGACTCCCTCACATCCGTCCGCATCTGCAACAGGAGCGCCGCCGCATGAAACAGTTGAAGCGTAGTCAATGTTCAATTCTGCCGCTCGTCCTCAAGGGCAAGTGGTACGACATGATCGCCTCCGGCGAGAAGCGCGAGGAATACCGCGACGACACGCCGTACTGGCATAGGCGGCTTTCTAATTGGGTGATGAACATCCCTTACCCGGGGCACCTCGTAATAGCTTTTTCACGTGGCTATCGCAAGCCAGACTTGTATATTGAGGCCAGCGGCATAAGCATCTATCCCAATCGGCAGTACCCGGAGTGGGGCGAGCCGACCGGCTCTCACTATGTCATAGCGCTCAAACGCCATGTGCAACTGAACGACAACCCTTGAATAAAGGCGACCTAAAATGAACCTTGAAGAGATCAGCCCGGAAAGATTCCTCTGGGAGTATTACGATCCAAATGGGGTGCAAGAAATTGACGATGCACTTCGCGTTGCGGTAGGGCTCGGGTACTGCGATGCATCGCGTCTACAAGTCAGACCGAGGTCTGGTCTGTACGCGCTCATGGTCGAGTGGCCTGACGGTGCGAAGGCCTGGTATCACATTACGCCAAGGATGCTTGAACTTATACGCAAAAGACTTGCAAGGAAGACGGAGGCGCTATGAGCAAGATATTCTATCCTCCGTGCCAATGGCTTGACCCCAACACACGAGACGCGAAGGGGCACTTTTATTGCGAGGTTCGTCACCTGCATGTCAGGCCAGCATTGTCGTGTTTGGATGCCGACCATAAATTCAACCGCAGTCACTGTGGCCCAGATTGTCCAGATCGAAGCGGCAAAACCCGCGTTCCGACCCTATGAAAACGAGCGCTCAAATCCCGTTCCCAGCCCCTTGCAACTCCCCTGCACGGGGCTTTTTCATACCCTCAAACAGCCCTCTTTTCCCAAATTCACTTGAATCTTTCCCATTTGCGGTTGGAAAATACAACAATTTTTCTTAGGGAAAACAGTCGAGAACTTTGGTATAATATACAACATATGAACACAGTACTCGTAGGTGCGCAGTGGGGTGACGAGGGGAAGGGCAAGGTCATCGACTTCCTTACGGAGGAGTCTGACATCGTTGTCCGCTTCCAAGGCGGCTCCAACGCCGGTCACACGGTGGTCGTAGGAGACAAGAAATACGTTTTGCACTTGGTGCCGTCTGGCGTTCTGCACGGCGGCAAGCATTGCGTGATAGGCAACGGCGTCGTCATGGATCCGTTCGATCTCATGCGCGAGCTTGAGCAGGTGGAAAGCTGGGGCTTCGAGCTTCGGGGCCGCTTCCACATCTCCGAGCGCGCACACATGGTGATGCAGTGGCATCGCGCGCTCGACGCCGCCGAGGAGGCCGCGCGGCCGGCGGACGCGAAGATCGGGACGACGGGCAGGGGCATTGGCCCTGCGTATGCCGCGAAGGTGGGCCGGTCCGGGATGAGGGTCGGCGACATTTTGAAGCCGAACTTCCTCGACCTCGTCCGCGCACAGGTGGCCGAGGCCAACCAGAAGCTCAAGGCCCTTGGCGCGCAGCCTCTCGACGCCGAGGAGATGGTGAAGCTCTACACCCCGATGGTTGCGGCTCTCATGCCGTACGTCACCGATACGGTGCAGTTCCTCCACGAGAACCTCGATTCCGGAAAGTCGATTCTCTTCGAGGGCGCCCAGGCGACCATGCTCGACATCGACTTCGGAACGTATCCTTTCGTCACGTCGTCCAACCCGACGGCGGGCGGCGCCTGCACGGGCTCTGGCGTCTCCCCGCGCTCGATAGACCGCGTCATCGGAGTGCTGAAGCTCTACACGACGCGCGTCGGCGAAGGGCCTTTCCCGACGGAGCTACTTGATGCCGACGGCGAGACGTTGCGCAGGCGCGGAGGCGAATTCGGGGCGACCACGGGGCGTCCGCGCCGCTGCGGCTGGTTCGACGCTGTCATCGCGCGCTATGCCCAGAGGGTAAACGGCGTCGATTTCTGGGCGATGACGAAGCTTGACGTCCTCGACGAGTTCCCGGTGGTGAAGATCTGCACAGGCTACCGCCGCGACGACGGTTTTGTCTATCAGACGTTCCCAGCGGACCTCGATGTCCTCAAGAGGTGCGAGCCTGTTTACGAGGAACTTCCCGGATGGCAGTGCGAGACTTCGAAGATCACCTCCTACGACGCGCTCCCCGAGAACGCCAAGCGCTACGTCAACAGGATCCTTGAACTTGTCGGCGGAAAGCTCGGCATACTCAGCGTAGGCCCCGCGAGGGAGACGACGCTCAGGATCGGCGTGTGACGGGCTTGTGGCCGGCATGAATCCAGTCCTTAAGCGTGTTGCGACGGGGCTCGCCGTCGGTGCGGCGGTCATAGCCGCGATCCTCCTCGCGCCGCCTTGGGCCATCATGGCGGCCGTGTCGGCGCTATGCGTTCTTGCTTTTGTTGAGTTCGCAATGCTTCTCAATGCGAAAGTGCCGTGCTGGACCGCGGCGACCGGTCTTCTGTTCATCGCCGGATGCGCCGTCATAGGATGCGGGCTTTGGGCATTGCCGACAATTGCGCTTAGGCACGGCAACTTGATGCTCCTCTACATCGTGGCAATCGTCAAGTTTTCCGACGTTGGCGGCTTTGCTGTGGGCCTCACCACCGCGAAGCTGATGAAGGGCGGCAATCACAAGATGTGTCCGACGATCTCGCCAGGCAAGAGCTGGGAGGGACTTGCAGGCTCTTTTCTCTTTTCGTGCATCGTTTCGTGCGCGTTCATTCCGGCGACGCACTTTTCCGTGGCCAAGGCCGTCGCCTTCGGTGTCGCTGCGGCAATCCTCGGCACGGCGGGCGATCTCGTGGAGTCGAAGTTCAAGCGCTGGGTGGGCGTGAAGGACTCCTCCGCGCTGAAGATCACGAACGGGCTTGGCGGCATCCTCGACATGCTTGACTCCCTTATATTCGCACCCGCGATTCTCATGGCTGCGATATGAGGCTCTTCCCGTTTGTCGCGTTGGTGCTTCTGTCTGCCGGATGCCAGATGGCTGACAGGCGGATTCTCGCCAATCCTGGGGAGAACCAGGTTGTGCAGGTCAAGAGCGGAGACCGCTTCTACTTCGACTTGGAGGAAAACACGACGACGGGGTATTCATGGGACTATTCCTGCAACGACCCTGACGTGGAAGTTTTGATAGATCACCTGCCTGCGGAGAATCCCGAAAACCTTTGCGGCGCGCCAGGGCGCGCCAGGGTCCGCATTCGCGTTCACCGCGGATACGACGGGCCGTCTTCCGTGCGCTTTTTCTACCGCCGCCCGTGGGAGAAGAAGCCTCCGGCGAAGGAGTTCACGATTGCGCTTTTCAGACGCACGGGTGACGTTGCCTTCTGGGAGTGACGATACGGAAAGGGAATGGCCTTGAAAAGAGTCTTTGTAGCCACGCACAACGAGCACAAGATACGCGAGATAGGTGAGATCCTCGACGGGTTCGAAATCGTCGCCGACAATCCCGAAGGGGTCGAGGAGACTGCTCCGGACTTCGCTGGCAACGCGCTTATCAAGGTAAGGGCGATAGCGGCGAGGCACCCCGGCGAATGGTGCATGGCCGACGATTCCGGCCTTGAAGTGGCTTTCCTCGGCGGCGAGCCTGGCGTGAGGAGCGCGCGATACTCCGAGCCTGCCGAGGCCGAGGGAAAGACGCGAGCCCAGCTTAACAACGAGAAGCTTCTCGCGAAGCTTCGGGGAGTCGCCGACAGGAAGGCCAATTTCACGTGCGCCATTGCGCTGACGGACCCCTCGGGAGGCGAGCACTTGGCGGAGGGGCGTTGCTTCGGGCGGATAGCGGAGGAGCCGTCTGGGAAAGACGGCTTTGGATATGACCCCCTCTTCGTTCCGGATGGATGCGAAAAGACGTTTGCAGAGTTGGAGCCTGCCGAGAAAAACGCGATGTCTCATCGCGGCCTTGCGCTTCAAAAGGCCGTCGCAATCATACTTGCCTTTTGAGGCGGTTTTTAGGTATAATACCAAGAAATAAACCGGAGACAGAAAATGGCCGAAGACACCAGTAACTACAACGCCGAAAACATCCAAGTCCTTGAGGGAATGGAGGCTGTCCGGAAACGGCCTGCGATGTATATCGGCGACACTGGCGAGCGCGGCTACCACCATCTTGTCTACGAGGTCGTCGACAACTCCATCGACGAGGCCCTCGCCGGGTTCTGCACCCTTATCGACGTCGTCATAAATCCCGACGGCTCCCTCACGGTCAAGGACAACGGGCGCGGCATTCCAGTTGACATGCACCCGACCCAGCACAAGCCGGCGATCGAGGTCGTCCTTACGATTCTCCACGCGGGCGGAAAGTTCGACGGCTCCAACTACAAGGTCTCCGGCGGGCTTCATGGCGTGGGCGTTTCGTGCGTGAACGCGCTTTCCGAATGGATGAAGGTCGATGTCCGCCGCGACGGGAAGCTCCACCACATCGAGTTCTCGCGCGGCCACGTCACGAAGCCCCTCGAAGTCGTCGGCGAATGCGGCGGCGAGACGGGGACTTCCGTCACGTTCTATCCCGACCACACGATATTCTCCTGCCGCAAGTTCAAGGCCTCGGTGCTCGCCGCGCGGCTCAGGGAGCTCGCGTTCCTCAACAGGGGCGTCACCATCCGCTTCCGCGACGAGGAAGGCGGCGACGACGGCAGGAAGACTGACGAGACTTTCCACTACGACGGCGGCATAGAGGAGTTCGCGGCGTATCTCAACACGAACAAGACTGCAATCTCCCCGGTGATGCACTTTGCAGGCCAGAAGGAGTGCGAGCGCATGGACGGGACTTACACCGTCCACGCCGAGGTCGCGATGCAGTACACCGACACCTATTCAACGATAGAGCAGACCTACTGCAACAACATCCACACCGTCGAGGGAGGAACCCATCTTTCTGGCTTCCGCCGCGCACTTACGGCGACGATAAAGAGCTACGGCGAGAAGAACAAGCTTATCAAGGAGAAGGAGCTCGCCTCCCTCTCAGGCGACGACATGCGCGAGGGACTTACGGTCATCGTCAGCGTAAAGGTCCCGCAGCCGCAGTTCGAGGGCCAGACGAAGACGAAGCTTGGCAACGGCGAGGTTGACGGAATAGTCTCCGGCATCGTAAGCGACAAGCTGATGACGTTCTTCGAGGAGAACCCTGCCGTCGCGAAGGTGATAATCGAGAAGACTCTCCTTGCCAACAGGGCCCGCGAGGCCGCGCGCGCGGCGCGCGAGAACACGCGCCGCAAGGGGGTCATGGACGGGCTCGCCCTCCCTGGCAAGCTCCGCGACTGCTCGGAGAGGGATCCGGCGAAGACCGAGCTTTATCTCGTCGAGGGCGATTCCGCCGGCGGCTCTGCCTGCAAGGGGCGCAACCGCGCTACGCAGGCGATCCTGCCCTTGAGGGGCAAGGTCCTGAACGTCGAAAAGGCCCGCATCGACAGGATGCTTGCAAACGCCGAGATACGCACGATGATAACGGCGATAGGCTGCGGCTTCGGCGAGGAGTGGGACGTCTCGAAGGCGCGCTACCACAAGATCGTGATAATGACCGATGCCGACGTCGATGGCGCCCACATCCGCACTCTTCTCCTGACCTTCTTCTACCGCAAGATGCCGGAGCTCATCGAAAGGGGCTACGTCTATCTCGCCCAGCCGCCGCTCTACAAGGTCGAGCGCAGGAAGAAGAGCGAATACGTCCTCACCGACGGCGAGCTTACGGAAAAGCTGCTTACGCTCGGCCTTGACGACTTCGACGTCAAAGGCAAGGACGGCCAGCCTATGGACAAGGAGAAGGCCCGCGAGCTACTTGTCCTCCTTGCTGAGATCGAGGAGACTTCGCGCATGGTGGCCGAGAGGGGCTTCAATCCCGCCGCGCTTCTTGCGGACCAGGCGGCGCAGGGATCTGGCGCGTCGATGCTCAAGAAGCAGTTCTCCGCGCTTTCGGGATTCGGCTACGAGCCGTCCGACTGGTTCGGCGCGGATTCAGGGGCGGCCAGCGGGCCTCTCGTAAAGCTCCTCGACGACGTGCGCAGCCACGGCAAGCAGGGCCTTTCGGTGATCCGCTTCAAGGGCCTTGGCGAGATGGACGCCTCCGAGCTCTACGACACGACGATGAACCCGGAGAAGCGCCGCATGCTGCGCGTCAAGCTTGAAGACGCCGTCAAGGCCGACCAGATGTTCTCGCTCCTCATGGGCGACGAGGTTGAGCCGCGCCGCAAGTTCATCGAAGACAACGCGCTCAACGTGCGCAACCTCGACTTCTGACGGTCTCTGCGATGCACGCGTCGCTTTCAGACATCGTGGCGGACGTCGCCGCAAACTCGATCGAGGCCGGTGCCGCCCATGTGCGCGTCGAAATTGTCGAGGACGGCGGCCTCGTGAGGCTCACCGTCGTGGACGACGGCAAGGGCATGGACGCCGAGACTCGCGAAAGGGCGTTCAATCCGTTCTACACTGAGCCGGGGAAGCACGACAAGCGCAAGATCGGAATGGGGCTTCCGTTCGTGAAGCAGACTTGCGACGCCTGCGGCGGGGAAGTCTCTCTCGAAAGCGAGAAGGGGCGCGGCACCACGCTCGTCTGCACCTTCAAGGCCGACAGCATAGACCTTCCGCCGATGGGGAGCCTCCCTGGCGCGGCAATGTCGCTATTTAACTTCCCGGGCGATTTCGAGCTTGTCTTCGAGCATCGCCGCGGAAACGACGGATATTCTGTCTCGCGCCTTGAGCTGCGCGACGCATGCGGCGGGTTCGACACTGTTGACGGCCTCTCGCTGGCGCGGGAGTTCCTTGAAAGCCAGGAAGATTCACTCGGCGGAGGCGCTGAGCAGTGAAGCGGGCTTTCGACCTTCTTTTCGTCGCGCTATTCTCGCCCGTTATAGCGGTAGCCGCGGCGGTTGTGGCCGTCGCCGTCAGGATCGCCATGGGAAGGGGAGTCATCTTCGCGCAGGAACGCGCGGGGCTCGGCGGGCGCGCATTTACGCTCTACAAGTTCAGGACGATGCTCCCCGGCGACGGGCCTGATGGCGAAAGGCTCACGAGGTTCGGCCGTTTCCTCCGCGCAAGTTCGCTCGACGAGCTCCCAGAGTTCTGGAACGTCGTCCGCGGCGAAATGTCGATTGTCGGCCCGAGGCCTCTCCCCGTGAGGTATCTCACGCGCTATTCCGCTTTTGAGGCGCGTCGCCACGAAGTCCCGCCTGGCATCACGGGCTGGGCGCAGATACATGGCCGCAACGCCCTCGACTGGGCGACTAAGTTCCGCTACGATGTGGAATACGTGGATCGCCATTCGATTCTCCTCGACTTGTGGATAATCGCGGCAACTGTCTTTCAGGTCGTAATGCCTAGCCACATCTCGCATGACGGGGAGGCGACCATGTCTGAGTTTATGGGGAAGGAGCCGCAATGACGCTGCCGATAGTCCTCGCGCTTGCAGTTTCGCTTGTTGCGCAGTTTGACCGCGAAGAGCCGGGAACCGAGTATTCTGGAATTTCGTGGGTGCCTGGGACCGACAGGTATTGGGTTGTCGATGACGGGGAAAACTGCGCGGTGGAGCTAAAGATGGCTTTTGGCGCCACGTCGGCGCCGACTTGCTCCGTCGTCCGCACTGTCGCGCTTGAAGGCCGAAAGGACGCGGAGGGGTGCGCATACGACCCGCTCACGGGCGACTTGTGGGTGTCAGACGAGAAGGACAGCTCCGTTCGTGCGTTCGATCTTTCCACAGGGCGCGAAAAGGCGAAGGTCGAGTTGCCTGCCATTTATGCCAAATGCAGGAAGAATAGGTCTTTGGAGGGCCTTTCCATCTCTCCGGACGGCCTTGAGATGTGGGTTTCCAACGAAGAGGCGATGAAGGGCGACGACGGCTTTGTGAGGATCACGTGTCTTAAGAGGCCAGACGGAAAGTCCGCTTGGAAGGCGGAAAAGACCGTTAGATACAAGCCAGATCCCGTAGTCGGCGAGAAGTTCCTCGGCAAGTATGCATACTCCGGCGTGAGCGGCCTCGTGGCCCTTGGCAAGGGGCGGCTTCTCGTCCTTGAAAGGGAGTGCAGCGTCAAGGAAGGGGGATTCTTCCCAAGCTGCCGCGCAAGGCTCTACGAACTTGGCGGCGACACTGGCTCGAAGACGCTCGTCTGGGAGGCCAATACCGAGCTTGCCAACTACGAAGGTATTTGCCTCGGCCCTGAACTCAAGAAGGGCTGTCGTTCGCTTGTTCTCGTTTCTGACGCAGGAAACTCCGCAGACGAGAAGATAGCTGTTCTTGCCGTCCAGTAACGCACAAACCGCACCCTCCGGTAGTCGTGATTGGGATGCCGCTCGCCCGGCAACGCCCGCCCCGCAAAGAGGCTTGAAATGCGATAAGTTGCAGAAAACGAGAAATAGCCCGCGAAAAATGAAGCGACGGCGGGGTCTCTCCCCACAGCGGCGGGGTCTGTCCCCAAGTTTCCCCAAATTTTCCTTCGCGGCCTCACCGCCGCAGGCGCCGAGAAATCTCTCCGCATTTGAACTAAATTTGAACTTCGTTTGGTATAGTATCAGGATATGAAAAAACTGATGCTATTGCTCGGCTTGCTTGGGACCGCATTCGTGCGGGCGGATGATCTCGGCTATTCGCCCGACGGCGGGCTGGTGTCGTTCGGCGATTTCGACTACGTCTATGACTCGGCGAGCAGACTCATGGAGGTGTGGTCCAATGGCGAGATGGTTGTCGAGAACCGATACGACGTTCTCGGCCGTAGGGTGATAAAGCGAACGCCGGACGCAACTCACACGTTCGTGTATGACGGGTGGCTACTTGTGGTCGAGCGCGTCAAACGAAGCAATGGTGTTCACGAGCAGATCGATTACTGGTGGGGCAAGGATATCTCCGGCACCCTCGATGGTGCAGGCGGGGTAGGCGGCCTACTTTACATCAGGAAGAACGGCTGCGAAGTCTATGTGCCGCTATATGACGGAATGGGCAACGTGGTGCAATATGTTGACAAGCACGGCACTCTTGTGGCATCATACTCATATGACGCATTTGGCAACACCATACAGAAAAGCGGCGTGAAGGCTGACGAGCTAAAGATGCGCTTCTCGACGAAGTATTCCGACGACGAGACGGGGCTCTACTACTTCGGCCGTCGCTTCTACTCGCCGCGCATCGCCCGCTGGCTTACCCGCGACCCGATAGAGGAAGCTGGTGGGCTGAATCTGTATGCGTATTGCAGGAATGATGCGATATGCATGTATGACAAGGATGGAAGGGCGTATTTCATAAAGAGGCGATTGGACAATGTGCCGTGGATTGATTATTTTGCACAAAATGCGGAACGAGACGTAGCAAATCAGGAAGCTGTACACGAGCAGCTTATATTTGAGGATGGTAAGACGCCATCGGATATTGGATACTTTAGCGACAGCAAAACCAAGACGGATTCTGTTTGGAAAACAAGGAAATGGGTAAGGGTCCCAGGACGATATAACGATTGCGTTATGAGAAAGGCGGTCGAAACAGTGAAGCCGCTTCCTTACAGTTTGCTTGGTGACAAGGAAAAAGGAATCCGGCAGTACAATTGCCAAGACTATGCTGACGCATTGCGAAGCAAATACAACGAGCTGATAATGGACAAGAAAATCCGCTGTGAATGTGGTCTTCCTGCCAAGAAACAAAGGGCACATCAAAGATGAAAAAGATAGCTGTTCTTTGTCTCTGTAGTGCCACGGCCATGCTTGCCGCTGTCACATGTCATGGTTTTGCCATGCACATGGATATTTCTGCCCCGCTGTCCGAAAATGGCATAGGGCGGCATCGATTTGGGATGACTGCCGCGGAAGTGCTTGGCAAGCCATTCTCGCCAAGCCTCGTGCCTGGGCCGCATGGCGAAGAATTCGTCATGAAGGAGATAAAAGATCCGCGTTTCGGATTCGACTCCGTGCATTTTGGATTTACAATGGAATCGCAGCGGCTTTGCAGCATAGGCCTTAGCCGTGACTTTGATTATGCCACAGGCGACTCCGACATGCTTGCAATGGTCTCGAATGTCTATTTGTGGGTAAAATCGAGCTTTGGAGATGCGGCTAAATTGAATCCGGCGTTTGACCTTCATTCTCCGCCGAATGCACTATATGCGTCGGTCGAGAACGGCCTTTTCAAGTTGCGGGTTGAAGCGTCTCATAGGCAGGGCCCTTGTTGGGTGATGATTTCACTTCACGACAAGCATCTTGAAGATGAAGCCTCCGTGGAATATGGTCGCATCTCAAGTGACGCGGCGGTTAGGTCTGATGTTGAACGTCGCAAACAAGTTGGAGCATGGCTCGCGCCGCTTTCGTATGCTTTGCTCTTCTACCTCATTTTCTGCCTTCCAGTTATTCTTGCGTTAATGGTGGTTTATGTAATCGTGATGAAGGTGAGGAAACAGAAGCCGCTTCGTATTATTCACTGGACAGATCCTATTGCGCTGCTTGTTGCTCCTTATGCGTGGGGATTCTTTGAGCATGTCGGCCAGCCAAAGAGTTTGTCGAACATTTGCGAGTTTGCCATTATCGGCTGGATATGGTGCCTATGCATGGCCGTGCGATATGCCCGTTCCGCAATGGGAAAGAGAGCTTATGAACGCCTATATGGATATGTCACATTTGCCGTCGTGATACTGTCTGCCATGATGCTGGCTATCCTGTTCCCAACATTGCCAGAGTGAGACATTGCTGAAACCCCGCGCATCAAGAAGTAGGCATTCAGGAAACGAGCAGAGAAAGGTGATTGCTGATGGTTAAGAAACCACATAGAGCTACAGGGGCATCCGCAAGCTCCGCCCGCCCCATGCTTGCTGCTCGCTCCACCCGAACGAAGTTCAAATTTTTTTGAACTTCGCCAAGCATCGTTTTCCGGTTTTTGCTATACTTGTCATGTATTAGGAGAAAGATGAGGATGCAAGAAACTGCGAATCGTGAAAATGGTATAATACGAGCCGTGAAAGGTATCGCGGAATGAGCACAAGTGAAAACCAGATTGTCGTGTATCAGCCGAACGAGACCGTTCGGTTGGACGTGCACGCCGAGATCATCCCCGGTCTTCTCGCCTCAATCCGCAAGGCGGCATTGGAGCGCCGCGAATACGGCACGCGCAATATCTTGCGAAGCATTAATATGGTATAATCTGGATTGAGGTAATGACATGAAGAGAGTCGAGAAGGAATTTGAGCAGATTAACGCAATCATTGAGCGTCGGTGGGAGCGGGCGTTAGGTCTTGCCAATGCTGAGGCGCTGATGAGCTACTGGAGCGTGGGAGCATTCGTTTCCGTACGCTTGAAGTCGTCGGCTTGGGGTTCGAAGACGGTAGAGGCACTGTCGGATTATCTTCAGACGCGCAATCCGAGGCGGCGAGGATTCGGCAAACGGCAGATATACAACATGGTGGCGTTCTACGAAGCATATACTTCGGTGGATTTCCACAGGATATCTGAACGTTTGCGGCTTCACGAATTTGTGCAGTTGCCAACTGCACAAATTGGAGATGATGTAATAACGCAATCGGCAAAAACGCAAATTGCGAATGGGGAATTTGTGCAGTTGCCAACTGCACAATTGGTTGATAACGATTGTGATTGCGCGGGATTTCCCTTGTTTTTATCGCTTACGACGTTCACAAACCATGTGGAGATACTGAATCATGTAAACTCTATTGAAGAGCGGGTGTTCTATGTTCTTTACGCGGCACGGGAGCGATTGAATCAGATGGAATTGCGCAGGGCTTTTGCCGCACAGACGTATGACATGATTATGAGCAGGGAGAAGAAGATGTCCGCCAGATTGAGGGCGGCATATCCCAAGGCTGATTTTGTGCTCAAAGATAAAGCCTTTCTCGACTTCTTGAATCTGCCGAAAAAGCACACTGAACATGTGCTGCATAAAAAGCTTGTGGCGCACATGAGGGATTTTGTCTTGGAGATGGGCAAGGACTTTCTTTACATGGGGGATGAGTATTTTGTACATGTAGGAGGCGAGACCCGTCGGCTTGATTTGTTGTTTTATCATAGAGGATTGCGGTGTCTTGTAGATGTCGAACTCAAGGCGGTTGGGTTCCAACCGGAGTTTGTCAGCAAGCTTGACATGTATCTCGAAGCCATTGACAGGGAAATCCGTCGCGAGGGGGAGAATCCCTCAGTTGGCATTATTCTTTGCCCGGATGCGGATAGATGCCGAGTTGAATACACGCTTTGCCGAACTATGAGTCCAGTGATGGTTGCTGAATATAGGCGGTTGCTTGTCCCAGAAGAGGTGATGAAGAAATCGCTAGAGGAATACTGTGCGTTTATGAAGCGGGAGGAAATGACAAGGCGGGGGAATGGAAAGTGACAAGTCTCAATCCGCAAGGCGACATCGGAACGCCGCGAATATGGCAAGCCGCCGCGTAAGGCGAAGATGGGGGCTGCGAAATGATATAATATTCGGTAGAGGGAGATGGAATGATGCGAAAGAAAAATAGAATTGGAGCGATTCACAACTTTGACGCGACAGGTAAGCACACTAAAGTCAACGGGCTGGGCGAAATAGGTGTGGCTCTTGCCGACTTTATAAAGAAAGAGGCGGAGTCATGAAGAAGACAGGCGCAAAACGTGACAAAGATTGCGAACACACTGTGTGCGCAATTGCGAACGGTGTCAGTCAATCGTTGCTTGCCGATGCTCGCCAGATTATCGATACCGCCCGTGCAAACGCCGTCAGAAGTGTAGATTTCAATCGCGTTATGATGTATTGGAATCTTGGTCGCAGGATATTTGAGGAGGAGCAGCAAGGGAAAGACAGGGCGGAATATGGCACCTATCTGACTCATAATCTTGCCAGCGCTCTTGAACCGGAATACGGGAGTGGATTTGGCGTGCGTCAAATGGAGCAAAGCAGACAATTTTATCGGACCTATCCAATTGCGAACGCACTGCGTTCGCAATTGAACTGGACCCAGTATAGATTGCTTATTCAGATTGATGACGCGCAAAAACGTGAATATTACGAACTAGAGTCAGTGAATCATTGCTGGACGGCGCGTGAGACGGAGCGTCAGATACATTCTCAGCTGTGGGAACGGCTTTGCCTAAGCAACGACAAGGAGGCTGTGTTGGCCGTTGCCAGGAAAGAGCGCATCCCAGAAACACCCCAGGAGATCATCAAAGATCCGATGCGATTGGAGTTCTTGGGTCTTGAGAAGAAAGCTAAGTATTACGAAAGCGATCTTGAGCAAGCCATCATCGACCATCTTCAGGACTTCATCATGGAAATGGGCAACGGTTTTTGCTTCGTTGCACGGCAGAAGAGGATTATGCTTGAGGATGACGAATTCTTCATCGACTTGGTTTTCTTCAATAGACTACTTAAGAGCTTTGTGATTATTGAACTCAAAACGGGCGAACTTACGCATCAGGATCTTGGGCAACTCCAGATGTATGTTAACTACTATGATCGCGTGGAGAAGACAGCGGAAGAAAACAAGACCATAGGAATCTTGCTTTGCCGCAACAAAAACGATTCGCTCGTTAAGATGACGCTCCCCGAAGACAACAAGACGATTCTTGCCGCCGAGTATAAGCTCCGTTTGCCAAGTGAAGAACAGCTGCTTGCAGAAGTCAAAAGGGCAGAGGAAGAATTCAAGGCCGCAAAGGATGAAACGGATGCGGGCGAAATCCACCGTATCAAGAAAGGGTCTTTTACAATTGGCACAAGGTAATTTGCGGAGGAACCTAAAATGAAAAAAGAAGATGGCGTGAAACTGGGCAAGAGGTCTGCAGATGGCAAGATCGCATATCTTATTAAGCCAATTCTGAAAGTCTTGCAGGACGCGGGCGGGCAGTTGGAACGCGCGGAAATCAAGGAGCGCATCGCTGGTCTTGACGACCAGATCGCCGAATTTGCCGACGATGTTAAGACGTCCAAAAAGACAGGGAACACCTACAAAGAATTCAATTTCAAGTTCAACTTTGCGCTGAAGGATTTGCTTTTCAACGATTTGGTGTCTTTTTCGCATTCTTCTCCCGTCACATTGACGGAGAAGGGCGAGAACCTTAATCTGGACAAACTTGATGTTTCGGAAGTAATCAAGACTGCCGCTAAGCAATGGGAAAAGCTCAGCAAGGGCAAACGCAAGAAAGCCGATTTTGACATTGGCGACAGTGAAGAGGAGATGTCCCCAGAAGAAAAGATCATCGAAGATTTCAATGAAACCTTGCTTGCTGCAATCGCAAAGATGTCCCCGAAGAAGTTTGAGGCGTTTTCGAGGGCGCTCCTCAACCGCATGGGGGTGGAGTTTACGGAGAAGGGTGTACAGGTCAGCAACGATGGCGGGATTGACGGATACGGTTATCATGTCGATGTCGACGATTTCCGGACGACGAGGGTGGTGATTCAGTGCAAGCGATACAATTCCGGTGCTGTATCTGAGCCGGCGATCAATCAGTTCCTCGGAACGATGAACAAGTTCCAGGCTGACTACGGCGTGTTCATCACAAACAGCAGATTCACAAACGCGGCAAAGTTGGCCGCGAAAGAAGGTTCCCCGATTACCCTAATCGACGGCAATGAACTTGTACGGCTGGTCAAAAAATACGAGTTGTACATCAAACCAGTCAAAACCTACGTGCTGGGCGACTTTTACGATTCAAATGTGGAAAGAGAGGTGTGATAAGGTTATGATGTTGATTGCCTCATCGTTTCGTCGATGCATAAGCGCCGGTATAATATTAGTATCAAAAAGGGGTCGCTATGGATGTGCCAGGAGTGGATGTAAAAGTTGATGCGACTGCAGATTTGACGCCGGCGGTTAAGGCGGGGTCGGATATTGCGACAAATACGCATAAGGGCGTATCAAAGCTCTTTTACGCCTTGTGCGGGCCATGGATGGAGGGGCGCGTCAGAAAAGCCGAATTGATTGCGGCACAGACGAGCAAGGATTGCGCGGACATTAAGAATGGGCTCGTCACTTACACGGGTGAAAATGTCATTCCTTTTGAACCGCAGGCCACTGTCGCTTCGTCTTTCGAGGCGTTGCATAAGTTGAACCATGCCTCGGATGCCAAGCGGCTACATGCGGCGATGCAGGAGGCGGTGCGGCAGATTTCGGAAGTGCCGGAGGAGCAGGTTTCAGACGAACCGCTGTCTCAGGATTTCTTCAATCATTGGCGACGCGAAGCCGAAATGATCGATGATGAAGCTCTGCGCCAATGGTGGGCTCGACTTCTGGTCGAGGAAACAAAAACACCCAAAAGCATTTCGCCGCGGACATTGGATGTGGTGAAGAATCTGAGCCAAGAAGAGGCTGAGATTTTCCGGACGATGATACGAGGTTCTATAGCTGGGGCGATTCCCGTTGATGAGAATGGGCATCCGCAATTTGTCAATTATACAAAACGCCTGTTGATGCACGAAGCGGGTTTGTTGATCCCAGATGAGTCAACTCGTACTTATAATCAGAGACAGACGAATAATGGAGAAATGCTTGTCGTTGTCGAATTTGCGAAGTCTGATTATCTCATTTGCACAACCGGCGAAAAGCTGGAACTAAGTTGTTGCTTGTTGACGACGGTCGGGTGGCAAATTGCGCGCGTAATTTCTAATGGTCAGACAGTGGATGAGGTAATTGGAATAGCCAAATTTCTTGGAGAGCGATTTAAGGGAAGACGGTTTTCTGTTCACAAGATTAACCATTTGCGGAAAGATGGTTTGCATTGGCAAATAGAGCCCGAATGGGCGTCTGATTTTATGCAAATCCAGCCCAAGTAATTATAGGGATCTAACGAAATGAACAAGCAACAGTTGGCATCGCGGATTTGGGCGGCGGCGAATAAGATGCGCTCGAAGATTGACGCGAACGAATACAAGGACTATTTCCTCGGCTTCATCTTCTACAAGTTCTTGTCCGATGGCGTGGAGAAGAAACTCCGGGCGGATGGGTGGGATTTCGACTTCGGTCAATCCCAAGGTCGGGTTTATCGCATCAATACTGATGTTTTGCTTGACCAGTTACCACGCTGTCGTCGGTATCAATTGCCGAAAGGTCAGGATTGACGGGTAAAGAAGTCAGGGAGGAAGAAAACGGCTAAAGGTTCCAATAAGAAAACGGACAAAATTACGATAGGAAGGATGGACTTGCGGTGGACTTGGAAAATAAGGATAAAACGATAGACAAGGATGTTGCAAAGCAATTGGTCCTTAGTGGCAAGACGCCGCTTGAACAACTCACGGAATTAACGCACATAGTATATAATGTTGGGCGCAAGGTTTTACCTGGATATTTGAATGAGTGGTACCAGGAGGGGGCATTTGATTTTTTGTCGTGCCTATTAAGCGTTGCGGAGGATGAATTGTCTCGGGATGTGTTTTTCCGCGTGTTCGATATTGAGAGAAATTATTTAGACGTTTGTTGTCGTCAATCCGTCCAAGTAGTTGTTGATGTGTCAGAGAAGTGTTATCGGATAGCCGGTAAAGATTTAATAAGCTGTATGGCATTGGAAAAATTAAGGACGTATTTGTGCCGGTATCCAGAAGATGTCGACGGCGCGATAAGTCATTACAAGGAGCACTATCCAAGTGGAGAAGGCCTGTCATTTGTTTGGTTGGCAGCATTGAAATGTAATGTTCTGATGTATTGGGGGAAGTTGTTGGCATGGCTCGATGATGCAAAGTCGGATGAAGGGTTAACAATTGCCTTGCATGTACTGACAATGTATCCAGTGGAGCTTGACGCGTCTTTTGTTGAAAGTGAAGTTGTAGAGCGAATCCTCAAGTGTCGCATGCGGTGTGTTGGTGATGGCGCCAAAGGTGAATTGTTTAGGGCTGCTACAAATTGGGGTAAGTTTGTCCAGGGGGATGCACAAATTCGGCTTCGTGAATTGTCAAAGGAGCTTGTGCATGAGGGGTGCCCCTCTGTGTTGTATTACGCAACGCAAAATGCACATCAGATATTTGAGCAACAGTTAGAGGCTGATGTCAAATGGTCATTATCGGAATTCCTGAAAGTTGACCTTAATCATAAGGGGACATTGGAGAACATTTCATTTTACTTGCAGAAGGTTGTTGCCAAGTTCCCCGCGCAGGCGTTTGAATTTATCGAGAATTACTGCGTCGAGCATAGATGCGATATTTCAGTGTTTGAGGATTTGTATTCGGAATTGGCCAAGTGCGATGAAAGTTTACGCAACAGATATTTTACCAAGTGGTTGAGCGCTGATGCCGTTGTGCTTGGGAGGAACGTTTATAAGGTTGCGTCATATTTTCACATGGAGAAGCCGCTGAAAATCAAAGCAGATTTTGGACTCTTCGAACAACCACATGAAGATGATTATGTGTTGTCTTTTTTGCGGGCGATAGGGTGGCTGTACTTGATGCCGGATACTTGCGTGGGCTTTCTTGTGTCATGCGCCAGCTTAATGACAGAGGAGGGGCTAAGGTCTGTACATAATGACTTTTTTTATCTTGTGGTGATCAATTATCTTGATGTGTGCAAATCAGAGTTGCAAACGCTTCCATGCGAGGAACAGTCCAAGTCGTATTTTACGTATTTGGAGCAACTTGCGAGCAAGGCGGACGAATGGTGGAACCGATTTAAGGCAAGGGGGGAATGTCCAGAACTTTTCCCAAATATGCGGCATCGGGAATTGTGCGCTAAACGGCGTAGTGATATTTATAACAGCGCAATGTGCGAAGCTCGTGACAAATCGATTCTGGCGCAGATTGCACGAAACATTCAATTGCTTCATGGAAGATGTTGGATTGTCCCAACATTTACAAACGAAGGGGAGAAGTTGCAGGAATCAACATTGCAACGTTTTAGTGCGTCCATGCGGATTTCCAGATTGTCGGAGGTGGAAAATCACACGCTTGAAACACGATTGCTAGAACTTCGTCGGGTTCGTTGGGAGGGGCGCGTATGAAACTGATGTTGACGGAGTATTTGCGGAGTATGGGGGAACGGGGTGGATTAGATTTGCTTGTCGCTAATTTGCTCAGTCAAATGGGTTTGACTGTTTTAACGACCCCAATTCGGGGGTCGAAACAGTATGGCGTAGATATCGCGGCAGTCGGCAAGCTTTTAGACGAAGACGCCGATCAAACGATTTACTTGTTTTCTATTAAAAGCGGTGACATAGACAGGGAGAATTGGGATGTCGGCAAGCAAGCGTTGAGGCCTTCGATAGATGAAATTGTTGATGCCTATCTTAATGGGTCAATATTGCCGCAATATAAGGGGTGCACAATAGTTATTTATATTTGTTGCGGTGGTAAGATTCAGGAAAACATACTCCATTCTGTCGCAGGCTGTTTGGCTAAAGAGCAACAACGTGATCCTTCAGGATTGTTGAAGTTGCGGATGATGAATGGAGATGAGATTGCCAATTATACTGTTAAGTATTTTATGTCGGATCGATTGGTGTCTGTTAATCAAAGGCGATTGTTGTTTAGGTGCTTGTCGATGGCGGAT
>Ga0265300_10001300_pt1 | contig 23777 bp, 17 predicted proteins | sample AusTroGonzalo_MG_FD_193482 | JGI IMG/M metagenome (GOLD analysis project Ga0265300, IMG submission 193482) | Bovine rumen microbial communities from tropical cattle in Woodstock, Queensland, Australia - Gonzalo_03 | ecosystem: Host-associated > Mammals > Digestive system > Stomach > Rumen ...
AGTTGGAGTAATGGCGCTAATGGTGTTAATGCCTCTTGGCCGGGTGTAACAATAATGCTTGTGGCTCGAATTGTTACTTGAAACAAGCTATCACCTCATTGTTTCGTAAATTTGATGCCTGCTTTATTTACAGAACCATTGAGAATTTGTACCTGCGCATCCGTCAATAATATTGTGCCGAGAATTTCGTCGTCATTATTTCGTATTGCATACAGTTGGAAGTCCTCAGTTTTTGTGAGGACTTCCTTTCCCTTTTCGTTTGTACGAATCTGATCCGGCTTTAACATCCTGAGCTTGAACATTTTTGAACATCCTTTCTCCAATCATGAAACAGTCGCCCTGATCAATTTGATTGCGGGAACATGTTTCGGTTTCGTCGGCGGTGTAGCCATTGTGGTTGGAGTCAACGAATCGACGTTCACAGTTGATACACGACCATCTGCATGATACATCGTCACAGATTGGTCCTTATCGACACAGAATACTGCAACAAGATCATCCTGCGGTGTCAGTTTGATAATGGGTTTCAGACCACCAAACTTCTTTCCAGCGACCAGGAACTTCGATTGGTTGACACGGACTCTTCCAAGCCGTGTAACATAGAAAATCAGCGGCTTAGAGGAGTTTACAGTGAAGATTCCGCAAGCTTGACAATCCTTGACAATGAACTGTCCTTGTGCGTCAGGAGACATAACCAGATTCAAATCATTAATAGAGAACCGCTTCCCAAGACCGTCTTTCGTATACATTAACAGGTCTTGTGAATTATCAGAAACTTCCAATATCGAAACGATATGCTCATCAGAATCGATTGGAATCAGCTGTTTTCTAGATGCATTCGATGGGATGCGGTCAACCGGCATGTACTTGATACGACCCTTGTTTGTGAGCATAATGATTTGATGTTCCCGATTCGACACAACACCAATACAGTTACCCATCTGCTGTTTACCAATTGATGTCAATGTCATTGGTTTGTCGTATGGAACCTTTTTTGTATTCACCCACAGGAATCGCCCAGCCTCGTCAATCAGACATACTTCATCACCAGATATCGGATATACATCTGATGAGAAGTGATCCGGATTTTCAGTCTCGGAGAATAGAATAGATCCGTCTGTTAGTATCTGACAGATGCCGATATTCACAGCTTCACCCAGATTATTATTCAAGACTTTGCTTCTGCGGGTTTGCCCAAAGTCTTTACGGATCTGCATAACTTCTTCGATGATCTTATCACGGATCTTCTCAGGTGAAGACACAATATCATGCAACTCATCAATCGCAACACTTAGTTCCTCGATCTCTGCTAGGGTCTTCAGGTATTCGCCATGCGTCAATTTCGAAAGCTTTGTGTCAGAGATATAGTTTGCCTGCGATGTTGTGACTTTACCCTTGTAAGCATCAACGAGTGCCTGAATGATTTCAGATTCATGTTCACATGCTCTGAATATCTTGATGGTCTTATTCAGATTCTCAGGAGACAACATGAACTTCTTTCCGAGCAACATGTTCTTCTTGGTTGTCTTCTCAACAAGCTGACGTAAGAACCATGCTCTCTTCTCACTCAATCTGTTCTGGATCCATGCTAACAGAATCTGACGCTCATTGTAGTATTGCGTCCGAAGATGCGCATCGATGACTGACGCATTCTTTGTCGACACTGTGATGCGAAATCCGGGAACACGTTTGAACAGAGTCTCGAGAACCTGATACAGATTACACGGTTTGCATCTTATTACATACCGAATTTTACCTTCTTTGAGGAGTTGCTTGTTACCCTCATAATCAGCAGACAGCAGTTCTTTGATCGGGTTAGGACCGTCCTGAATCGCACAAAGCTTCTTATGTATATCCGAGATATATTCACCAACAGGCGTATTCTTAATCACGATGACGTAGTTCACAGTATCAATCTCATATGAAGATTGGAACACAAACGTCTGATCATCACGTTTGATTACGTCACATCCCGTCGGGGAATCAGGAATCAGGTGGACATCAGCTTTTGGATTCTTCAACAGCTTTACTGTTGCGTCCGCAACTTCGTTCAAGTTGTACGGAAGTACATCAGATGACATACCCAGAGCAATACCATGCGAGCCATTCAGCATGATAACCGGGAACTTTGCGGGAAATGTAATTGGTTCCATTGCTGTACCATCATGATTTTCCTTCATGTTGACCTTACCATCAAACTCTGAGAAGAACACTTCCATTGCAAACTTCGAGATTGCAGCTGACCAATAACGAACCTGAGCAACATCATCACCATGTGTCAATGTACCATATCCAGATGTCGCCGTCAACAATGGAACATTGTTTGAGAACGGCTGAGACAATCCAGCAACAACGAATCTCGTACCAAGATCCGAGTGAGGTGAGAACTTCATCGTGTCACCTGCAATAGTCGCAACCTTGATCGGCTTATCACGATTCATGCGATACATAGTCCAGATGATTCTACGATGAATCGGTTTCAATCCATCAGTCAACATCGGAATTGCACGTGCCAGAATGATATTGATTCCATACAATTCCATGTAGTGCTGTGCTGTATCAGCCAATGGCATGATACCATAGTTTTCGATATAATCTTCCATTATAACTCCTTTCATCCCATTGAATCGAGATAGTCAAAGTATTCTGTCACAGAAGGTAGGCCAAACCAGTCATGCATCAACGAACAGACATTTCCATTCTTGAATGTGTTGATCAACGGTCCGGCCATGTCTTCCTCATGTGGACGATTCTTTGAATCATACCAATAATAGTTTTGGTTTAACGATCGATTCGATGCTTCATGGGATTTGAATACTGCGTTATTGATCCGCAGTTTATATATTAATGTCATCGGATCCATATTCATACCCATCTTGGTAGAAGGATAATATGATGCAGCATCAGCATCTAAGGATCCATAAATAATGTTGTTGTGTCGCTTTCCATTTAACACCAATCCAGTTGGAGCATTCTTTTCAGGAGGCGCAACATATGCTCCTTTGAACGCAGTATCCATCGTTGTATCATACAACAGTTTGCATGCTTGTACAATGTTCGAGAATTTGCGATAATAGTATTCACGGGAGTTTCGAACGATATGTGTCTCCTGGAAACACTTCGGATATGGTGTCAGGAACTTGAATGATCGAGATACGAGTGTCTGAGCATCACGCGTCTTCAATGCAATTGCATATTGAACAACGGTATCACGGACGTTATATAGTAGGAAATTCAAGAAGTCTGTATATGCAAATGTACGGAATGTTCCACTCTTCGTATCAGTCAACTTGTCAATTCCACACATGTCCTTACCGACTGACGACAAAGAATATGAACGACGTTCCTGCTGAGACTTACGAATAGCCGCAAACAGTTTCATTTGACAGATCCACACGGTATATGTTGAGGTATAGAACCAATCCTTTGAGTTCTTCATCTGGAATGTACCAGATGTGTCTTCCTTATAATACACCTGATCGGTCTTGAATGCTCTCGGAATGATAACAGACTTTGCATCATAGCCAAGATACTCGAGTCGATGCCATAATCTTGGATGGTCAAATTTCGCATTCCATGATTCACAGAACATCGGACGATACTTGTTGATGTAATCATACACTGTCTTGATCATTTTATGCTCATCGTCAAAGTCGAAGATATGAATCCGAATATCGAAGTCTTTCAGATACTTGATGTTGTCCTCATCATAGTTCCGAATTCGTTCTTTGAATTCTTCCTGGTGACTGACTAGCCAGTCAAACTCTTTTGTTTGCATATCCAAATAGTCCCAGAACTTCTTGTCTAGTTTATGTCTAGGCCGTGGCGCCAACACAAATAATGCGCAGATCTTGACATGATCCAATATCAATGACACAACATTGATTGGGTTTGAAGAATCCTCGATGTCACTTGCATTCGCAGGTTTGTCAATGACGTCACACTCAATATCAAGTTGGGCCTCAGTTACTTTCGTCAGATCAATGTTGGTACCATATTCTTCAATCCATCTCAATCTGAAATGTACGACCGGATCAAAGTCTGCAACGAACACCCAAGGGCATTCACACATCTTTTTGGACATGTCATTTCGTGACATCTGGTCCTTATTAGCCTCATAGAATTCAGCCCACTCACCACCGATTTCTTGTGCAATGACTGCTGATACTTGAGACGGTTTACACCAGAACTGATAGCATCGGTCCATTTCAACTTCCGCGATCTGTCGTTCGTTGGTTCGTTCCTCTTTCTTCAAGAACCAGATGTCGATGATGGGTTCCTCATACTCAACCTCAAGCTGACGAGTCGTTGGATTCCAATAGATAACTTCAAAACATTCAGGTTTCCTGGAATATCGAACGTCGAATAACATTGCATCTTTTGAATAATGCAATGGCTTCGGTGGTCGAGAGACGATTTTACCTTTTTCAACTTCCATCTTGTATCCTCCTTGAAAAATTTTTTGATATGAAGTCCTCCCGTCTTCGTGGAAATAATATATGCGCTCAAATTTGATTATCTTTACCTACTATTTCAGGATTCTATCTATATATTATTAATGTGAATACCAGCGGTAAAATCTTACGGTATTCAGCGCTGAATCCACTATTTATAGTCCGTAAGGACGGAAAGGAGTACTTATGTACAGTAATGAGAACACCGGTGAAATGTGGCCGGAAGCAGATGATCTGCAAAAATTCTACAAAGGTGCTAAAGCCGTCGCGATCGTCGGCGGTATTACAGCGGTTGCAGTAACGGCCGTATGCGTTACAGCAGCTATTATGGTGATTCACGATCACTGCGGAAGCAGTCGCTGCGACAACAGCACGTCGCTTGCTGGTCTCGGTAGCGGTATGGACTACAGTCCACTGCCGGATAGCTGGCGCTAAACAAAGAAAGAACCGCATGAATGTGCGGTTCTTTTTTGAAAGGAGAACATCAAATATGAAAGAGAAAAAATTCGAATACATCCCGCTTGCACTGTTGGGATGCGCATTCACCCTGAAAGGGGACCTGGTGGTATTCAATCGGATGGGTAACATTGAGAAAATCATACTGCTCAATGATGGCTGGCATTTCCGGACAGGAAAAATTGACCAGCTGATCGACCATACCGAAATGGATGCAATACTTCTCGGGTGGTTCACGCAATTTGACAATATGCATGGAGCTGTAACAATTAAAATCCGCACGTATTGTGATGGTGGATACAACAACTGGAGTTGGGTCCAGTATAAAAATTAAACGAAAGGTATGCAAGAGAAATGGGGGCGCTTTCGCGCCCCCATTCTTTTTTTTTTATTTTTTCCGCAGATTGGATGCTTTCACAGCTGCAGTCACGTTCTTTCCATCAGAAGAGATAACAACACGATCTCCGTTTACACGAAGAACCTTATATTCCGTCTCATAGACCGTGAAGGTTCCGCCACCATACAGTTCATTCTTCAGAACTTCAACGGTGTCTCCTGGATTGATTGTAGTGTCAGTGTCATTAGATGCACCGAGTTTCACCCAGCCAACACCGGACTTCAGTAGACCAACTTTGGCGCTTCCTGCCGCAGTCTCCTGGACAATGGTGTATCTGCTGGATACTTTGATTTTTTCTTTTGCATACAGCTTATCACCGACAAGCTGATAGATTTGTGTACCAGCTGACAACGGTATGATGTATGGTTCGAAAGATTTTTCAATCGGAGCACCAGCATTCTGAACAACCGTCAGGTACTTTGCATTGATCGGTGATTCGATTGCAGCATTCCTGGACTCATTCTGATTGATGACAACTCTGTCACCAGATACAGAATCAACATACCATCTCTGATTGATCACCCATGTTGGAATTGATCCACCATCGTAGTATGTTGCTCCAGACTGAATTGATACCAACACTCCGGGAGCCAGTTCAACTGGGACGGGTTCATCACTCGGTTTCGGCTTTACAGGATCTTTAGGAGTACCGAGCTTTGCATTGACTTCATCACACAGCTGTTGTGCACGAGAGAACAAATATTCTCCGGGACAGTTTCCAGTGAGTGTGGTCACGCCGTGCTGTCTCATCAAGAAGCATCCGGATTTGACAGTGACACATGCGACTTCAACATCATCTGTTGTGACAACATCACGCGGATTAATCATTCGGAAACCTTGCTCGACATACAATGCATTCTCAGATTCCACATATTTGGATCCACGCTCATTGAATGCGCATAGCGCCTGGATCACATTGATGTTCACCATTGATTCAGAAATGTATTTCCGATCCCAACCGGTATCGACATGAGAAGTTGCTTTGTAGATGAAATATGAGAATTGTGTCGGATTCATCTCCAGCCATTTCCAATTGAAGTCCTTGCCGGACAGATATGTCTGACACAGACTCCAAGCATTATCATCATAGATTGTGAATCTGACCGGACCGAGATCATCCTGAACCTTGGTAAACTTGTATCCGAGATTTGTCAGCAAGCCGTAGAAATACTGAACACGGGATTCCATGATGTATGTGAATTCCAGACACTTGTCAGCTTCATTATATGTACCAACACGCTGCATCTCAAGCAGGAACACCATCTCTGATGAAGAGATTGGCATGCCGGAGGCATTGTATGTTCCAGCATTCAGAACCGCGAACTGTTGATTGCAGATCTTTTGGTACTCATCAATACTGAGTCCCATTTTATGCGGATCAGAGTACAGAACTCTGTGTTCCCGTGTGATAGACATGCCATTTGTTGTAAACACGGTATCCTTATGGACAGGAGTCATGTTCTCAACACGATCGAACCGGATTGAAGTATCCTTCGGAGATACTGTTGCAATCACATCACCGATTTTGACATCACGAATCGGGATCCATCCTTCACGTGTCAAAACCTCGGTAGTATCAATCGGAACACATCCAGTTGCAGCAAACCAACGGTGGAACATCAACACACCGTTTGTATCACCGGTATATGTCATCTTCGGAATTCCGTTTCTCTTGCAGATGTCAGCACACAGATTCACCAAAGAATTCCATGCTTTGGTAGACACTGGCCATGGTTCTCCCAGCTTTGAGTTGGATACTTCAATCGCGATACCGCGATTGTCCGCCCATCTGGAAGATGAACACCAGCAACGATCCTTCTCTTCACAGTATAGACCGATACGTCCATCATTGCCGATTGCATAGTTTGCAGACATTTGTCTTTCAGGTCTTGAAACGAGTTCACCAAATGATTCAACAGATGCAACACCGGCCATATGATGAACGATGATCTTTGTGATCTTGTCTTCAGTTCTTGGGGAATTCTTATTTGGTGAGATGCGTGTATACGTTGCTAGCGGTGAGTTCGTAAAGTTACTCATGACGGTTTCTCCTCCTCTTTCTCATCATCACCTCGACCGTTCGAGGTTTCTTCATCCATATCCGGATTGATTGCTTCGATAACCTTTTCCGGATCTTCGGTTCTGCGCATCTTTGCCATTACATTCAACTCCTATCTTTGGCATATGAAACTTTGGAATACAAACGATTTAGTTCATCATATGTAATTCCTATGATTACGGGTGACAGTTTCTCGCCATATTCAAGCTTGTCATTACCCGTAATTTGAATGAGTAATGCATCGTGTCCATCATCAGTTCTGTCAAACATGATTTCGATTTCGATTCCAGTCAACTCCAACATGTTCAACTGATTGTAGAGTTTTGTTTTTAGTGTCGCTGGTATGGTCTTGTCATCAGAATACTCATGCAAGTATTGTTCGACATCCAGACCCAATTCAGGAATCGATGGATATTGACCAGGCTTCATCTTCAACAAACAAAGAACCGCGTTGACACACATTTCAAATGTGGAAATAACACGTGGTTTGTTGAATGAATCTGTATCCATTAATACATCATATCCCAACGCTTGAAATACTCTGGGATATTTATGTTCGACTTCAGCAAGTGTGATACCTTTTTCATCCAACATATTGATCACCCCTCAGGTTGGTTCTGGTCCGACTTGACGTAGTCTCTCATGAATTCGTCATAGTTCTTGTCAACGATCTTGATGTAGTTGATAGATGATTTCTGGGTCTCAGCTTTCATTCGCGCGTCTTTGAGATATTCAATCTCTCTGGAATGTTCCATTCTTGGATGTTGGTTATCGGATTCCTTGATTTCAACTTCCAATGAGAGAGATGGGATGTAGAAATCCGGGATATACAAATGAAGAGTTCCGTCTTTCCATTTGTACCAATAGTTATTTGGAGATGGAGCGATAATATCGTTCGGACTCCAACCTATCGATTTCAGCTTTCTAAGGAAATCTTCTTCATATGTACCTATGATACGGAATTTGTGTTGAGCATCCCATACAAAGTCTCTCGCATTGGGATGATTCGAAATCATTTTCCGTTGTTGATCAGCATCATTTAGCAGATGTTCCTGCCCGTAAACTTTTACCATACGGGCTTTCATGATTTTGACATATTCTTCTTTGCATTGGGGATTTGAACAAAGTCTGTCGTATTTTAAACTCTCTCGATTGAAATTGACAGAATTCTTTTTACAAATAACACAAAGTCTTCCGACTGGTTTATGAACCAACAGAGAATATGCAAATTCCAGAGGCTCCTGGTCCTCTGGAATTTGATCGTTATGCTGAGATGCTACATGATGACAGTATTTGTGTTTGTCATTGAATATTTTCGGACAAAACAAACATCTCGTGTTACGCAATTCAAACACCTCCAGTGGTGAATTTTTAAGAAGCGGTTTCTTCCTATCAGGAACAAATCTCAGGATCATTATTTGAAAAAATTTCCCAATTTCGTGAACGATTGAAGTTAATAGAACATCAAAAGAGCGAAGCGATGAGGATGTTCATTAACTTTGAATCAATGACGAAGTTATTGATTCACTACAAGTGAATATTATATGTTTCAAAAATCATTTTTTTTTTTGAAACAAGAAAATTGTATAGTTTGAAAACTCGATGTTAAACCTATGAGGTTTTTTCTACTTCCAAAATTTAATGAAAAGGAGAATGAGTCATGAATCCTAAGGACAACAAGATCCAATTCAGCATGGATTTTGAACGCATGTTGAATGCATCTTTGAAAATATATGACGGTGCATTGGATAAGCTTCAGGATCTAGTCGGCGGAAAATCGTTCGATGAAGGATACGGTGTCTGCAACACTCGTTACCAGTTGATTCAGATTACACCGAAAGATGTTTCAACTTACGTATCCAATCTGTTCAGAGCGATTGCATTCCGTCTGATCGAACCATCCCCCGACGATCTGGAAAAGTTCTCGGTCGAAATGGCAAAACAATTCGTACTGGAGAACGGTGGTCCAAAACTTGCAGCAGACAATCTGTTTGCAACATCCACGTATGTTGATGTCCGCACACAGACCTTGATGGATATTCTTGTGCAGACAGAGAATACCTTCTTTGATCGTTCGGTATACAGCACCTATGAACTGAAGCATCGTGCAGCTGATATGAAGAAAGACTTTGACAGCATGAAAGGAATGCGTCTCGGTGTTTCTCTCAATGCAGTTGTGAAAGCGCTTCCGGGTATCATTCAACAGCAATTGCAGGAACCTGGTTTCGGTTGCTGCTGTCCGAATATCGATATGCTGATGCAATATATCCAGACATTCATTCTGTTTGTGGTATCACTGAATGCATGTACCATCGAACAGATGATTGGTTATATTGCACCGCGCACTACATTTGTCAGAAAGGATAAACCTGGTACTATTCAGGAAGCTACAGTGAACCGTGGTGTGATTGATACCTCAAACTACAAACCGGTGTTTGTTATCGTTTCCTCCGGCGAAGCACCTTGGGATCCGCTGATTAAGGGTGTAACAAAGTCCCAGTGGACACACTGCTCATTGTCGTTTGATCCGGATCTTGAGAAGATCTATTCATATGCATCACGTCTCTTTGATGATAAGAAACTGAAGTTCGGTATGGTCAAAGAAAACTTCGGTGATCCGAATTATAAAGGTACAACCGTTGCTGTTTATGCGCTCTACATCTCCAACGAATCTTACAATAAGATGCGTGAAGCATGTGAAAAGCAGTATGAAGCACGTGACAAGACGATCTACGACTTCGGCCTTCTATTTAAGAAGGCGCTAAACGACAATACGGTTGGATCAAAGAACGAGATGAAGAAGTTCTGTTCTTCTTTCGTTAATGATATGCTTCGTATGTGCGGTAAGGGTCTTTCATCCAAGTATGTTCCTTCACCAGCGCAAATGGCTAACAGTGCCGAAGCAATGCCTGACAAATGTGTCAAAGTGTTCGACGGAATTGCTGATAACTATGACGTGAACAGAATCGAGAAGCGGCTTAAGAAGTTCGAAGACAAAGAGCTTTCCAGAGCATTCTACGAAGCTTCTGTTGACAGAGGTGTCATCGATTCTACTGGATACAAGCCCGTCTTCGTTATTGTTACTTCTGGCAAAGCATTGTGGGACCCGTTGATCAAACATTTCACACGTTCTGACTGGACGCATTGTTCTTTGTCTTTCGATTCGGATATGTCATCGATGTATTCATATGGTGCACGTTTGCAAGATGATCCAAAGCATCCAAATAAGTTCTCACTGAAACGTGAGGGACTGGAAGCACCCAATATCAAAGGTATGAATATTGCGGTCTATGCATTGTATGTCACAAATGAATCGTATAATAAGATGCGAGAGACTTGTGAAAGGATGTATGCTGAACGTGATAAGACGATCTACGATTTTGCATTGCTGCTGAAGAAAGCATTCAATGATAACACAGCTGGATCGAAGAATGATATGAAGAAGATCTGTTCCTCTTTTGTCAACGACATGATCAAGTTGTGTGGCAAGGGTGTCTCTGATAAGGGTGTTCCTTCTCCCGCACAAATGGCAAAAGGTGCTGAAGCGTCTCCGGACAAGTGCGTTCTTGTATTTGACGGTATCTCTAATAATTACGATGTTGACAAGGTTGACGTGAAACTACATAAATTTGAAAAGAAAGAGATCTCCAAGCCGTTCGTTGAATACTATACTGAATGCTGCCTCGTCGACACTGACGATATCCGCATTCGTTCCAAGATTCCGTTCGATATCAATATGAAGAACATCGTTCTTCAGGATGTCACAAATGGATTTAAGGAAACCAAGACCGCTCTTCACTTCATGTTGAAAGATGAGCGTTCACCGATTCACAATCTCCTGATGAAGTATGCTACCTGTAAACGTCTGGCAAATGCTGTTGAAGTTGGTCCAACGTTGAATCTGTTCAGACCATACTTCAATCGCGGATACGATCCTGTCGTTGATCAGTATCGTAAGATGTCATTCGATACAGATCTCAACTGGCTTGATGAGATCGCTTATGGAAATCAATTCCTCGATGGAAACTATCGATTGGATGCGCTTGGTCACGAAGCACGTCATCCGATTACACAGACACTTGCGATGCTGCATATGATGTATTGTGGTTGTGGTCTGAAGAGCAACGAGGAAATCTCGAATAATCTGCTCAAGATTGCTGGAGCAATGCATGCAGTTATTTGTGATTCGTGGTCCGTTGAAAATCGCGATCTCACCAGAGACATTCTTGCTGTTCTCGGCGACTGCTTCACTCGTAATGCAATCCGTCTGTATCACAACAACACAGTTCTGATTGTTCATGATGACACCATGGAAGATACCGTGGTTCCGGGTTATATGTACATCGAACAGTTCGTATACCAGGAAGATGGTGAACAGTCTGTGAAACCGAATATTCAGGCCGGCTTCGGTGATAAACTTAGCAATGTTGCTCAGAAGACTGGCGCATTATCCAAGGTATCATCGCTCATTCGTCAGTTTGAGACATGGCTTACGAATTCTTTTGCAAAGTTCCCAACACTATTTGCTGCCAGAAATAAGGCCATTGCAGCACATCTGAACAGCAAGAATGTTCAGGATATCCAAAAAGAGATTGGAGCTGCAATGTCGGCTAGTGGTCCGAATCAGTTTATTGTAAAGCTAACAGGAATTCCGAAGTTCAAGATTGATGTTCAGTCTATTGTCAAGAATGCTCAAGCTGCACCGGATGTATATAAAAAGTACATCGATGGTCAGTTCAGTAAAAATCCTATTGATGATAAGGCTGAAATCGATATTCGTGCTAATATATTCCCAGGCAATGCTGATGATTGGCGTAATTTCCTGAATGGGAAACCCTCGGACAAAGACATTGATGCTCGCATTAAAAATGTACTGTTGTTCAACAATCCAAACGCTGATGCAGTTACTCGTGGGGCTGATCCGAATCCTGTACAAATGGATACTGCTTGGTGGAATGACATCATTCAAACGCTGACCGGAACACAAAAACTTCTGGATGAATTCACTAAGGCAGCGAAAGATAGTAACACCGCAATTGACAAGCTTCTTGACAGTTATTCGAAGAAGCAAGCTCAGATGCAGCAACACAGTGATGTGATTGAAGTCGGTGGTAACAGCATTGTTCAAGAGGACGGTGAAACCCCAGCAGCACCATCAACACCGGCTCCTGCAGCAGGACAAACAGGTCAGGCTCAAAGTACACAGGCTCCGCAGTCAGGTAATGCATCCAATCCAGAAGATCGTGCAAAGCAGCTGTTTGATATCAATCGTAAGATCAATGATCTCTACCAGACAAAAGCGCTGAACAGCTTCTTCACCAGAGAAATGTTCATGGTGTATTACGATGTCTACAAGCAAATCATGGATAAGTATAAGTCCGAACGCGGCAATCAGACAACGAACAACCCAAATGAGCAGGCTGCTCAACCCCAGAAACCTGCAGAACAACCCGCGAGTAATGATGGAGCACCTGCGGTACCACCTGCAGGAGAAAATAATGCAACATCTACCCCCGGAAGCTGAGAAAGGAGTGAATAAATAATGGCAAATAAACTCTCAATCAAAGAACAGGTTGAGAAAGCCATTGCTGAATCGGATAGCTTGATTCAGGCATTGGAATGCGTTGCGGCAATGTATAACATTCCTTCCGAGAATATTATTGTTGATGACAGACTGAGTTCTATCAGGGTGCAAGGTGATACGATCCTTGCACCCGATAAGAAGAACCCTTCTGCAAATACAAAATCTATTGTATGTGCGATCGGTGCTGTCCTCGATAATATCGGTCAGAGAATCGATCAAAAACTTGATGCGTTCCAGCATATGCAAGTTTCCAAGAACTCAGCAATTGCAAACCAACGTGAAGCAGATCCTTCAAAGGGTGAAGTTGTTGGTAGATTCTTTGATTCTGAAGGCAGTGAAATCATTGCATACTCAACCGGACTTGTTGACATGTCACCAACAAGGGCTTCCTTGGATAAAGTCAGAGAACTGCGTGCATCAAAGCAAATTCCTGACATCCAGGATCAAGTTGAAAAAGTCTCCACAGGTTATTTCAACGATGAAGATGATGTTATGAACGGCGTCGACAGTATTGACAAAGAACCAACAATGGAAGCATGTGACATTGCTAAGATAATCCATGAAGATCCAGCAATGCTCGATCTGTATGATTATTACAATGGCTCTAAGTCAATTGGTTACGAGCTTCTGCAAGAGCAAGGATTCAACTACGTTGACAGAACACATGCAATGATCATGGAAGCTGAAGCTCCCGCGGGTGACGGTGAGACCAAAGAAGATGGAAACTCTGTCACAGCAAAGGATCTGAAGGATCTGTCACACATGCGCTTTGACAACTCTCATCTGATGAAAGCTGTTCAGTGTTTCAATGAAGCATTGGATGAAATTCATCCGAAGGGTAATAAAGATCCAAAGCCGGAAAAAGACGAACCAGCAAAGGAAGAACCCAAAGAAAAATCCAAAGAAGAGTCTGGTGCTGAGGAAAAGAAAGCAACTGAAGACAAATCTGAGGAGAAGACTGAAACACCTGCTGCAGAGAAAGACGAGATCGGTCATGTCAATACTGCGGCGATTTTCACCACAGCAAAGTGGAAGGAAGGCGTTCGTGAAATTGAGCAACAGTTCAAATGCTCACTGAACATCAAGTACTTCAAAGACAGGGATACCAACTGCTTCACACCAATTGATCCTGATGTGTGGAGACCAAAACTCAAGATCTCTAAGAGTAAAGGATTCCAGCTCGGTGGTATGACAATTGGTATCGGTATCGCGGGTCATATGCTTGACCTCGCGGTGAAGAAACGTGATCGTGGTCTCTTCGGTCAATCCGTTATCGGCATCTTCCTACATGAAATCTTCCATAACATCACTGCGATGATTCGTTACTATGATTTCGATTTTATCTCTTCGATGTCAGCAACAATGCTGCTTGCTGCTGGTACAAACAGTGCAAAGGCACGTCGTGTGATCTTCTCGAATTACGCGAAATCTATCACAGGTGTTGGTGGAAAGAAGCTCAGTCTCATCGAACGCAGAAAACTCGTTCGTCAGATGATGTACATTTCCACAATTCAGGATGACGCAAAGAGAGCAAACCGCATCAAAAGTGAAGTTTCCTCTGGAAATGTTACACCGGATCAGGTTGAAGATCGCATCAAGAAGATGCAGAATTACATGGATAAGACCAATAAGGAAATCGAGAAGAACGGAAAGGGTGGACGTAAATTCATGTCCGGCTTCTTGATTGTGACTGGTATTATTGCAATCTGCACAATCGTTCTCTGTGTTCCTGGAATCTTGATGATTCGCAAAGGCTTGTCCTATAAGTTGACTCCTGAAAAGTATCAGGCACTGCTGAAGGAATACATCGATCATCCGGATAAGGAAGAATACTATTGTGATCTTTTCTCCGGTATCTACAATCTTCCTGTCAGCTTCCTGCTTGGTGGTGGTATCACCAATGGTATGACTGGTAATGAGATGGAAGAGGAACTGATGAAGAAACTTGCTTCAACTGAAAAGGATTTCTATCAGATGTTCTTTGCAATCTATCCGACAGATTCCGAGAGATGTTATGCTGCAATGAAGGTTGCTCAGAAGGCACTTCAGAATGGTGGTAAAGCACTTTCTCCTGAATGCAGATCCTATATGGAATGGATCGTTAAAAACTATTCCAATCTGGATAAAGCTGGTATCAAGGAGAACTATAACCAGGCAACATTCAACCCGGAAGAGTGCGAAGATCTGGATGAACATATCCAGCGTATCATTGCACAAGCACCGTCTGTTCAGGTTACTGAAAGCTATAAACCAAGATGATATGATTAAGGGCGGGGGGAAACCCCGCCCATTCATATTAAACGTTTCAGTAACTTTACAGAGAAAGGAGGTCTGGATGATGAACGATAAACGAAAACAAATTGAAGCATTAATTGATTCGGTATTAAGCGCAATGGATATCTCTGGTACCAATGCAAAGAAATATCGAAACATGTTTCAAGTGATGTCGGATGCACAATTCTCGAAATGGATTACTGCATTCTTAGCAGACCCAAAGTCAAACTTCCGTGTAGACATTGAAGAGTTCGGTTCTGAAACAAGAAAACTGAAATTTGAGAATGTCGAACGTGCTGCTGAGAAGCTGAAATTGCCGTTATTTGAGTACGTGTACATCCCACACGTTTCATCGGATCCCAACCGACCTGTAAGGACCAAGCAACCTGTCTTGGTCGGTTATCTGAACATCAAACGTCCGCAACAACTTGTCACCAAGAAGACTGGTCTGGCTCTTGATGATAAAGATCGTGATGAAAATACTGGTAAGGTGAAAGGTGACTCCAAAGGCGGAACCACTACTGGTATTGAAAACGAGCTGCTTGCAGGCGTCGGTGGTGATCAGGTTCTTTCTGAGATCTCTGGTGCTCGCGGTGACAACGTCACGGAGTATGATAACATGCTCGATGAGATTTCAAGAACAGGTTCTGTCAAATTGTCGGATATCAAGACTGGTGTTTATGATAAACCGACATTGCTTCAGACAGATCTGTTCCTGAAAGCCATGGGCGTGAAAACGGATCTGATCTCAGAGTCTTATTATAGTATTGAGAGTCTCCATAGGAATATGAGAGATATCAATCGTGAACAACGAAATGGAGGTTAAACCCATGAAAGTCAATGTTATCGGTAAATTCCCCGGTCAGACAGTGAATGGCATCGGCGTGCTTCCTATGCGTGGCGTCGAACTGACTGAAGCTGAGGTCATGAGACTTCTCAACTTCTCAAACATTCGTGTATTTGATGCTGAAAGCGGCGGTCTTCTGACAAAGGGCTCGTTTACTGCTAAAAAGAAACCTGCACCGAAGCCGGCTGCTCCAGCGCCGATTGTCGAGGAGAAAGCACCCGATCTTCCTGTAGTTGAAGAGCCGGTCTTTGAGGTACCGACATATGTCCCACCCGAGGTTACCATCGAGGAGAAGGTTGAAGAACCTGTCGTTGAGGAAACCCCTGTTGTGGAAGAAGTTGTCGAGGAAGCTGCTCCTGCAGTCGAAGAGACCGTGACCGAAGAGAAGCCGGTTGAGGAGAAGCCGTACCAGAAATACAACAAGAACAAGGGTAAGAACAACAAGAGACGTTTCGACAACAGAGACCAGGCCACTGATAAGGAGTGATCCTATGTTCTTCACGGAGCAGCCATCATTCTATACAGAGTCTGAAGTTATGTTGATGCTTCAAGAAGCGGCTGCAGATGATCCGGGTGTGGTTGAGCTCCGTGAGGAACTGATCGATCCGATCATACAGGTTCTGCAGAAGCCGTCGAACGTAAAGAAGTATATTCAATACGGATCTGAATTCTTGGAAGCAAATGCTGAAATGTTGGGTAAACAATACCCGACCGAATATGTGTCTTTCCCGCGTAAATATGTTGATGATCTCGTTGGATTGTTTGGATGGACTGTTGCTGATCTGAAAGCAAAGGCTAAAGCAATCTTTAAGAAGCATATTTCAAACAATGAATTTGCTTCCGTTACAGAGTCGCCAACAAACATCATTCATGCGATTGTTCTGATCTATGCTGATATGCATACAGATCCGTCGCATGTAAAGAAAGACCGTAATAATCTTCGTGATTCAGCAAAGCAACAAATCGGTGTTACGCTGTACGGTCTTGCAATGAAGCACTATTTCCCATCCTATCCCCCAAATCCAAGTGTTATGGAATACACCTATAACAGACTCGATCGTTCATGGGATTTGGTTCGTGAGGAGAATGTCATCTCATGGATTGTGAATAACGTTGATACCAGTTATGCGTATTGGCGCACAAAGCTTTCATTGAATGTGACACCACAAATACTCGTTCATTTCCTGGAACGTGTCAGAACGACAATCTTCCAAAAGCTGCGTGGCATTGCCAACCAGTATAACATCGACAAGGATGCACAAAATTCTGTCGGTACTGATATAGCCGGAGATGACGAATATGTCGACAAGAAGGAATTCTCAAAGATCCGAAATAATCTTGTTCGTAAGATTTTCGGTGGTGACGAAATGTACAGAAAGAACGGAACGCTTTACGAAGTCATTTCTGGAATGAAGAATGTGAAGCGTGAGTCATTGTATAATTTCGCACAAAAAGTTGATAAAGGTGATGTTGGTAACGTCATCGATCTCATTCTGTATGTATTTATTACAAAGGAAGGGAATCGAATCGAGGATATCAATTCCGCAAAATATATCAACCGCATTACCAAATTCCCAACTGCAATCGACCGTGCAATTCCGGGTAAACCGGTGATTCTTCCGATGCACGAAAAATACAAAGAGGAAGATAACATTATCAAAGCTTACATCTGTCTTGTTGCAACATACATCATGCAACGGATTAACGATGTGACACAATAATTACGAAAGGAGAGTGAATCTTATGCCACTGAAAAGCACACAGACAAACAAGTACGAGACTGCGTGTTATGTGCAGGAAGCACCAACACCGTGTGAAGTTGATCCACGTGGATTCAAACAGTTCCGTTCTGCTGAAGGCCATGTGTTTGTGGAATTTGATTCTACACTGCAAACATTCGGTCGTTGCAACAGAATGAAGCGTCAGTATGATCCACATAATCTCTGTAGTGTCATTGATAACGATGAACGTATCACTACTCTGAAGAGGCAAAACAAATGGCGTGGTGAGTTGAATCATCCGAATCCGGATATCAAGGGTCAACAATACTCAGACATCCGTATGACGATTCCTGAGCCAACACGTACATCCCATATGATTCGTGGCAACCGTCTCGTTGGCGATCGTTACAAAGGCATCATTACAACGCATCCAGGTACAGAATGTGGTCGTCAGGCTGCATCTGAGATTGTTGATCTTGGTTCTGTTCCTTCATTCTCTGTGCGTCTGCTCGGAACAATGATTCCGAATGCACCATTTGGTCAACCAAACATGCGTGTGACCAAAGTTATCACATATGACATGGTCGATTTCCCGTCTCATGAAAATGCTGATGGAGATATTGCCCCAATCGTTCATCAGGAAGGAAACGTTATCTTCTTGAAGGAACTTGCAAAGTACTGCAAGGATCAGTCTGAAGACCTGAAGGTTGTCTGCGAATCGTTCCAGATTTCTGAAGACGAGCTGATGGGTATTCACAATGAATCTATCGTTGTGGAACAGGCAGATGGTTCTGTTATGCATATTCCGCTCCGTGGTGAAGTTCGTCGTGAAGCACTCAATATTCTGATGGGAGGAAGATAACATGGCAGACACAATTGTTATCAAGAAGGAATACTTCGACAACATCAGAACGGCGATTGATTCAATGAACAAGTTCTTTGAGTCAAACTTCAAGACGAAATCTTTCCCGGTTGTCAATGATGATTTCCAGCTCGATCGGATCATTGCAAGGACGATTTCATGGTTGAACAATGTTGAACCATCCTGGACAACTGATCCAAAGAAGGTTGAAACTGCACTTGCAAAGCTGAAGTCATTCGTTGGTGCTGCTGACGAGACACCGGAACCGGCTGATCAGGAAGACGTCACTGCGTCAACTGAAGAGCCGAACGAAGAGGTTACCAAGGAAGCAGATGAATCTGCTGCAAAGGAAGAACCTACTGAAGAGAAACCCGCTGAGAAAACTCCAAAAGAGGCAGCGCCGAAAGCTCCTGCTGATACGGCTATGGAGACGACTCCGGTTGATGATGGTTTCGAACAGGACGACGCTGTTACTGATTCAGCATGGTCAAAGATTCTGGATGGAACTGATAAAGCTGCATTGGATACATTCCATCAGTTTATCGGATTCAAAGTTCTTCAGTTCATCACAAATCATTTCGATGATTTTGAGAATTTGATGAATGGAATCTATTCATTCGAGCTGTTCACAAAACCGTCTCAGTACAGAAGTCAGATTCAGCTGTTCACAGCGCCGATCGATATTCCGGAACTGACGGAAGTATCACCGCTTCCCGGTGAATACAAGCTCTTCTCGATCGAAGATTATGTCGGAAGTATTTTCGATAATGATCAGATCAAGCTTCCGGACGATATGATGCAGGAAACTGAAACTGCACGTTTTGCAGCATTCACTGATCTGGCAAACACTGAAGTTCAGATCGATGATACCGTTCAGGAAGCTGCAGAACAAAACTTCTTTGATGATTTCAAAGCAGATCATATCAAGTACGATCCTGCGACGAACAAGTTCAAGATCTCAAAGCAGTTTGAAGCGGTAATCAATAAACTGATTGCTGGTCTGAAGAAATGTGAAACCACGGAAGATCTCGTAAAGTTCTTCTCGAAGGACGAAATGGACGTCAACATGTTCTCGGCAAATGTTATTCCAGCGATTCTCCTCCGTGTGTTCAATTCCACGAAGAAGTATCCGTTTGATACATACGATGTTGATGCGACCCGCAAATACATGTCTTCGTACAGATCCATCGCAAAACAAAATGCTGGTGCACGTCGTTTTGAGAGAATTGATCTGTTCTCTACTTTCAAAACGAATAAGGATGCAACCATCAAGTTCCTTGAGGACTTTCTGAAGTTGAATCTGGTGAATGCTGGAAGACCAATTATCAGTGATCGCACACTGTTGACGATCTTCAACATCTTCGATTCTCATATCTACTTCACAATTCTCTTCAATCTGATCAGCAAACCTTCTCAGAGTCTCGATGAATATATTAAGATGATGAGAAAGCGAATCAACGACAGCTCAAAAGCTGCAAATCCATATCAAAAAACTCCTGATACTTCCGGTAAGGTTCGTACATCAAAGCAGATTGCAGAATCTGTTACAGCTACGCTGAAAGAACTTGGAGACTGTTCTATTATTGATACACAATACTGTGATCTGTATGCTGAAGCAGTTTACGATGAAATCAGCACACTGGATGATGACTTCTATAACAGAGGAATCAATCCCGCAATGATCGATCATTACATCGGAGAATCTCATGATCTGTTTACACAGGAAGCTGCAGAAACCGGCGATATTCCTGATTACATGAGAGACCGTATCAACATTTCAGATGCAGATCCGAACAGAAAGCCTACAACTGTAACAGATGTTGAGCTTCCACCGGATGTGCCTGGAAATGATATCGATGATCTGGGTGATTCGATTGATGCACGGTGTGACGTCGGTGGTGATGATCTTGGTGATTCATTTGGGGCAGGATTCAACGGTCAGGTTCTTCCTGCAAGTAAAGGCGGACCAGGTCACGTTGTATACAATATCACCAATAACTATTCGAACTCGCATAATACCACTACAACAACGAACACGACATCAACCAACGATTTGTCTTCTGGGAAGACGATTACTAATAAGCATGTGACAAATACGAACACCTCAAACGTCACAAATGCCAATGATTTGTCTTCAAATAAGCGGACAAACACTGGGTCACCGAAAAAGCCAGAAAACAATAATGATAATACCAGTACCTCTGCGAATACTAAGGAATCCGACAATACTTTTTCCAATGGAAAGAGTGTGCAAGAAGTTTTTGCATTGTTGAATTCTTCAGAGCCCCTATTTGTAGAAGGCGATGCTGGTGAACCTCCAAAGGGAGACGTCTTGACAACAGCAATGGATGCTGATCGTCAGACACTTTCAGTTCAACAGAAACTGAAACGCGGTGCACAAAAAGCAGGAAACACCGTGAAAGCCATCGGGAAACCGGCTGCTCGGACAAAGACCTGGCTTCGTGATATCGCTGACTCGTTCATGAAGCGTGACGAAAATGCTATCAAAGCTGATATCGTGGATAACAAAAATTATCGCACGGCCATGTACAAAGTATGTCGTATCGCTTTGAAAACAGGAAAGTTTGCACTTTGGAATGCAATCTCTCCCTGGTTCGGCGCAATCTACCTTGGTAAACTTGGTTTGGATCTCGCTGACAGAGAAAGACTGCGTAAAGAAGTACAATCCGAAGTTGCGGTTGAACTTCAAATCATGGACGAAAAGATCGAAGCACTGAAGAACGGTAATCGCTGGAATGAAGCAACTCCTGAACAACGCCAAGAGCTTTACAAATTGATGCGCATGCGTCAAAAGCTTGCAGACATGAGCACTGATTCAAGAAAGCGTATATTCCAGAGCGTTAAGTCGGTTTACTAAACAACGAAAGAGGTGATTGTTCAACATGGATGCTAACTTGTTCTACGCTGTTATGGAAGCTGATGGTGACTTGCTTGAGCCGTTTGATCCGGCTGCAGCTGAAGCTGAAGTAGCAGACGAGCAACAAGGTCAGCCACCCGAACAACCACCGGCTGACATGGGACCTGATAGCCCTCCAGAAGCAACCGATATGGATGAGCTTGGTGGTTTCGATGAGACCGGAGGTGATATGGATGGTGGTGAAAATGGTGATCCAAATGATCCAAATCAACAGGGTCAACCGCCACAGGATCGAAAGCTTTCACAAAAAGCCAACGATGCTTTGAACCAGAAACTGTATCAGCAGTTTGTGGAGCGGAACTCTGAGATCGAGGAGACTTTGGAGAACCTACAAGCGATCATTCCAATCCTTCCATATGACGTCGTTTCACAAAACGACAAATCAATCAATCGGTTGAAAAGTGCTCTGACAGTTGCTCAGGATTATGTTCTGAATAAATTCGTCAAAGCGGGCTATGGCGAAAATCTTTGGGAATACCAGAGAATGGACGCCTTGTACACCTTGTTGCAAAACAAAATCAACAAGACTCTCAAAACGTTCCAAAATGATCACGAGGATGAATTGAGAGACCCTGAATAAGGATGCAAATCCAATTATCATGAAACATGCGTTTCAAAAATAAAATCTAACAAAGGAGTGTTTTTAACATGGCATTCAGACGAACCTCTGGCGGAAACAGCTGGTTCCAAGAGCAGCTGAGCCTGGTTAACTCTGCAACTTCTGCAGAACTTGCTGGTCTTCGCGACACATTCGATAGCAAATTCGAAGACGCTGTCGGCGCCATTAAGGAAGCCACCGGCATCAACATGATGAAGGATGCGAAGAGAATGCTCGACAATCCTACCATCATGCAGGAATACAAGACCCTGCTTCTCGAGCCGATTCTCGACGAACTCCGCACCTTCCCGGTCACTGACAATGCTGAAAAGGTTCACCTTGAGGCTGTTGCTGATCAGCTGAGTGATGCATGGGATTCTTCTGTACAGAGCTTCCTGTATCAGGAATCTTATAATGTCGCTAACTATCTGCCGCTGTCCACTCTGGACTTCCCGGCTCTGATCAAGCAGTACATCCGCTTCCTCGGTAAGGATATCATTCCGGTTCAGAACGCAAGCTCCGTCAACATCGAGCAGCGTATCTTCATCAAGTACCTGGTCAACAACCAGACTGGTGAAGAGTATGAAACCCCGGCTGTGTACTTCCAGAAGGATGAAGACGGCCAGCCGCTGTGGAAGAAGCTGTGGAATGCGGGTAAGGGTCTCCGCCTCAACGACAAGACCGTTCTTCCGCTGACCACCATTCAGGCTGCTACCAATAAGAGATACTCTCTGTTCAACTGGCTGCAGGATGACAACGGCAACCCGACCACGATCACTCCGAATGTCCGTACTCGTATCTCCTACGACTTCGGCATTCAGTATGTTGAGATCAACGGCAAGAAGGTTAAGCTTCCGAACGGTGGTATCGCAATCGATATCCAGACCGGCGGTGTGTTCCTCAACGGTGGTATCACCGAGGACATGAAGCTTGCAGTTGTCGATGCTAACAACAAGGCTACCGGCGAAGTCGTTACCGGTGTTGCAGATCGTCTCTCCGGCGTTGTCGACTTCATCAAGGGTACTGTGACTGCTACTTCTTGTGGCACCATCACTGGTATCTATGTCTCCGGTCACGTCTCCAACGAAACCAACCTTCGTACCGTTGGCTTCCGCGAGTATCCGGAAATCCGTAAGTTCACAATCGCTGACGGCATGCGCTTCCAGCTTCCGTTCACCGTTGAGGACTTCGCAGAAGCAAACTCTTCTCTGAACTTCAACCTGTACAACAGACTGGTTCAGGAAGTTGTCACTGCACAGGAAATGTTCGAGGATGAGTCCATCATCGCGTTCCTCGATGAGGAGTTCGACAAGTATGATGGCTATGATTCCAACATCTGGGCTCTCGAGTCCTATACTCACACTGAGTATGTCGACATGAACCCGACCGCTCTGTCTCCGAACTTCGCCGGCGATCCGTGGGAATACAGAACCAATGCAATCGATAATGCAATTGCTTCTGTTATCTACGAGCTCTGCGACCGCGGCAAGCTGGACAACCTCGGCTTCGTTATCTATGCGAACCCGAAGTCTGCTCGTCTGCTCAAGAAGTTCACCACATGGACCGTTCAGAAGGATACCGAGATCG
>Ga0265300_10001309_pt1 | contig 23647 bp, 12 predicted proteins | sample AusTroGonzalo_MG_FD_193482 | JGI IMG/M metagenome (GOLD analysis project Ga0265300, IMG submission 193482) | Bovine rumen microbial communities from tropical cattle in Woodstock, Queensland, Australia - Gonzalo_03 | ecosystem: Host-associated > Mammals > Digestive system > Stomach > Rumen ...
GGCAAGCTGAACATTGCAATGACGCATGGAAAGGGAAATGGCTTCGTTGCCCGAAATCAGCATCTTTTTCGCGTTTGGATCAAAAGCTGGCATGATATTCCTTTTTAATGTGTAACTAAATCCGAGGCTAAAGGTAGAAAAATATGGGTCGCTATACAAAACCGTAATTTATGATTAGAGGGTAAAAAGTGTACGCCGACACCGCAAACGTAACATTCCCTATCGCTGTCACCCCGCACTTGTTGCGGGGTCACCTTTTTATGCAACCATTATCGTTTACTATATTCGCATAAGAAAAAACATTGGAGGCATTTATGAACATTTTGGATTTTAGCGAAAACATTAAGTTTGTCGGGGTGGATGATCGCGAGATTGATCTTTTTGAAGGGCAGTACAAAGTTCCCGATGGAATCTCTTACAATTCTTTTGTGATTTTTGACGAAAAGATTGCGGTGACGGACTCGGTCGATGCACACAAAGTATCGGAATGGTTGCAGAATATCGAAAACGCATTGCAGGGCAAGACGCCGGATTACTTGATAGTCCACCACTTGGAACCGGATCACGCTGGCGGCATTGTCGAATTTGTGCAGAAGTATCCGAACGCAACGATTGTCGCATCATCAAAGGCGCTTGCATTCCTTCCGCAGTTTGTCAAGCTCCCGGAAGGCGCCAAGACGCAGACCGTCAAGGAAGGCGACACGCTTTCGCTCGGCAAGCACAACTTGAAGTTTTTCGCAGCTCCGATGGTCCACTGGCCCGAAGTTCTTTTCAGCTACGATGAAACCGAAAAGGTCTTGTTCTCGGCAGACGCATTCGGCACATTCGGGCTTTCTGGCAAGTTGGGCGAAGAATGGGTGGACGAAGCCAGACGCTATTACATCAACATCGTCGGGAAATACGGTTTGCAGGTCCAGGGCATCATCAAGAAGCTCGCGGATGTCGAAATCAAGACGATTTGCCCATTGCACGGCCCCGTCATCACTAGTGACATTTGCTTCTACGTCAACAAGTACAACACTTGGAGCAGCTATGCGCCCGAAACGCAAGGCGTGTTCGTCGCCTACGCAGGTGTTTACGGTCACACGGCCGAAGCCGCAAAGAAGCTCGCCGAATCGCTCCGCGCAAAAGGAATCGACGTGACCATCAAGGATTTGTGCCGCACATACATTTCGGAATCGGTCGCACAGGCGTTCCGTTACAGCCACCTCGCCATTTGCGCCACGACGCTTGACGCAGGGCTCTTCCCCACCGCCGAAAGATTCTTGACGCACATCAAGGCCAAAAATTACAGCAACCGCAAAGTCGGTATCGTTGAAAACGGTTCATGGGCTCCGATGGCCGCCAAGAAGATGCACGAGATTCTCGACACACTCAAGAACATCACGTTCTGCGAAAACACGGTAACGCTCAAGTCCACTCTCGACGAGGCATCTGCAGCCAAGCTCGAAGAATTGGCTGTTGAAATCGCGAAGGACTTCGGGAAGTAACCGCCTTGAATGTTATTAGAACCGTGTAAGTTGATCCCGCAACGAGTGCGGGATGACAGGCCGGGATGACAATGTAAAAGGTGATCCCGGTACATTGGCCGGGATGACTGCTTGGAATAACTGGATGGGGCAACAGGGAAAATCCTGTTTTTTGAGTAAATTTCGTCATTTTAGACATTTGTTTAAATTTGATAAACATTTTATATAGACTACCTTGTTTTATAGAATAACATTTTTGTATTTTATTTCACAAAAAAAGGAGTTTATCTATGCGGATGTACAACAAGCTACTTGCATTAGCTATTGGCGCCTGTTCATTTTTCGCTGCGTGCGACAACGGTTCCTCCACCGAACCTATAGACAAGTCCGCAGAAGCCCCGGACACCCCGACATTCACGGCTTCCACCTGCCAGGAAGTCACCGACGAAGCTGTCGCCGCAGAGCTAGAAGCCGCAAAGTCCAACATCGACGACATTTTAATCCGTATCGGCGAAGGCAACCTCAGAAGCGCTCAAGTCATGAGTTCGAAAGTCAAGAGCACCTTCAAGTCCGTCTTGGACAAGTACCCTTCCAACTGCGAAGCTCAACTTGGTTATGCCTTGAGCATTGTCACCGACCTTATCAACAACAAGGAAATCAAGGCTTTTGTTGACACGGTCACCAACAAGACAAACATTGCCGACTTGGGAGTCAAAGACTTCAACCAGATCCTGATTGCAGGCGACGGCAAGCACCTCACGACAATGGCACAAGAAGCCATGGCCCAGGCAATCCCGTCTTTGGACTCCGCTATCATCTACATGAAGAACATCGTCTCTGACGACAAGTTCGTTTGCAGCTACACCTACGAAGACAGACGCTTTGAACTTGACCGTGGCGAATTCGCTCCGGCACTTTCCCTCTTGTATATCGCAAAGGCCGTCCTTACATTTGGTGCAAGCATCAACATCGACTTCTCCAAGGACAACAAGTACGATTGGATTAACGAACAAAACGAACGCAACACCATCACCAACGAAACGGCAAACCAGATCATCGCCTTGATGGACAAGAGCAGTTCGTTCACGACTGTCTATAACAGCTGGAAGCCCCGTTACAAAGACATCCCGAACATGCTGGATTCCGCAATCACTTACGTGGAAATCGGCTTGCAGCACGGCATTGAAGAATCCAAGACGGGTCTTACGACGCAGAGATTCGATCCCTACATTGTCGGTGACGACGAATTCTCCGACGTGAGCGCCAAGGACTTCCAGAAGGCCATCGACTCCTTGGAATACTACCGCGGCAAGCTCCACACCGGCATCACGGTTACATTCCCGCACGGTTCTCAGGTGACCATCAACCTTGCCAAGTTCTTTGACATTACCGACGGCTGGCAGGACTACCTCCCCTACCACAAGTTCAACGATCCTTCTATTTGGAACATTCCGGCAGACGGTTACTTCTGGAGCACCGATCCAGACTACAGCTACGCCGAAGAACAAATCCAAGACGCCATCTATGAACAAGTCAGCAAGGGCAAGCGCCCGACCTACTTCTCCGCCTACCTCTACACCTACGGCGGCTGGTACGACGAACCGACCTCCACAAGAGTCTGCGTCGAATACGAAAACGGTTCTTCTTATTCTGACGCTTGCTACAACGCCATCATCGACAACTGCACCGTAACCTTCAGAAGTTCTTCTAACGACTACAGTGAAAACGAATTGGCCTCGTACGTTCCGTCCGCAATCACCTTGACTTCCGCAGTATGCAGAGTCGAAAACGGTCAGTCGATGTTTGCAACCCCGTTCCAGTCCAAGGTCCCGAACGCCTTCTACTTCACGGATGCCGCCGGTAACAAGACGATCTCTTACCAGGCTCTCGCAAACGGCAAGATTGACGAAGCTACCGGAGCAATCAAGGATTACAATCTCGACGAAATCAAGAACTTCCTCTTCTTCCCGGATATCACGTTTGGCGGAATTCTCCCGGGAATGACGGCCGACGCTTTCTGGAAATTCTTGATCACGGAATCCCGCAACGACGTAGATGAAGATTGGCGCATCACGATTGAATAAAAAAGTGCTACTCACGCTAGGGTTTGCAACCGTTACAGCCCTAGCCTCTACAAATACCGGGCTCGCCGATTGCGGCGGGCTTTTTTTGCTACACCTGAGCGACAAGCAGTTCTCGGCCAAGGCCTGTAGCGTAAAGGACACCTTCGAAACAAACAACTTAACAGTCCACGGTTCATTTTACCATGCCGCCATTCAAGGCCGTTACACCGACAAGTGGCACATCAAGGGACTGAACCGTTTCGACGTTGTAAGCGCCGGTTTCGAGAGTCGCTACAAATACGTGACCATCGGTGCCGACGTCTATTCGTTCCCGATAGTTTCGTCTAGAGTTTCCGTCCATCGCGAAGATTCGCTGATCCGCGTCAACGCAGGCATTGCCCGTGGCGCTTTAAAGCTAGGGACAATCAGCTGGGTTCCGGACCAAACGACAGAAATGATCGGGACCATTCCGGTGGAATGGGAAACACATTTCCTCTATAGGCATCTTTCCGCAGAATCCAAGTACAAGAATCATTACGCAAACTTGTCCTTATCGCACATCAAAACATCCCCGCGCAATCCTGACAAGGAGCGTTACATCAGGGACTCCGTGAACGTTCTTGTTCTAGGCGCCCAATACGGTCACGACTTTAGCCGCTCCCGCCTAGAGGCAGGCTATATCTTTGCCGACGCCGACGCAACGCTATTCGGAATTTTCCATCAAGAAACCAGCTACAAGCGGTTTCTGTATTTTCCGATTGACGCAAGCCTGCATTTAGGATTTACCCGATGGGAATGGGAACAGCTAAAAACGCATTTGGAATACGTGCATTTGTCTGGAAAGCTATACTCCGACGCCAACCGTTTTTACGAGACACTCGCCCCCAACAGGGCTTTATCGGCATCGCTAATCAAGGGTCTTTCATTTGCATTTTTGCAAAAGGCGTTCCGCATGGACGCCGATCTGAACGCGTTTGCTGTTTTGAGCGGAGCCACATACCAATGGAAACTCGGCGGCAGTTATGAGTTTGTCCCTAGTGCAGGCCTCGACTTTTTCGGAGCTAGCGGAGACTTGGATATCAACAAGAAAACCGAAACGATAAAGACGTTCGGCACCACCAATTCTTATTACGAAAAGACGAACCGCAAGCTGAACAGCATCGGAAGCATTCTCTCGCTCGGGTGTGCAATCCACAAGAAAGGGAATGTGACCATGTCATTGGATTACGGGATTACGCAAATCATCCCGTTCTACATCGACTACAAGGATTACAACTCGAACCAGGCCGAAGAGCCCGCACAACAAGGCAGCAAGGGCGGCAACAAAGGGAGCGGCAAGGGCGGTAGCGAAAGTTCAAAAAACACGCAAACGTCAAACCCCACGAAGGACAGGAGCGGTTCCCTGGAACGCAGTGTATCTGCATTACTGTTCCGCAACGGTTTTGCAACGCACTTGAGCGTTGGGGTTAAGTTCTAAAAAAAACGACCCCGGCGCAGTAGCCGGGGCGACAATGTAGTGGGTTTTGTGACTGGATGCTTCGGAGCTTTTGCCCCTCTGCATGACGATTTGGAAACAGTGCTTTGGTAGAGGTTCTATTTTGTCTTGCCGGTGCGGGCAAGTTCTTCTTCGAGCTTCTTGTTGCGGCTATCCTGCATTTCGCAGACATTCTTGAGGTTATTGATTTCGGCATTCTGCTTTGCCACCTGATCCTTGAGGTCTTCGCACTTTGCGGCAAAGGTCTGTTCGGATTCGATACGGGTATTCAGTTCCTTGCGGAGGCTGTCCACAGAATTGCGAAGCCTTTCGACGGCGTCATCGGCGTCCTTCAAAACCGGATTATCCGACGGATCGTTCTTTTCGCTACAAGAACAACCATCCAAGAACTTCTTCTTGAACGCGACTGTGGCAACTGCACCAAGTATTGCACCTACAAAAAAACTACGTGTTTTCATAATCGGACTCCTTTCGTTACCCTATTAATATCCATTATAAGCAACCAAAAGTCAAGAGATTTTCAAATAAAACCCCTAAAATGGCACTATAAAGTTCAAAATTTGCATTTTTACTATAAAAATATTACATTTAGACAAATACACAAGTCTTTTATATATGGCACATCCGTTTTATATCGTCATCGCTTTTATTTGCGCCTGCATTTTGCTGATATTCATGTATCAGTTTAAAATCATGTTCGACAAAAGCGAAAAAACGGATAAAGACTTCTTGTTCCTCGCCTGTTGGTCGACAATGTTCTGCATCCAGGACGGTATCTGGGGCTTTTTCGGGTGCGGAATCATCAACTGTCCGACCTTATACTTTTTATCGACATCGATATTCCACATATTGGCTGCCCTTTCGGCATACATTTGGCTGAGCTACATCCTCAACTTTATCGGTTTAAAGCAAGAGATTGCCCTCCCCGCAAAATTGCTCTCGCTGACGCTCGTCTTGTTCCAAATCATCATTGTCGCGGTAAACTTCAGGACTCGATTCATTTTCGATATCGGTAGCGACAACAGCTACATTGCAGGTTCCGGAAGAGCCTTGCTTTATTACTGCCAATACCTCACGTTCTTCATTGTCGGCATCCTCACGGCATTCAAGATTTGCAAGGCTACCAACCTGAACACGCAACGCAAATACGTCGCCGGTCTTGTATTCCTCTTTGCGCCCATCTTTTGCGGTTTTTTGCAAAAGGCGTTCCCGCTCGCTCCTTGCGATTCCATCGGCTATACGCTGGGATGCTGCTCCGTTTACGCATTCTACATTTCAAAGATTTGCAGAAACAGGGATCTTTCGCAAAAGGCGATGATTATTGCAGGGCTTTCTTCGGACTATGACCTTGTGATGTACGTCGACGCACAGAAGAACAAGGCGATATTCTACCAGATTAGCGAAAGGTTCGACCAACTTCTTTCGGAATTCAACGACAACATGCCGAACATCAAGAAGTTCGATAGCCTCATCAAAAAGATTGTCGACCCAAGCCAGCTTGAAGAATTCATCGAAAAGACAAGTCTCGAAAAGAGCCTTGAGACCTTGCAAGAAGTGCAGTATTACACGGTTCCGTTCGTCGCCACGATTGACGGCAAGGCGGAACATTACCGACTGAAGATGGCTAGCGACAGCACGAGCTCCCAGGCCTTTGTCATTGGCATCATCAACGTCGAAGCGGAATATCAGTTGGCCGAAAAGACGCAGAAGCTCAAGAAAGATTTAAGGCAGACGATGCTCATCGCCATCAAGGACCCGCTCACAGGAGTCGGAAGCGCCGCGGCTTTCAAGGTCAAGTGCGAACAGCTCGACCGCCAAATCAAGGAAGGGCTGCCGATCAAGTTTGCGATCGTGGAATGCGACGTGAACGATTTGAAGCTCATGAACGATTCGTTCGGGCACGACATGGGCGACCATTACCTCAAAAACTGCTGCAAGGTGTTCTGCAACACATTTAAGCATAGCCCCGTGTACCGCATTGGCGGTGACGAGTTTGCCATAGTCTTGACAGACACGGAATACGACAGGCGTTCGGAACTGTTCGAAAAGTTGAAGCAGTCCGTGAACCGTAGGCTGGATAATCCGCAGGAAAGCATTTCGTTTGCGGCGGGTATGGCGGAATATAATAGTCGTATTGACGAGTGTGCGAAGGACGTGCTCAAGAGGGCAGACACGTTCATGTACATCAACAAGACGGAAATTAAGAAGTAACCGCAAGGGGAACTGCGTAAGGTGATGCCGGCACGGTGGCCGGCATGACAGCAAGAGTTGACTGGATCCTTCGGGGTTACACCCCTCTGGATGACGCGAGGGGAACTGCGTAAGGTGATGCCGGCACGGTGGCCGGCATGACAGCGCATGCAAGAAAGAAAAAACCCCAAGTCTTGCGACTTGGGGCTTTTCAGCGGGAAGAGCGAGATTCGAACTCGCGATAGGATTAAGTCCTATACGTCCTTAGCAGGGACGCGCCTTCGGCCAACTCGGCCATCTTCCCATCTTGGGGACCAAATTTTAACAAATTTTCGCCAAATTTTCAAGGGGTAAACGCCAAAAACGAACATTTTCCACAAAAATCGCCCTATTTTTTACATCTTTCACCCATGGCCCAGGGCCAGCAACCAAAAACTTTTATATCTTGTAAGTCGTTAACAGTCAACAATTTACGAAAATATGCGCAAAATTCCTAAAATTATCGCAGCCGTCATTCTTGTGGCTCTGATATGCTACATCCCCTTTTATATAGTCGTGTTCAAGATCCTCCCCGAACGCGACCCGGATAACATTTTCAACCGTGCCACCATTTTACAGGTTCTCTCCGGCGAAACCCGTGTTTTTTACGATGACGGTGAAAACCTGCTCGGCGCATTCTTCGACGCGAACCACCGCGTGTACGTGCCCTATGGCGATATCCCGGTAAACCTCATAAACGCTCTTATCGCTGCAGAAGATTCCCGTTACTGGTCGCACAACGGCTACGACCTCAAGGGCTTTACGCGCGCCATGTTCAACAACATCAGGGCCGGTCACCTCCGTCAGGGCGGATCCTCGCTCACGCAGCAGGCCGTCAAGAACATTTTCGGTCGCGAAGAACGCAGCGTCAAGGAAAAGCTCAAGGAATTCCTGAACGCGCTCCGCATGGAAAAGCACTTTACCAAGGAAGACATCCTGGAATTCTACCTGAACCAGTTCCACGTTTCGGGTACAGGCAAGGGCGTGGCTATTGCGGCCCAGTACTTCTTTAACAAGGAACTCAAGGACCTGACGCTTGCCGAATGCGCCTTTATCGCAGGCTCGGTCAAGGGCCCGTTCAACTACGACCCGTTTATCCAGCGCTCCGAAGAACGCCGCAAGAAGGCACTCGAACGTGGCGAAAAGCGACTCCAGTACGTGCTCGGTCGCATGGTCGAAGAAGGCTACATCGAACAGGCCGACATGGACGCCGCCATCGCAAAGCCGCTGGAATTCAACCACGGCAACTTCCGCTTTACGATGAGCACGACGCTCGAACGTTTGGAAGAACGCCTCGACAGCGACTACTTCCACGAACTTTTCCAGCAGGAAGGTATCGAAGACTGGCGCAAGGCACAGCTCGAAATCACGACGACTTTGAACGCCAAGTCGCAGGACGCCGCCAAGCGCGCCTTGCAGACCAACATCAGCAACTTGCAGTTGCAACTGGGCGGTTTCGTGCTCCCCAAGGCACAGTTCGCAAACCGCGCCCGTAATGCACGCAAAGGCGATTACCTTTACGGCGCCGTGGATAGCGTGTTCTACGATACGACGGGTAGGCTCCAGTCGCTCAAGCTGAACTTCGGGCAGCTCAAGGGCATCGTGACGGAACAGGCGGTCAACGACTTTGCCAAGCTCGCCGGTGGCGACGTGAACAAGATTCTCGCGACCCAGCTCAAGCCGGGCGCTATTCTCCTCGTGAGCATTATCGACGAAACGCCGATTGATGGTTACGCCCCCTGCAAGATTGAAACGGAACCGGTACTCCAGGGCGCATTGGTCGCTATCCAGAACGGCAAGGTCCTTGCTAGCCAAGGCGGATTCCACAACACGGGATTTGACCGTAGCTTCAAGGCGCTCCGCCAGTTGGGTTCTAGCTGGAAGCCCATCCTTTACGCTCTCGCCTTGCAATACAACTGGAATTACCTCGACAACCTCGAAAACGAATTCAATGTGTTCCAGTACGGCAACCAGTTCTACTTCCCGCGCCCCGATCACAAGAACAAGGGTGACGTCGTGACGATCGCCTGGGCGGCCACACGTTCCGAAAACATCGCGAGCATTTGGCTGTTGGAACATCTTTTGGACAAGCTCTCGGACAAGGAATTCGAAGACGTCGCCCGCGAAAACGGTTTTGCCCGCGAAGCCGACGAAGAACGCATCCGCTTTGTGGAACGCCTGCGCGACAAGCACGGGCTCATGATGAAAGAAGAGGTCAAGCGCGAAATCGAATTTACGAAGGCCCGCGACGCCCTCGTGGAACGTTACATGAACGACGGCAAGGTGCTCAAGGCCCGCGCCGTGCAGAACCTCCGCTTCGGTACGTTCAACGATATCGCTTTGAAACAAGCGAAGAGAGATCCGAAGATTACCAAGTACATCAACCACAATTACAAGAACTATTCCGAAATCATGCGCACTCGCGAGATTCAGGAACTCGACCCGGACGAATCGGCAAAATTGCCGCCGCTGGATTCCGTGCAACTTGCGGACAACTTTACGCTTGCCGACTTTAAGCGTTTGAACGCCATGATTGAACCGGTCGACAGCGAAGCCGATTACTTTGACATGGCCCATTTGCGTTACTGGCCGGATTACCGCCGCGCGCTCTCAATGGCCGACTACGCACGCTTTGCTCACGAAATCGGCATCCATCAGAAGTTGCAGAAAGTGTTCAGCATGCCGCTCGGCGTGAACGACATTACGCTTGCCGAAATCAGCACCGCCTACCAGACGCTCCTGACCGGAAAGATTTACAAGTGCAAGGATGCCGACTGGACGGAACCCTGCTTTATCAAAGAAATCAAGAACCGCGACGGTCGCGTCATCTTTAGAAACAAGATGGAATCCAAGACCGTCATTGACGATACCGTCACCACGCAGGTGGGCGTGATGTTGCGTTCCGTGTTTACGAACGGTACGGCACACAGCCAGCTGACCGCGCTTAGCATTTACAGCCCCGACAAAAAGACAAAACTCCGCTACCCGGTGATGGGTAAGACGGGTACGACGAACGATTACAGGAACGTGGCATTCATGGGCGCACTCCCGACGTACGTGAAGGAGAAGAACGGAATCGCCTTGGATTCTGTAGTGGCGATTGGTAGCTATGTGGGCTTTGACGACAACAAGCCTTTGAAATCGGGACGCACTCGTATTGCAGGCGCCAGCGGAGGACTCCCGCAGTGGGCGGAATTTGCAAAGGAAGAAATCGAAATTCTCGGACTCCCGAACAAGATCGACTTCCTCGATATTTCGATGCTCGCCACGGGTGAAGTTCCGCTGATGTTGACAAACGAACGCGGCGAACTCACGGTGGATCCGATGACGGGTGAAGCGCTCGTGAACGGCGAAAAGGGGCGCCCGCTGCCGTGGCTCGATGTGCCGGGATTCACGCCGCCGCAAGTGCAGAAGATTGCCGCCGAAACGATTGCAAGATCTGGAATCATGGTCAGCTTGCCGGTACCGCAGTCCGCACCGTCCACCGTTCCGCAGAACGAGACGCAAACCGGAACTGATGCAGGTTCTGTTCCGCAAGCAGGAACCGTCGCGGGAACAGTTTCAAGTACTGCGCCGGGAACAGCGCCGACCGCACAACAGATTATCCCTGCTGACGCAAGGCCAGTTTCTGAAGTGATGAAGGCAGACTCCGTCAAGAAGGCACAAGAAGCCGCAAAGCAAGCCTCTGCATCGCAGTCGGGAACATCACAGCCCACGCAGGCCTCAACGCAAACGAGTTCTGCTCAGCAGACGAGTGCCGCGCCGCAAACGGCAACCGTTCCGATGACGCCCAAGGAACCGCCTAAACCGCAAGCCGCCATGCCCAAGGACGACGACTGGGATTTGCCTGAAAACTTCAACAGCAAAAACGCATTCGTGCCCATCGAAGTCGACGGCGAGTAAATTGCTATTTTTGTTGATGGTTACATTATCATTTTTTCGGAGATGCTTCATGTCAAAAAAGACTGTTTTCGTTCAGATGGCAACAACCGCAGCAGCACTTTCGCTCACGGCATGTATCGGAACAAACCAGTGCCCAGCACCTGACGCAACGCATGTAAGCGCCACGCCATCTCCGGTAATCTTAGGCCAAGACACGGTCCACTCGGCTGGAACGCAGACCGGGAAATTCTCCGAAGTGCAAGTCGTCACTGGCGACAGCGCTTCACAGATTCTCGACCAGTTCAACATTACCACTCCCGACCAAGCGCAAGACGTAACGCCAACCGTTCTTGTACAAACTAGAGTCGATACTGTCATGATGATGTTGCCGCCTTGCGACCAGACGCACTTTTCGCATTGCACACTCGAAACGACGATGGACCCGTACAAGGCATTCCCGGCGCTCGCCAATTACGTCTTTAGTTACGCCGATACGCTCAGCAAGGCAGGCCAAACCGACTCCGCTTCGGTCATCTTGAACAGCTTTTCGTCGATGGCTCCGATGTGGCAGCAATGGCAGGCCCATTCGGATACGCTCCGCAATGACTTTGGCAAACGCCGCGAAGAAAAGGCAAAAGAATTTGAATCCATGGCACTTCAGATCCAGAACATGAACCGCGTGCAAGCCTCTTACAGCATGGTCGCAGAAACTGCCGACAGCTTGATTTCGCAGCTCGCGCCGGGAGATTCGCTTGCCAACTGGGCTGTAGGTCAAAAGAAAATCGCTTATACGAACACGCTCAAAAAGGCGACAAAGGAATTCAACGAAATCAAGGCCCTTGCCGATGAAAAGGCCCAGTTTGCAGAAGCCCGCAAGCAGACCGAAACACTCCGCATCCGCTACCGCGATTTCGAGGACACGCTCCGTGTTCAAGCATTCTTGACGCACGTCGACGAACTCGAAAAGTCGCTCGACTCCGAAACGGCCAAGATGTGGGAAAAGCAAGACCCCGAAAAGGCGCTCGCCCAAGCCGACACGCTTATCGCAAATGAAAAGTTCGAAAAGGCAAAGGACCTGCTGACCAAACTCAAGTCGAGCAAGCTCCGCAAGGAAGCCAACGAAAAGTACATCGTGCTCGCCGACGCTTACTGCAACAAGCAGCGCAAAGTCACTTCGCAGATTTTTGCCAAGTCCTTGAAGCAGACGGACGAAGCCAAGAAAAAGAAGTTGCTGAACGACGCCATGGTTCCGCTTGACAAGTGCCTTGCGGAATTCCCGGAAACGACCCAGCGCGAAAAAGTCGAAAGCAACAAGAAGTTTATCGAAAAGGAACTCGCCAAGTGACAGACTGGTGGAATTACGCCCAGTACCCGGCGTTCTTTATTTTGGGTGCAGTCGTAAGCCTCATCAACAGCATCGCTGGAGGCGGTTCCACGCTTAGCCTGCCCATCATGATTTTTCTCGGGCTCCCCGCGACTGTCGCAAACGGCACGAACCGTATCGGGCTTATCATCGGGAACTTTAGCAGCGCCATCAATCTCGCCCGTCACGGCTACCTGAACAAGAAAATCTTTTTGCAGCTCCTGTTGCCGACATTTTTCGGCGCGCTCCTCGGTGCCTGTTTCTTAGTCCGCATTGGCGACAAACTCTTCCAAGCCATTTTGGCAATTGTCATTTGCCTTGTCGTTATCATGAGCAACTTGCGCAAGGACATTCTCGGAAAGCCGCCAGCAACACCGCCCGAAAAGCTTACCGCTAAAGGCGCCATCGGATTTTTCGCCATCGCCGTCTACGGTTGCATTGTGCAAGTGGGCGTCGGCTTTGTGCAGATTTTCAGCCTCACGCGATACACGGGGCTCGACCCAATCCACGTGAACGCCATCAAGAACGCGCTCACGAACGTGTTCCTGATTGTAAGCACAATCGCACTTGGACTCTCCGGCAAAATCAACTGGCCTATCGCGATTATCATGGCGGCAGGCGCATGGCTCGGCGGCTACCTCGGCAGCTTTACGCAGCGCAAAAAAGGCAACAAGTTCATCCAACGCTTCATCAGCGTTTGCAGCATCGGCATGGCGATTGCCCTTGTCGTTGACCTTATGATGAAGTAATCCTCAACTCACAATATTTCTGGAACGTTCAAAGAGTTGCCGTAAATTAATGGCATCTCTTTTTTCTTGTACCGTTTTGAGGTCGGCCATAATCTTTGCAAAATAAGCAGCCCTTACAGAATCCTCAGCAAGGAACGATTCTTCATAGCACCGTTGGGCTACCGCAAGCACCTCGGGATTGAATCCCGGCGTAAAGCCAAACTTTTGGCAAGTCTCAGCAAGGTCTTCATTCGAAAGTTTGTCATAATCTAACTTGGCAATCTTCACGATCTGCAGCATATCCGCGACAATATCATTCAAGTCCGTATCGGACGTGGTAAAACGCGAGCGCAACGCACTGCAATACAGGAATTCCTTGTACATTTTTTTGTTGAGGAAGTAATCCCGCAAGAATCTGAAACAGCAAAGCAAGTCGCCCGGTTTATAAACAAACTTCATCGCCGGGAGAACGTCATCCAATATTTTTTCTAAAGCGCCCTCATCGCGATGGGTCATGGCAAGCATCAATCGGTATTTTGCAGAAACCGGATTCCATTGAATCGTCTTCAAAGCGGCATCCCTAGCCTTGTCCAAATCGCCTTCTTCCAAAGCGGACAAGCCATACTGGCGCCAAATCAGTTCTACTGGGCAAACCACACTGACGTTCTTTACCTGCTTCGACGGTTTTTGAAAGAAATTATGATAAAGCGCGCATTCCATCTCATCGGAAATGGAAACATAATCTACGACGTCACTGGATTCAAATGGAAGGTCCTTAATAATCTCAATCAAAGGGTCCAAAATCTTCAAGGACTTCTGGAAATTCCTGTGGTGATGGGAATCTAGGGACAAAGCCAATATTTCGATTACGCCATTTCGACCGCCAATATCCTTGAGCTTTTGGCGCAAGATGGCTGCCTTAATTTGGAACAAGTCCTCTTGATTTTTGGCGTCTTCGATGGATAGCATAATTAACTTTCAAAAAAGGTTCTTGAATAAAATACACTATTTTGAAAGAAATTGCCAATACCTCGAATGAACGATTATGCGGACTTTTGTCGGCGTTTGTTCGCCCTGCGTTTGCGACGAGGTTTTAAAAGTTCTCCAAGACCGGAGCGCAGTTGCGAAGCCAAGGATTCGTCACCGGCGGCGAGAAGTTCTTTTTGCGGACGCTTGAGCTTTTTGATGCGGGCTTCTAGGCGGAGAGCCTCTTCGCGGGAATCCAGTTCAAAGGTGCGCAACACGCATTCGGGCGGAAACGCTTTGGTGAACTTCGCGCCTCGCCCACTGCAATGTTCAGCAAAACGGGCCTGCACGTCGACGGCATAGCCCGTATAAATCATACCGCCCTTACAGCGCAGCATGTAGACGAAGTGAGGCATACTAGACGAGAGACGAAAGAACGCCCGCGAGGCGGGCTACAGACGAGAGATTATAGCAATGAGCTATGAGTTACGAGGCTAGCTCAAGGCTCAAAGAGCCAGCGGCACGACCTCAAAGCCCTATTCCTTCTTCGAGACGATGCTCATGTAGACCGTTCCGAGGATAGCGGCGCTAAAGCTTCCGAGCAAAATACCGAGCTTTGCGGAATCCTTGCAGAAACCATCTTCAAAGGCGAGACCCGCCACAAAGAGAGCCATCGTAAATCCAATACCGGCAAGCATGCCACCGCCCCAAAGAACCTTCCAGGAATAGCTCGGCTTTTTGGAAACGCCAATCTTCACGGACAAAAGGCTGAAGAGGAAAATGCCAATCGGCTTACCGAACACAAGGGCCAAGGCAACAGCGCTAAGCACCGGAACATCAAGACCGCCAAGCTTAATTTCGACGCCGGCGTTCGAGAGGGCAAAGAGCGGCATAATCGCAAAGTTCACCCACGGCACAAGCGGCTTGTACAAACGTTCTTGCATAGAAATACTTTCACGGGCACCGCACTGGAGCAAGTTGAACACGCGGTACTTTTCTTCGCCAGACACGCGGGCATCGCCGTCAAGCACGTTACCCACGCTGTTTGCAAAGCGGGCCACCATGCCTTTCGCCACAACCGGCTTTGCCGGCACAGAGAGGCCAAGCAGCACGCCCGCAATCGTCGGATGCACACCCGACTTGACAAAGAACGCCCAGATGGCAACGCCGAGGACTCCATGCAAAAGCAAGTTGCGAATGCCTATGCGGAAGAAGACATTAATCAAGGCGAGGAGAGCAAAAGCGGTTCCGAGAGCGGCAAAGTTGATACCGTCTCCGCTCGGGTAGCCAATCGCAATCACGAGAATGGCACCGATATCGTCAGCAATGGCAAGCGTCAAAATCATCACACGAAGCGCATGCGGCACCTTCTTGCCCAAGATGGCCATACAGCCCACCACAAATGCGATATCCGTCGCCGTGGGGATACCCCAACCGTGGGAAGTTCCCGGAGGGCAGAGGAGCAAGTAAATCAAGGCCGGGAAAAGCATACCGCCAGCCGCCGCGATAATCGGGAGGCTCGCCGCCTTGGGGTCGTGAAGTTCGCCATAGGTCATTTCACCCTTGACTTCAAGACCGATATTGAAGAAGAAGATCGTCATCAGCGCGTCGTTGATGAACCAGTGCAAGTCACCGGTCCCCACCCAACTGCCGATCGTCAGCATAAATGGCAAATGCCAAAAGTGTTCGTATGATGAGGGACTGAGGTTCGCCCAGAGGAGTGCGGCAAGCGTCATAATGATAAGCACTATGCCACCCGTCGTTTCCACCTTCATGAGGCGTTCAATCGGGGTTATGATTTTACGGACCGGGGTTTCCGGGAACATTTCTTCGATTTTATCGCTGCTAGTTACTCGTGCTGACATACATTATCCAATATAAATAACTTTTTTCATTTTTTTACAGCTATACATCAAATGTAAGCCATAAATAACGCTAATTGTATCGACCCTATCATAACACAACCTAGCATATATATTTTTTACAGGAACATGGCAAGTACATCCTTCATCTTATCGATGCTTACAGGTTTAGAAATATGTTCGTTCATGCCCGCCTCGAAAGAAGCCTTGCGGTCTTCGTCAAAGGCGTTTGCCGTCATAGCGACAATCGGGATATCGGCCACGTCCTTATTTTCCAGGGCGCGAATAAGCTTGGTCGCCTCGTAACCGTCCATCACGGGCATACGCACGTCCATGAGGATCAAGTCGAACGGACGCTCGGTCGCCTTCAATAGCATTTTCACGGCCACGTCACCGTTTTCTACGGCAGTAACGATCAAGCCGTTGTCCTGGAGAATTTCCATCGTGATTTCGCGGTTGAGGATATTGTCTTCGACCAAAAGGATCCTCTTGCCGGCAAAACTCGATTTTTCCAAGTTCTCGTTTTCATTTTTCTTTTTCGACTGCACCAGCTTGAATTCGAAATTCATGGTGACTTCGGTACCGACGTTCTGGCGGCTTGCAATTTCAATTTGGCCACCCATCATTTCGACCACGTTCTTGGTAATGGCAAGACCGAGGCCCATACCGCGGATATCGTCCGAAGTCGAGGCTTCTCTCGTGAACGGATCGTAGACTTTCTTGAGGAATTCCTCGTTCATGCCGATACCATTATCCTTGATGCAGAACTCGTATGCGGCATAGCTGGAATTGGACAAGAGCGTTTCCTTGACGCTCATCGTAATCTGCCCGCCATCCTTCGTGAACTTGATGGAGTTCGAGAGGATTCGGAGCAAGGCCTGCTTGAGGCGTTCCCTGTCGCACACGATTTCTTCGTCGCTAATATCGACGCAATCCAATTCGTACTTCAAGTTCTTCGTCTGCAAATCGGTGCGGATATCACGTTCGATTTCGTGGAGGACTTCGAACAAGTGCATCGGAGCTTCGTGGACATCGACCTTGCCCGATTCAATGCGGCTCATGTCGAGAATATCGTTAATAATCGAAAGCAAGCGGTCAGAGCTCTGGTCAATCTTTACCAAGCAATCCTTAACGCGATCTTTGTCGTCCATATGCGATGACGCAAGTTCCGTAAGGCCGATTACGGCATTGAGCGGCGTACGGATTTCATGGCTGATGCTGTTCAAGAATTCCTTCTTCGCATTGTTTGCGCCTTCGGCTGCCGAGAGCGCCTGCTTCAAGGCTTCGGCCTGCGTTTCGAGCTGTTCCTTCTGTTCCAGCTGCAAGCGTGTCGATTCATCAACGCTGATAAAGCCTGCCACCACCTGCTTTTGCGCCGCAGAATCCTTGCCCGTCGTAACAAGCTTGAGCTGCCAGTATTCAACGGCACCGTCAATGATCATCCTATAGTTCACGTAATAAGCATTCTTGGCCGAAAGCTTTTCCATGATAACGTCACGAGCTGTCATTTCCATGAACTTTTGGCGGTCATCCGGATGCACAAGCGTATTGCCGATGAGTCTCAAGCGTTCTTCAAAATTGCCAACTTTTTTCCAGTTCGGATTATCCGCCCAGTTATTCTTCTTCACGTAATAGAGATGGTCTTCCATCGTCGAAGGGTTGATAAAGCTCACCAGCGAAAAGTCTTCGGAAAGGCCGTTGATCACAGAAAGTCTTTCGCGTTCGGCTTCGATAGCGACCTTTTCGGCATTCACGTCTTCGACACCGATGACCACGTAGCCGTCGCCACCTGTACCAAAGCCAATCAACGTATAACGGATCCAAACCCAGTTGCCATTGATGAACCAACGCATGTCCACCACTTTACGGGACTCGGACATGTCCATGATTTCAAGGAAGGCATTCCTGTTGAACACGCTATGGCAAAGTTCCAGATCATCCTTATGGATTTTCGTCAACTTGTCATTGTTCATGATATCGTAAATCGAGACATTCACGTCAAAGCGGTTCGTCATTTCGTTATACAAATCCGTCTTAGAACTGGAATACGCCACATACGATCCCGATTCCGGATTGACGTAATAAACCGTAATGAAATTCTTGGACAAGAGGCCGAGCATCTTCATCTGCATGTAACGAACCCTGCCGACATCTTCACGCTTGTTTCGATCGGCTTCGGCAGCAAAGCAGCGGCTTGCCACACGACGCAGCAACACGAAGTACGCGATAAAGAACGCCAGCACGACCATCCCGAAGCAAAGCAAGATAAAGCGAATCTTGTGGACGGCGGCCATGGCATATTTTTCCGGAGACGATATGACCACACTCCAGTTATTTACAGCAATCGGCTGGTAGTAAAAGCAGTTGGCTTCTTCCCAATAATTCTCGACACAGACTTCGCCTTCTTTACCCATAAGGATATTTTCGACAACCGTAGAGTACGAACCGTTTTCGTTGTCCTTTTCGTTCTTGTAGTCTGTAATGCTCTTTAAGGAATCGTGTTCGGTATCGACAATCAATCTGCCGTCATCGCGATTGACGACATTGACGAACATCTTGCGGTCATAGCCTTTATCCGAACGCAAATATTGGTGGATGAGTCCTAGGCTAAAATTCCAGAAGACCATCGCTCTTGTTTTGCCATGGCTCCTGACCGGAACAAAATGGTACATGAGTTTTTCGTTCTGGTCATCACTTTCAAGACGCAGCGTCACGTGAGCTTCATCGGATGCTTCCGCCTTATAGGATAAGCGCATCAGGGAGGCTTCAATCGGCACGCCACTCGGCATCACAACCGTATCGCCCGGCAAAAGAATATGAATTTTTTGGTTCACCAAAAAAGTCTGCATGTCGTTGAGCTTCGGGCGCAGGCTATCTAAAGAATAATCCGAACGTTCGCTCAAGGCATCGGCAACGAACTGGAGGTTTCCGCCATAGTGCAGGTTGTTCATCACAAATTCATGCGAGACCACATTGGCGTATTCACGGAGTTTGGCGTAGCAGCCGTCTTCAACAATTTTCAACAGCCTTTGACAAGCAAACAAAAAAGCCAAGCTAGTCAACGCCACAAGAAGTATGGCGAAAACAAGGTGATCGCGATGCATCACCTTTTCATTGTGGACGCCTTCTATATTCTTAATCATTCAATTTTCACTTTTTAAGGAAACGTGTCAAAATATACTTCATTTTATCTATGTCTATCGGCTTTGCCACATGCTCATCCATGCCAGCTTCGACAGCTGCACGGCGGTCCTCTTCAAAGGCGTTTGCGGTCATAGCGACAATCGGGATGCTCGACTGGAATTTTTCACTCAGCTTTCGGATTTCCCGTGTTGCCGTATAGCCGTCCATCACAGGCATCTGCACATCCATAAGCACAAGGTCGTACTGTCCCGGAGTCGACTTCTTGAGCATATCGACTGCCTCTTGGCCATTTTCTGCCGTAAAGACTTTAATGCCACAATCGGCAAGAATATCGCATGCAATTTCGCGGTTCATCTCGTTGTCTTCGACAACAAGAATCTTGCGACCTGTAAAATCAAAGTCGCTGGCTACGCCCTTCGATGCATACCTGTACTTATCATGCAACCTGAAATCGATATCCAGGACGACTTCGGTTCCCTTGTTCTCTTCGCTGAAGATTTCAATGCTACCGCCCATCATCTCGACAATGTTCTTGGTGATAGACATGCCAAGGCCGGTTCCCTGGATTCCGCTTACCGTCGAAGAACTTGCGCGCGTAAACGGATCGTAGATCATCTTGAGGAATTCCGAATTCATGCCCATGCCGTTATCGCGGATGCGGAATTCGTACAAAGCATAACCCGGCTTCTGGGACTTTTTCTGAGTCACTTCGAAAGCGATAGTGCCGCCATCTTGCGTGTACTTGATAGCGTTCGAAAGAACATTGAGCAACACCTGATTGAGTCGCAGCTTGTCGCACAAAATTCCGGTGTCCTGAACGCCGTCCATCTTGACGTCAAACGAAAGATTCTTGGCGCTGACGTCCGCCTGGACAATGTCTTTGAGAGCATCAATGATTTCAGAAAGGTTTTCGTCGTTCTCCGAAAGCACCATCTTGCCCGATTCGATTCGGCTCATGTCTAGCACATCGTTGATGAGCGACAGCAAATGCTTAGAACTCTGCCCAAGCTTTCTCAAATAATCTAGAACAAGTTCCTTGTTGTCGATATGCGTCATCGCAAGCCCGGTAAAGCCCACAATCGCATTCATCGGCGTACGGATATCGTGGCTCATGTTCGAGAGGAACGTGGTCTTCGCGCGGTCAGACGACTGCGCCATCGAAAGTGCCTTCTGCAACATGACCTGCTGCCTTGCCAGCAAGTCGTTCTGCTCGGCAATCTTTGCATCCAGCTCGATTTTTTCGACCTGGTCATCACTCAACAGCATGAACGAAAGTACAAACGAAACCAGTTCATTACTATCGTTGCGCTCGATGACCGTAAACTTTGCACGCAGCCATTCGCCCGTCGTGATGTTGAATTCCAGTTCGCGCTGGTCGGCTTCCTTCAGGAACTCACGCACATACGCCACGTCCGAAAGTTTGCGCCATTCGTCCTTGAATTCGTCCTTGACGATATTGCAGATCTTACGAATTTCGTAGAAGTAGAAACTATACAGCGGGCGCTTTTCGGCCCATGTAACATTAGACGCCTTGATGGTACGAAGCGAATTATCATCGACGTTGACAAAGTAAATGGATACGTAGTCATCGTACAAGATATCGTTCACAAAGTCCTTGAGGATCAGGTCGTCCTTTTCGGCAAAGCCAAGCGCGACAGCCCTCGGGCGTTCCTGTTCATCGCCCACCTTCACGAACTTCATTTCGCAATAATGCGGACGTCCATCGACATCCCCGCGGTAGGTGGTCAAGAAAGTCTTTTGCTGGCGAAGCTGCTTCTTGATATTTTCCAAAGCACCAGCCTTACGCATCATTGGCTTGTCGCGTTCCCACACGACTCGATCCACGTATTCCTCGAACGCCTTGGAGTACGAGACTCCCGAACGGAAACGGCTACCGAACAACGATTCCGATTCCTTGTTCATCGAGTACGGAGTAATCGTATCCTTTTCAAGATTGATGTAATACACCGAAGAATATTCCGATGCCAGGATATCGATGATTTCCAAGTCCTGTTCAATCTTTTTCTGATGCATGCGCACCGTGCGAATTTGTTCGTCCTTGTCGGCAAAGCCAATCACAAAAGAACTCTTGTCCTTGTTCACCGCGACAATCTTGCATTCGCAGAAATGGTCGACGCTATTCACAAATTCAAAGCTGGTAACACCGTTCTTTTGCAACAGCGACCTGATGTTTGCAACGTCGAATTTCGGGCGCACCTCGTTTACGCTCTTTGTCGAAATAATCTTCCCGGTAATGAACTGAATCGCATCGTTATACGTCAAGCAATCCAAGGAATGGCAGAGAGACTTTTTAAAGCGGCTGTGAAGCTTGTGGACCGTCACCTGGTCTGCATCCAAATCGCAATAGAAAATGCACGTATAGTCCGAAGCCAAGAGCGAGGTCACGGCGGCATCTTCGTCCATGCGCTTTCTTCGGTTGACTTCGCTTTCGACAAACCCTGCCACAAGCTTGAGGATGGTAAAGCTCTTTAGCGATTCCTTCGGGTTGTCAAGAACCACAAATCCGCTACGTCGATTGTTCGAAATAATGGAGGCCGCGCTCAGGCACTTGATATCCTGAATCGGCAACATGCTGTAAAGCCTGGACCACACGCCCGATTCATCGTTCTGCGAATCCAGATAAACGGCATCCTTGTCGCCCACGGCCTCGATCCACGGATTGACGATTTCCAACGGAACATGCTGAAGTTCAACCTTCAACGGCTTTACGCCCTTGCGGCACCATTCATACGTCTTGCTAAATGTCACCCCATCCTTGTCGTTTTCGAGAATGTAGGCTCTGTCCGCCGCATAGAACGAAGCAAGCGTCGCAAGCAGCTCCTCGATAGCGTCATTGGAACGATTTTCCTTGTACAAAACATCGATGCAATCTCGGATCGCCGCATCCTGCTTCTGCTGGTCCGAGACGTTATAGGCCACCATCATCGCCTGGTATTCGTTCAGGATTTCGTCCTTGGACAAGTAGCAGACAAAACGGCTATGGTGCCAACCAATGTGCGGAGAATAGCACCGACAAGTGTATTCAGGAATGGAGTCGCCCCTCTTGAACTGCTCAATGAGCGACTTTGCCGACATGTGCTGGATAAACTCTTCCCTGTAATCCTGGTCTATAAGCTGCTTGGCGACAAGCCCAATAACAGCATCGTACGACGGGAATACCGGTCCAAAGGAATCACTGACATCGACCGACTCGCCATCGACAATCTGGACAAAGGGCTGCGAGATTTTTCCTTCGGAGAGGTTCACCTTGAAGTAACAGTAAGCCTTGTCGAGAATCGCCTTGCCATACAGCTTTTCGTTAACGGCGTTCTTCAGGCGTTCGCGTTCGGAATCCGGAGCCATGCCCTTGATTTCGTTTCGCAACTGCTGTTCGGCCACTTTCTGAATTAGCGGAAGCTCCGTGATATCGCGGTGCCAGCCTTCAAGGCGTATCCCCTTTTCGTATTTATAATTACGGGTTCCTCCACAGCGAACAAAACGGACACTGCCATCTGGCGAATGCCAGGGGTACTGAATTTCGGCATATTCACCACTGCTCATCTTGTCGACATAAGCCTTGACCTCATCAAAATGTTCCGGGTCAATATTGTCAAACCAAGCGTGGAAAATTTCTTCGTGGGAACTACCTTCAGGAAGCCCGAGCAATTTGAGCATGGTCAAGTTGGCGGTCATCCTTGGCGCACAACCTTCATCAATTTCAACAGCCCAAAGACCAATGTCAACGCGATCTAGGATTTGAGTCGATAGTGGAATCGTGTTTTCTTCAGCCATAAGAGTTTCCTGTTTTTATACATATAAAGATAATACGTTTTGTCACCAAAAATCCAAACGAATGATATTTTATGACATCTCCGTTGGCAAAATGTCAAAGTATTTCCGGCAAAACGCCAATAATAACAAAAAATCCCGAATTTTCATCCGGGATCTTAAAAACCTTGCGGTAACGATTAGAAGAATGCAGGCGGCCAACGCGGGTTCTTGGAGGACATATCAATCTTGTAGAAGTCCTTCTCGAAGCGGCCATCGTCCATACCGTACATCTGCATCACGTGGCGAGCAATCCACTTACCGAGCTTAAGCACAGTGAGCTTCTTGCGGAGACGGCCTTGGCAGTCACGGTTCATGATATCCGGGAGCGTGGAGGTCGTGAGGATTTCGTCGATGGCCGGGCTGTTGAGCTTTTCGCGAGCTTCGGCACTGGTGTGGAAGTGCGTAACACCGAAGCAGACGCGGTTCGGGTTGCCCTTCTTGATATGTTCGCAGCACTGAACGATTGTCGTACCGGTGCGGACCATGTCGTCGAACACGATCACGTCCTTGCCTTCGATTTCTTCGATGCTGATGTCGGAAAGTTCCGGGTTGAAGGTCATGCTGATTTCGCGTTCGCCAGTACGAACCTTGTCCATCACGACGCGCTTGCATTCC
>Ga0265300_10001311_pt1 | contig 23626 bp, 11 predicted proteins | sample AusTroGonzalo_MG_FD_193482 | JGI IMG/M metagenome (GOLD analysis project Ga0265300, IMG submission 193482) | Bovine rumen microbial communities from tropical cattle in Woodstock, Queensland, Australia - Gonzalo_03 | ecosystem: Host-associated > Mammals > Digestive system > Stomach > Rumen ...
TGAACGAGTGTATGCTGGCTGGTTGTACAGGATATATCTATTGGTACATGCGTGCACACTGGGCCTTTGTGGGTACTGGTGAGTCGTGGACGTATAAAAAAAATGGTGTAGAATATACTGCAAGCTCACCAGATAACAAGAAGAACGTGCTGCTGCCTCGTGCATACGTGATGTCCCATTTCGCAAAGTATGTTACAGGCTCCACCCGATTGGAGACCTCAAGAGACAATGACGGCGGACGTGAGAAAGAAGAAGTTGCTGCGGCCTATGAGTATTCCGCATACATCAAAGGCAACACCATCATCGTGATGGCTATCAATACCACGCAATCTGACCGTGAGCTGAAAATCAAACTGCCGTTTAAAGTAAAGAGTGGCGTACTCGTACAATCGTTAGGCAATGAAGCAGAGAACCTCTGCCAGGAAGAAGACATTCCCATCGACGGACCTGTAAGTGAGGTACTTGTCAAAATGCCATACGAAAGCCTAAGCACCTATATCCTTACGATTGACGATGACAGCACCGCTATTGAGGGGGTAAGCTACGTCAAGGAAGCCGCGAGCGGCTGGTGTTCGCTGGATGGTCGCAGGTTGAGCACGAAGCCAACCAAGAAGGGCCTCTACCTGTTTAATGGCAAAAAGGTCGTGATTAAGTAGCCTCACCCCCGGCCCCTCTCCCATTAGAGAGGGGAGGTAAGGTTAGGTTGAAAAACAAAATATCCCGTTATCATTTGATGGCGGGATATTTATTATATGGTCTGTAATTCTTATTCTGACAGCGTCTTGCGTGTGTGTCTTACACCATCATTGTCGGTGTATTGTTCGATGACGATGCCGTGATACTGGTTGGTATCAGACAGACGGCGGCCTGACAGGTCATAGCGTACGACGTTATTGACTGACGTGCTGTTTTCAACCTCCTGAATGCCGGTGGGGGCTTCATTTGAGAACTTCCAGGCATCTACGTAGAAGTCAGTGGCATCGGTGACGATTAAATAGAAATTGTTCTTGACTCCTTTTAATTTGTTGGCAGGGACATCGAACGTCTGTTCTTCCATCTCTGTCGAAGAGAAGTCGAAGGTTGTTACTTTTGTACGAGTGCTGGAACCATTGCGTAGTTCTATCGTAGCTGTTCCCTTGGCACGAATCGTGAATTTCGTGGCACCAGGCTCTCCGTAGTTGATACCGCGAACGTTAATCCACGAGCCAGCCTTCATGTTTACCTGCATATTCAGGGAAGCATCGTTACCCAGGCTGTTGATCCTTCCATTCTTTTTAATATTGGTGAAGTCCTCGTATTTCACACCGCCACAACTGGCCATGGTCTCGGCCTCCTGCCATTCGTAGGGGTTCACGTTCTTGATCTGCTCAACACCTTCGTGGTTCAGTGTGACAAGGTTAACGGTTGCCGTTGATTCGTTTACCGAAGCTTTGTTCACACAGATAGAGCGGTAATCACCTGCACTGGCATCTGCGGCACCTTTATCTTTCATGACGTTCAACAGGATACTTCCATGGTCATGGTAGATGTGATAATACTTACCCTGGAACTTCTGCAGGTGTGTGTGGTTATTGCCTGCGACTCCTGGCCCGTAATAGCCTTTAAAGACCCAAGAGTTGGGATCCTGTGGAGTCTCGCTGACCATATAGCACATGGTACCTCCGCCCGGCATATCTACATTGATGTTGTGCTCGCTTTTGTATGTGTTCCACTCAGCTGCATCGCGATCCCAATGAGAACAATAGGTGAAGACATACTTACCGCCGATCATGTTCAGCTCGTTAGCCTCGAAGTGGTAGGGCGCCTGTATCTTAACAGCAGAACCATCGACTTCGGTCATTGAGGGCTTTAGTTTAATAATACTGACATTGTTGGGTTGAAGTTTGCTGCCTTGTGCGTTAGGAGCATAGCCACCAACGGTAATCCAACCAATGCCGTTTTCATCAATCACAGCACCTGGATCAAACAGGGCAGTACAGGGATCCACACCAGGCATACCGTGATTAACTATAGCCTGACCCCTTGGTGACGTGAATGGTCCAACAGGAGAGATGGTGCTTTTGATGACACCTACATTACTGCCGCCATTTGCAAAATAGATAAAGAATTCGTCCTCGCCAGTTTCTGCATTGGTGCGCCATACTGCTGAAGGGGCCCACGAATTTCCACTCCATGAGCAGATTTTCTTCACGTCAATGGTGCCGTGGAAGGTCCAGTTTACCATGTCGTCAGTCGAGAAAACCACGAGGGACTTGATTTTATTATAGGTGTTATCGCCTTTTCCCCCATTTGCAACGAACTCTTGGCTATCGTTTGTTCCATAGACATACATACGTCCGTTGTATTCCAGTGCGGTGGGGTCGGCGCAGAAAATATTGGCGCTGATGGGGTTGTTGTTGCCAGATTCCTTATAACCAGTGGCCAGTGTCTGTGCCTTGGATGATGAACAGACCGCCATCATGACGGCTATGATATATAGGAATTTTTTCATATTTGCGTAGTTATTTGATTTATTTGGTGAGATGTTGTACATATTTCACGGGGTCACCGTCACCTTTCAGCACATCAGCAAACCGCTGCGGGCGGATGGTGACAGGCCCTCGCATGAATTCGGGAATATTATAGCACTTTATGAACTGCCGGTGGAAATCGGGGTCGGCACTTGGCAGTTCGAAAGGCTTCGACCATCGGCCGTTGTTGTCGATATGTGCGAAGAAGGGACGAGTGTATTCTCCGTCGTACCGACGGCTGCTGAATACCAACCACCGGCCATTGCTTGACCAGGAGTGGTAGCTCTCCGTGTCCTGTGAATTGATTTCTTTCAAAGGCCGGGCGGCAGCCGATTCTTCATTCTTCATTTTTAATTCTTCATTTAAATCCATCACCCACAGGTCGGCATCACGATGCCAGATGTGGAACACACCGTACTTTCCCATGGTGAATACCAGCCAGCGTCCGTCGGGCGACACTCTCGGCAGCGTAGCACTCATGTCCAGGGCTGCAGCATCGAACACCAGTTCGCGCTCCCCGAATGTCATTGTCTCAGGGTCAAACGACTTCCGGTAGATATTGTATTTCACTTCTTCTCGTCTCTTTATAACATCTTTTCCGTGTTCCATATTGCTGTCATATTCGAAGTGTGCGCTGCAGTAATACAGCGACTTCCCGTCAGGAGCCCAGCAGGGAAATACCTCCAGTTCCGTCGTGTCGTTCTCGATGTTGGTCACCTCGTTGCGCTCCACGTCGTAGGCAATCAGGTCGCTTTCAGAGTCGAACACCTCAATCTTATTCGGGTTCGTCATTTGGAAAATCTGAGCCGTCAAGTTCGTAGAATAGACTATCAGCTTCAGCCAGGGATGCCAGGCGGGATATACACCTGCCGAGAGGATAGAGTCGTTCTTCATGTTGATCTTCTTCATGTCCCCGTCGTAGGCAATGAGGGTGCCGCCCATGTTCTGACGGGCGTGGAACTGCATTCGGTCAGGGTTGTACTGCTGGTAGTTGTGGCAGTTGATACACTGTCCTTTGCCTTCTTCGCTACACAGGATGTTGTCATAGATGACGCTCTCGTCGTAGTTTTCCAGGCAACGCTGGCTGATAGTGAGTTCCTCGTAGCTGACGTACGAGGGAGAGATAAGACGGTAGCTCAGATAGGGGTCGATACTGTCTTTTGACACATAGATATCAAACGGCTTATACTTCGTCCACTGGCCATCGTAACAGGCATAGACCTCTACGTTGATGGGCTTGTCTGTGGCACGGCTCACAAGTCGCTGCCAGTCGTCCATAGCGGGCTGGATCTTATTGCCACCACACAGCAGTTCTTCGCCATCGGCCGTAAATCGTGCCACCATATCTTCCGCTTCTTGGTTCATTTCAAACGTCAGCGGCGCCATGTTCACAGGCACCGTCACCCCCTTGTAGTCGGGATATATGTTGGGCTGTTTGTCCGATGACGTATAGTCATTTGGTACCTGCGGACCACATGATAAAAGTAAAAAGGTAAAAAGGTAAAAAGGTAAAAACCCTATTACCTCACCTTTTAGCCACACTTTTTTCAATATAGTATGTTTCATCTTTTCAATCACTAACATTTTACTTTCTTACTTTTTTACCTTCTTACCTTTTTATTTTTTTACCTTTTAGAGGTATGCTATGCCTTCCATGAGGTAATATTCAAAGAAATAGGTGTCGCCAAACAATGGATAGAGAGCCTTGCGTCCCTCCTGGATGTCCCTGCCGTCGTATTGCTCCAACAGCTTTGCAAACTCATCGAAGGTCCTCTTTATGTTGTCATCCACCTGCACCTCGAACGGGGCGTTCTCTTCCATGACGGTATAGAGGTAGGCCGCCTCCAGATAGTAGCGTGGAATGGGTTCTCCTTTGTGTTGACTCAGGTATTTTGCAAACCGAGGCCAGAACTGACTGCTGTTCTTGGTCCATAGTGTCGCCAGCAGGCATTGTTCCTGGAAATAGGGGTCATCGCTGTCCATGACGGCCAGATGGTTCATCAGGTATCTCTCTATATAGCCGTTGTCAGCACCTACTATATCGGGATAGTGCAGCATGTGAGTTACGGGGCCTGTCTCACGATCGGTGCGCATCAGTGCAGGCTGTTGTTGCAATGTCTCCAGATGCTCTGCCCACTGGCTGTGAAACAGCGTGTGCTTCAGCATATTGGTGTATTTGTACATGACGTTTGTCTCGCCAGTCATCAGTCCGCACCGTGCCAGGTATTTCAGGTACTGCACCCGCCAGCCAAATTCCACACCGCCCTCAATGCACATGTGGTGGCTGTCATTCATCATGCCATAATTGTAGTATATCATCTCACCGACAATCATCGATGCAGGAGGGGCAAAGGGCGAAGCAGGCTTCTTCGAGCCATTGACGTACTTACACATCTCCGAACCCTGCCGACCCAATCGCGAGAGGGCAAGATTCCTCATCAGCACGATGGATCTCGTCGGAACGTCCTCCTGCTTGGCGGCTTCCTCCAACATCTCCTCCCAACGTGTATCTTCAATATAGTGCATCATGGCTGCCTCGCGATGGAAGTTCTCATCCTTCATCCAGGCTTTGTTTACGCCATACACCGTCACTGCCAGTACACCAATGACAACAATCGTTTGCCACGAGATTCTTGCCTTCTGGGGCTTTTGGGACTTTTGGGTTTTAGTGGGTTTAGTGGGTTTGATGGATTCTTGATTCCATTTGCCGACAGTTAGGATGACCAGACATGCTCCCAGCAATGCATACGGCACATAGTACTCCTGATTCGTTTCAAGAATCTTGAAGATGGGCAGTGCCGTCCACCATAGGTTTACCATGTTCGTCTGGTAATACACATACTGGTAGCATAACAGCGGTACGGCTGTCACGGTCAATAGACCTAATATGCTGTCTGCTAACGCCTGCCAATGGTCTTTGTCAAGCCGCCAGCACCATAGCCCCATCAGCACCGTCGCTGCCAGGGCGTACGTGCCGAATAGTGGATAGCCTACGATAGTGGTCACCACCAACAGCACACGGCGCCACATTCTGCGAGCCGCCAGCAAGCGGAATGCCCACAGCAGAGCAACAATCACCATCACACCGATGGTGGCATCAAAATACCAGCCTTTCAGTTTGATGGCGTATATCCAGTAGCCCATCTCCACGTTGGCAGCCAAAAGCAGCGCCACCGGCACTATCAATAGTGGAGCCCATCGTTGGCTGACCATGAAGGTACGCTGCATCATCCACATCAGCAGTCCCCACAACAAGCACAGTACGGCTACGCCTAATACAGGGTAGTATAACAGTTGCGTCAGGAAACAACCTATATAGGTGAGTAATCCCCCGGGCACCACCAGCTGCTGTCGGAAGAACAAGGGTGTGTCGAGAAAGAGGCTTTGCTCCTGAATCTTCCAGAGCACATGGTACTCATAGCTCAGCAGCAGTCCTGCTATCACTGCCAGTGCCGTCAGCCAGACCACTGGCGTGCTGAATTTTCTCATGAATTGTTTCATTTTCTTGATTATGGCTTTGCCCCCTCTCTAATGGGAGAGGGGCTGGGGGAGAGGCTTTACTTAATAACGTATTTCTTTCCGTTCTTGATGACGATACCCTTATAGTCGGGACCTACTCTCTGACCAGAGAGGTTGTAGGTATAGCCGCCATTTCTGATTTCCTCACCATGGTTTGAGATTCTAATCTCTTCAATGCCAGTGGTGGTATCTTCCTTTAGTGTGCAGAAGGTGAAGTAGGTGGGTTCATCGAACATAGCGGGATGATTAACATCCTTCAGATACTTACCTGTACCTTTATTCAATATCGACCAGCCCTTGCCCTCTACATATTCGATAGTCCATACAGCACCATCTTGGATGTCATATCCTCTTTGACCAGTCGGTCCAGTGCTGTTGGCGAAACAGCAGTCGCCTGTAACATCCTGCGAGTTCAGACAAGCGGTAACACCATCTATCTGATATTCATTGCCATCAGCATCAACAAGCCTCAAAGCACGCCCGCCAGTGATTCTCGCCAGTTTGAACATATAAGCCTCATTGGATATGTCGAAGGCTGTCTTAAAATCACCATAAGCCATTTTCTGACCAGACGGACAATAAAAAGCCTTCTGCTCTGCCTCATTCACAATAGCAAAAGTACTACCAGACAAGGCAGACAATCCACCTGTCAGTCGCTTGTCGATTGTGTAGTATTTGGTGTATTGCTCAGGATGGTTCATTACATCGAGGGCCTTCTCTGCATAGCGCTTGCCGAAGATACGATAGCCTTCGGCTGAGAAGTGCCAAGCATCAGTACCATTGCCAGGGATGCCCTCGGCAGAAACCACATGACCAGTAGGAATAACCTCAGGTATCTTAGCAACAACAGTGTTATGCCATGAGCAGCCACCACCCATGTTTTCATACTCCGTCTCGCCGACAAAGATGGGAACCTCGGAAGCTCTGAGGCCTAAGTCATGCAGCATGTTTTTGTAGATTTTCTTCACCATGCCGGGCCAGTTGGGATCGCCACAGTTCGAACATCCTTGATGTAAAAGAATACCCTTGATGACACCTGACTGCTGAGCAATCTTAGCCATATCAATGATTCGTTGGTAAGGGTCGTTGTTATAAGCTTTGAAATAATTAATCAACCAGCCCTCCGTGCTGGGGTCCATTGAAGCAATATAACTGGCAACTTCATCTTGCATAAATCCTTCTATCTTGGTTCCGCCAATGGCTACATCAATGACTCCTACCTTGCAGTTCTCGGGCAGGTTGGCAACCATGGTCCGACCGAAATAATCGGCCATACCCAGTCCTGTTCCTTGACGGACAAGAGGCGGCGTGGCAGTGTACCACTGACCCATCTTACGGGAAGGATTTTGGAAATCAACACATGCTAACATTTGGAAACGTGGATCCACTCCGGTCTTGTCCTGAGCTTCCGGTTGGGCGTTACCTTCCATGTTCGACTGTCCGAAACAGATGTAGATATAGAAGTTAGGATCCACCTGTGCATTCGCCTTCGTGAGGCTGGCCATCAAGCCGAGGAACATGATAAAAAGTGTCTTCTTCATTATTTTTTACCTTTTTACTTTTTTACCTTTTTACTTTTTTACCTTTTTACTTTCTAACCTTTTTACTTTCTAACGACCTTTTTGCCATTGATAATCACAATGCCACGATAGTCGTTGCCAACGGGAACACCCATGAGGTTATAGACTGGAGCGTTAGCGTCTTCGTCTGTAGTAATCGTACTAATACCAGTAGGCTCAGTGCATATTAACCTCACGTTGTCAATGTTACAATTACCAGAAGTGGCAGTAAAACGCAGTTTCTGCTGGCCAGACACTGTTATTTTATTTCTGATCTTACCCGTCCTCACCTGGTAGGTATTCAAACTACCTGTGTTTGGAGCAGTAACAGTGATAAGATTCTTAAGGGTACCATCACTATTCACCAGACTGATATTAAACGAACCTCCAGTTTCCGACGATGCGGTAATCTCGTATTCGTACTTACCTGTCTGTTCGATGTTAACCGAATATTCGACCCACTTGCTGTTATTGACATTACTGAGGACAAAGCCACCATTACCATTGACGATCTCCATGCCGTCGCCACCCGTACAAAAGTCTTCTGCTTCGATAGTACCTGGAAGCGTAAAGGTTGGAAGACTTTTGAATGTCAGACTCTTGATATAGAATCCACCCTTGTCAATAAGTAACGTGAAAACATGACGACCTGCCGTCAGGTATTCCTTCATGGGGCCGCGAACAGACTGGTAGGTAGAGGTACTACCTGTGTTGGGGACGTCAATATAGTCAGTAAAGAAAACAAGGTTGTCAAAGGTATATTCTGCCAGATGGAACATGCCGCCAGTTTTCGTGGAAGCAACTTCTGCCTCCATCGTATAGTAGCCATCCTCCTGCACATCTACCGTATATTCCATCCACTGGCCGTCCTTGGTGGTAGTTAAAGAGCGATAATCTTCATTGTAAGTCACACCAGACATGCCTTTGTCGTACTTTGTGACATTGATAGTGCCTGGAATCTGAGGAATTTCGTCGTTGTAAGGCGATCGTTTTGTTCCTCTGCTTACCGTGAAACGTCCATAGCGCTCGTATGTAGAGCCGTCAGTAGCGGTAACCACGGCCTTTGTGTTTTTCGTGCCTATACTGCTCGCGGTATATTCCACCATATAAGGCTCCTCCGTCATCGTCGTCACCAGTTCGTCGTTGACATAGAATTCCACTTTCTCGATAGTCTTGGTGGCCAGACGGGCACGAACCTTGATGGGTAGCACATCGCCATAGGCAACCTTCATGGAAGCAGGACGGATATAGATAGATGCCTCTTTTTTTGCATTGGGGAATGGTCCTGTGGCATTTTGGGCAGCAGGGGTGCCCATATATTCTCTCAACCATGTCATAGCAGGGCGTTCTTCACCGTTTATGTATAGTCCAGAAATACCTGGCCCTATCAAATTGCCATTTGCATCCTTGGCGTCTTGATAAGGATTGTTTTTATCTTTCAGGTTAATCCAAGTTTTGCCATATACATAACCCCAAAGGGTAACTCCTGCACAATAGGGAGCCTCCCACATCACAGGAATTTGTGCCTCGAAATCTCTCTTCTGAGTGTTGCCATGAGTTTCGGGATCATAGTCACCAATATCATACTCCGTAATATACATCGGCATCTTCAGCGCATTCTGCTGCTTTTCCATGACAGCGCTCAAAAACTCTGCACTACAGCCTCCCAAATCGTGTGCCTGATTGCCATAGGCATCAATAGGTGCACCGGCATCAAGCAAGGCGCGCACCAAGTCAATATATTGATCGGTATTCCACTGGAAGGAGTTGAAGTCGTTATAAATCAGAATGGCATCTGGCCAACGCTCGTAGGCCATCTCGAAGGCCTTGATGAGCCAGTCGTAACCTGTCTTGCCGCCACCGCCCAAGGCTTCCTTCATGAAATGGGTGCCATTCTGATGACCTTCAACGGCCTCATTTACCACATCAATCATGGGCAGGTCGGGATACTTTTTCTTAACTGCGTCATACCAATTCGTAATAGCAAAATAACGCTCGCTGTATGAGAGGTTCTCAATCCAACGGGGATACTGGGAACCCCAAATCAGAGCATGGAACTTGTAGGGGAAACCATGATTCTTGGCATAATTGAAGGCGTTGTCGCAGCCCCAGTTGTATGATCCACGAGTTCCTTCCACGGAAGCCCATTTTGACTCGTTCTCACAGGTAATCTGGTTCCAAAGCGTGTAATACGATGGTATGCCGCCTCCGGCATCTACGTTACCCCAAGTGGTAATGTTACCCAGGAACTTGTTTGGATTTTGACTTACCTGGGCATTAGTAGAGGTACACCACATCAACAGTGTACAAAATAAGACGCTTAATGTTTTTAGTAAATTTGTAGTCATTCTTATTTTATGATTAGTATTTTCTCGAATTTTGCGTGCAAAGGTACTAATAATTCTTGAATTTCCACTCTCAAGAAATCACATTTTTTTTTCCGTATGTTACCTGATGGGCATACATAATAGTTTACTGCTTACCATTTACTGTTTACCGTTTTCCACTTACGGATTATAAACAAAAAGGCTCTGGACTTTCACAAGCCCAGAGCCCTTCACATGTAAAGTTCTAATGATTTATCTTTGAGATAAAATCTTACTTAACAACATATTTTCTGCCGTTCTTAATAACGATGCCCTTGTAGTCCTTAGACACACGCTGGCCAGAGAGGTTATAGATAACGTCAGAACCTGTGATGGTGTTAGTGATGTTGAAAATACCAGATACAACATATGGGTTAGTACCAGCACCTTCCTTCACGTAGAAGTTGAGATCACCAGTTGCATTAATCAGATTCTCCGGAGTCTTACCCTGCTCATTGATGTCGGCTTTCAGGAACCACTGAACATCCTTGATCTCATAATCGCAAGCATCCTTGATTTCTGCCATGTTAAATGCGAAAGACTTGAAATCGTTATTATAGCCATCGTTACCATGAGGTGTGCCGTCACACTCATTAGGAATAGTGTATTCCTTCTCGAAGTCCTGCCACTCAGTTGTAAAGGTTACATCACCGATAGCACCCCAATGAACGTACTGACCAGGTCCGTTGTGAGCCTGTGTGGAAGTCTTAGCCTCCTTAGAAGCCTTATACTTGAATCTGATAACAGTTTCTTCTCCAGCCTGAAGTGTGCGGTTAGCAACAATGAAGAACTGGTTGTCCCAAACCTGTCCTGTACCTGCCGGGGTTCCTGCCTCCTCATCTGCGGGCTGCTCAGCAGCTGTCGGCTGTCTTTCCTGTCCATGTACAATATTTACGGTTGGGTTAGTAACGATATCAACGGGCTCCTTAGCTGCTTCACCTTCAAGTTTCATGAAGAGAATCTGGCCAGATCCTTCCGTTGCTTCAGGATTTTCAGTAAGATCAACTGGAGCAACAAAAATCTTCCATACACCGGCTGCAGGGAGCTTAATCTTATATGATGAACCAGGTACATAGTCCTGCCAGTTATCTTCATCATCGCCCGTGATTGTGCCAGCAGGCTTAATAGTAGCACCCTTGAATGAAGTATCGTTACCGCGAATGGTTGAAATCATGACCTCATTGACCCATGTATCCTTCTTACCTACGGTACCAACGGTAGCAACATAAGCATCCGATTCTTCATCATAAACGAATTCGGTAGCAGTATCGAAATCATACTCAATACCAGTCGTTGAGTTAGAAGAAGCAACGAACAAGCCCTCGTCGAGTACCATAGTCTCCCAAGAGAGGTCGTCGAAATAGAAGTCAATGGGTGCTGTGCGTCCATTAGTTTCATCAGAGTTCAGGTTGAATGCCAAAGACCAGCCATTTGCAGTATTAGAGTCGAAAGTAATGGTCTTATCAAACTCCTGCCACTCTGTCGTGAAGTTTACATCACCAACAGCATTCCAATAGAGGTAGTCAGAAGGATTCTTCTTGTGAACCTGCGTACCTGCAGAAACATTTGTAGAAGCCTTATAACGGAATTTAATCTTAACCTGTGTGCCTGATTTCCAACCCTGAGGAGACTGAAGCCAGAACTGGTTAGACCATGCGACAGAAGCAGCGTCATCGGTTTCAGGATTGTTATCATCAATAGGTGCTATTTCTTTAACATGAACAGCAAATACGTGGTTTGTAGGATCAGCAGGATCAGCTTCAATAGGACATGGATATGGACGTGCTCTGTCGCTATCATCATTAATAACACTCGGCTGGAAGTTAGTGCCCATAGTCAGAGCCCATGCGCAGATTTCGCCAGTGCGGTCACCTCTCCAGTTGATATTGTAACCCTCGTCATTATTTGCAAGAGCCCAGTCAGGCCAATTTCCAAACTCAGCATCACCCATGTATTTACTTTCGGTTGCAACATTTGGTATGATAGACTGACCATCGTTCGTAATCCACTGCTGCCATGTAACTGGTCGCTGCTCCTTACCTTCGTGGGTAATCTTCAAATAGGCGATGTCAAATTCACCCACATAGTCACCACACTGAAACAGCACATCTCCACTAGGAGCATTTCCATTACCATCAACGGTTGCTGTGTAGTCAAAAGTACCCTCAACCCATTCCGTTGTGATGGGGAACTGACCATAAGGGGTCTGACCAAATCCCAGTGCAGAAATGTTCTGAGCTACGGAACCCTTAACCTTGAAGTGAAGTGTGTAAACAACGTCAACCTCTGGAGTGAAGCCACCGATAGGGAAGAACTGGCATGCCCAACCTGGATCAGTTGCTTCAGTACTTTCGAAATGAAGGCAACCATTCTTGATTGAAAGGCGCGCTCTCGCTTCGTCAGCAGCACCCCAACCATAAAATTTAATTGCACTGCCGTCTGCCATCGTAGAGAAGTCAACTTCTGCGTCAACAATCTCTTTGGCATTTGTTCCCAAGAAACATGTCAAGAGAACAAGAAGTGTAAATAATTTCTTCATAATAGAAATAATTTTAGATTAATAAATAAAGTTAATAAATAAAAGATGTATAATTTAATAGTTCAGAGGAATCATTGCCAGGAAGACGAGAATCTTCTTGCCTTCCTGGGCAATGAAGTGAGTTCATTACTGTCCAGCAAGCGCATCACAGAATGCCTTGTAAGTAGCTGTACGCACCCAGTCCTTGGTAGTTTTGTCAATAGCCCAGAGACCTACGGGGTCGTTTGTGTCAGCCATGTTCAGTTTACAGATACCTGCCTGCTTCTCTTTTGGAATCTTGGTCATGTATTGCTGGATGACGTAAGCATAGTAGTCTGCCAGCTTCTGACGCTGAGCGTCTGTAATGTCTTTTGCTGTCACAGCTGTGCCTTCAGCATCCTTATAGGTGATGTCGAAGTTAGAGAGACGAATCAGTTTGCCAGTGGCAGCAAGGTTGTCAAGCAGCGTGTTCAGCGTTGCCTTGTTAGCCTCCTGCGTTGCAGCATCCTCACTATAGCTGAGATTCAACTTAGCATTGATACCATCGATCTTGGCACCATTGTTGTCCCAAATGCCAATCCAGTACTTAAGGCTCTCATATACCTTCTGATCCTCAAGGCCTTTCTCGCTGATAAAGAACTTCAGTGCATTCGCATCGCCTCCATTCTCTTCGAATGCTTTGCGGGCTTCGCGGGCAACAACAGGAGCATACTGCTCACTGCCAAGGATGTCTTGCCAGAAAATCTTTTCGGTAGAGTGCTTGAGGTCGAACTTGCCATTCTCCAGTTCTGCCTTCGTGTCGATAGGCTCGTCGATGAGGTCGAAAGAGGTAATACGACCTTCGTTGATCTTCATCACGCCCTCGCACCATGCCTTAACAGCATAGTTAATGGTATCAGTCTTCTCTTGCGTTGTCTGCGGGCGGTGGTTGTCAGGATAGTAGCCTACCTGCACCTTCTGGATATAGACGGTGATACCGCGAGCAGTTTCAATTCGTAAGTAGCCATCAGTTACTCCTTCTGCGCTTTGGGATTCTATGACAAACTTGGTCCATTTACCCTGCTTAAGCGCCCACTTTCCAGCAGTACCACTTCCAGTTACTCTGTTGCCAGAGAAATTGACATCAAAAGTAACATCCTTATCAGCCTTAGCCCAGAACGTCGTGGTGTATTTTGCAAGCGGGTCAACTTCGAAACCATCTATGATGTTGACTTGAGCTTGAGAGCCAATTTTAAGCACATTCTGATTGTCATAATTGACAATAGAGGCTTTCGATGTAGCGTAATCACCGTATTTTCCTACGGGCATGTCGTTGAAGTCAACAACCTTACCTTCCACATACTCGACAACAATCTCGATAGGAGCGGTCAGCGTGTTCAACCAATCGTCAGCCTGATTAGCATTGGCAAAGAGAGGGCTGCCGAATACTTTAGCATTGATCTCTTCCACATGATCGAGAAGATCCTTCATGTCGAGGAAGTTCATCACACCTTTAGCATTGACGATGGAACCAGCCATCAGGGTGGTACCGAAAGAAACATCGTCGAAGTTAGTTATAGCTGCAGCATGGGCCAGCTCCTGCTTGTTGAAGTCGGCCACCTTAAGCTGAGCGCCGAGCACAAAGTTAGGATTTTTAACTCTGTCGATATATGACTTGACAGGAGCCAAATCCTGATAAGGCGTTACGATAGACGGATCAGGATCAGCTTTGAAATTATCTGTCTCATTGTATTCGGCACAGGAAACAGCAAGTGCACCAGCTGCCAACATCAGAGATAAGTTTCTGAAAATCTTGTTCATATTCTTAGCCTCCTATTTTTATTTAATGTATTTGGTTGAGAAGAAGACTTTCTGGTTTGACTCACGCGTCTGAACAACCATCGTGTCAGTGGTTGAAACCTGAATATTCTTGTCGTTGAAGTTCACATTGTAAGCCAGACGGAGAATGTCACGCTGAACAGGCTGGCCGTTCATGCTTCCCCACTGATAGTCCTTGTATTGTGCCAGCTCTGTTCCCTTGGTGATGAATTCACCGGAACCGGTGGCTGTAACATTCTCGTCGTCGGTGGAAATCGTGCACTGATTACCACTGAATGTAAGAATCAGGTTACAAGAGATGGAAGCACCAGAAGTCTTGAACGATACAGGGAAGATGGCCTGTGTCATGTTCTTAGTGGTAATGCCACATACTTCATCGTTTGCATTCACAGGGTTTTCCTGGTAACGCTCAGTGTCTGTGTTGACCAGTGAGAAATCCTTGCGGACAATTTGTGTTGTGACGCCGTTTTCTGTCACATTGTCAACACCACGACGGATATATTTGGCATGCCACGGGTTGATGTATTTTACACAGTAAAGCACATAATCCTTTGCCAGTACATCCCAATCTTCTGTATTCGTACGAGAAGGATTGAGACCTTCGCGCGGCGTACCAGTGAGAATATGGTCAATGCCTGTTGCTTTCTTCATGACCAAAGGAATAACATAGTAGTTATTGATGGCATTAGGATTGGCAAAGAATTCATCAGTAAACTGCACTTCTACATAGCCACGCTGATCGCCATTATAAGGAATCTTGCTATCCGACAGCGTATAATAACTTGATGGCATCGGATGCACAGGCTCTGCTGCATTTCCGTTTACGTCCATAAAGTAGAGATTGTCGCAGAGTGTATTGTCAACAACAATATCTACGTATGCGTTACGTCCACCGTATGCTCCACCCATAGTTGCCCAAATACGACACTTGTGCTCGTTGTCGAGCGTATTGTCGTAGATGTCGTTACCAAGTATGAGTGAACGTACCGGGAACTGATAGGCGAAGTAGGCGGTAGTGCCTCCTTCATAGTCAGGGAATTCTCTGTCTGCATTGTAGCACGATGCAAAGGTGAGAGAAATTGCTCCCAAGGCTATTCCGTATATATAATTCTTAAGTTTCATTATTGTAAACTTTAAACTTTAAACTTTAAACTTTAATCTTTACACTTTACTCCCAACCCTTGTTTTGCTTCAAGTTGCTCCATTTGAGCACTTCACCCTTGGGAATCGGGCCGTAGCACTGATAAGAGTTGTCGAATTTACGATCCTCCACATTGAAGATTTTGTAAGTGAGCTCACCAGTTTCTTCGTTGCGGTCAATTTGCATACCCTTCACTGGTTCGTTCAAGGGAAGCATCCAACGACGGAGGTCCCAGAAACGCTTGTTCTCGAAACAGAGTTCGATGCGACGTTCGTTACGGATTAACGCTCTCATCTTGGCTTGATCGGTAGCGCACTCCTCCAGATAAGCATCTCCAGCAGCAAGTGGCATTCCATACATATCATATCCAAGTCCAGCACGATTGCGGATGGCCTTGATGACATCGTAAGCGGTGAAACCTATTTCCGCAGGGGCTTTTTGGGGACCCCATGCCTCGTTGGCAGCCTCGGCGTATGCCAAGAAGATTTCCGTGTAACGGATGCGTGGATAGATATGCTGTTGCTCAATGACAGAGCTTGACAGCGGACTGACGTCTTCACGGAGCAACTTCTTCAGGTAGTAACCCGTGCGTGTGGAGGTGTTACCGTGATTAATGTTATCATCATACTCAGGATTACCTGCTGAATTGATTTTCGGATAGGTACCTGTTATAATTTCTGCTTTTCTAAATGTAGTACCGTTATAGATGATGTTATCAGCAAGACGCGGGTCACGATTAGCGTATGGATTCTGTGGGTCGTAACCAGAAGCAGGATCTGTAATGGGAAGACCACTGCGCATTGGGAAGGCATCAACGAGGTTCTGCGACGGGTTGACACGACCGTTACCATACAGCGTTGGCGGGAAGTTCTCACGTTCCTGAGTTGCATTCTTCTGACGGTCTTCACGCCAAAGAATCTCAGGATTTGCCACCGTTTCAATCATTGATTTAAAGCTGGAGTTGAACCAGTCCTTATTACCTGTCTTGTCGAAGCCATCCATTCCGCCAATGCGCTTGAGAACGTTAGCACAAAGCGTTGCAGCTTCAGCAGAAGTAACACCGCTCTTGTCGCGGAAGGCAGGGCTGGATGCAAGCAAGGCAACCTGTGCCTTGATAGCCTCGGCTACCTTAGCAGACAAGAGACCGTAAGCTTTCTGACCGAATACAAGGTTGTAGCTGGTCAAATATGCACCAATCTCCTTATATTTGGCAGGAATTTCTTCATCAGCGGAGATGTTCTCATAATCATAAGGAAGCAATGCCATAGCACTGTCGCAGTCTGCGAAACATTGCTGAACGCACTCTGCAAAAGTGGCACGTGGCTGGTTGAAGTCGGAACTACCGTCCTCAGGAGTCGTCAACAGGGGCACACCTAAAAGTTCACCGTCTTCTGTATAGCCACCATGAGCCATCAGCAGATAGTAATAGAAGAGCGCGCGAAGGCCAAAGGCCTCACCCTTCAGGCGATCAATGAACATCTGCTGCTTGGAAACAGCACTGGGAGCCCATCTTACCTTCTCAACCTTTGAGAGGAAGAGATTGATATACTGGATACCATCCTTACAATTGTCCCATTGAGACATTGGGTTATTATCTGATTGCCATGCACCCTCCGCCATCAGCTTGTAACTATTGGTTTGGTTATTGGTGACAGCGTCATCAGTGGCAATGTCCGTCTGGGTGGTCGTCAGATAGGGAAGGCGACCATAGCCGTACATCAGCAGTCCGTCTGCGTACTTTGACTCCTCGTACATGGCATCCTCCTGTCGGTTGTTTTCGTCTGCCGGCTCAAACATATCCTGACAGGAGCACAAGGCTAGCAGGCCAACGAAGTACAATATAATATTTTTAGTCTTCATAATTTTCAATTATCAATTTTCAATTGTCAATTAGAATTAAAGGGTTACCTTAACACCGAGATTGTAGAAACGAGTCTGTGGTGCATAGCCTACGCTGGTCTCCATCATCTTGCGATGCTTTGAGAATGTTAGGAGGTCGTTTCCGTTTACATAAATTGAGAGAGCCTTCACAACCTTACCGTCGAACCATTCCTTCGGGAAGTCGTATGTCAGCTGTACCTTACGAAGGTTGAAACGGTCTGTGCTGTAGAGCCAGTATGTAGAAGCTGCGCCGTTAGCTGTTGCCAATGTGGTCAGACGCGGATGAGTAGCAGTTTCTGCTGTCTCCGGTGTCCAACGGTTACGTGCATTGACAGAGTACTTGGCGTCTCCGCTCATAAAGTAGTAACTGCCATTCATCATGCCCTTAGCACCAAAGTTACCATTGCCCAGCATGAAGAGCGTCCAGTTCTTATACTTGAGCGTGAGGTTTACACCCAGTGTGAGCGGAGCACCGTAGGTTCCCCACTTGCCAAGTTCTACCTGGTCTTTGTTGTCGATTTTGCCGTCACCATTCACGTCCTCGTACCTCAAGTCACCAGGCTGGAGGTTCGTGTTACCACTCAGCGAAGATGTGGGAAGACCTGCTTTTAAGGTATATTTACCTGTTTCTGCATTATAGTCAAAGTCATCAGCCGTGTAGTAACCTAAGCACTTGAAGCCAGACATGGCATCAAGAGGTCTTCCTTCATGGGTGAGTTCATTAAGCGAATTACGCCAAGGTGCAGCCTCGTCAATAATCTCATCGTACTTCTTCCACTCGGTCTTGAGATAGGTGCCGACAACACCAAGCTGTGCGTGAACCTTACCGAACTGCTTCTGAGCTGTTATACTGAAGTCAAGACCTTTGCGGTTCTGGATATTGTTGTTGATAGTCGGCTTGAATGAACTACCAGAAAGACCACCTGCCAAGTGTGAAGGGAATGTGGTCGGGTTCTGGATGATAAAGCCATCCATATCCGTATTGAAATAGGTGAGTTCTGCGCTAATCAGCTTCTTGAAGAACGAACCACGGAGGCTAACTGAGAATTCCTTGCGATGGATGAAATCAAGCGAAGGGTTACTACCCGCTGTAGAATAAGTCAGGTTTGTAGTAGAACCTTCGTTCCATGAGAAACCGCTACCAGCCGTTGCCCACAATGCATCATAGAGATAATAATACTTCTCACCCATATATACATCAATGTCCTCGTTGAGGTCGCTGTAGGATGCGCTGATCAGCAGGTCGTCAACGAAGCTACCCTGCATGAAAGGCTCTTTGGCGATGTTCCAACCAATGGTGAAAGAAGGTGAGATGGCTTCGCGATGACCTTCTGCAAGACGAGCAGAATGTACACCAGCCAACGCCACTTCTGCAAAGTAACGACCCATATAGTCGTAACCTGCCTGCAGACCTAAGTTGGCATTGGCATAGCGATGGTATGTGCCACTGGCTGTGGTTGTGTACATATTGGCCAGCAACATACCCGTTACGTGATGCTTACCGGCAAAGGTGTGGTCGTAGTCAAAATGTCCATTCCAGCTGATGGTCTGGCGATACTTACTATTCGACTGAGACATGTGACCGGTGACCAGCTCATCGTTCTGCTGGGTAAGAGCCACAATGGCATCTCCTGAGTTATAGTTACTCCACGTTGGAATAAATACCGCATACGTATTGTTGTATGAAAGATTATAGCTGGCTGCATAGTCGATGGAGAACAAGGTCTTGAACGTCAAACCCTTGACGAACTTGTTCATGTCATAGTTAATGCCGGCGTCGAACTGGAACTGACGGCTAACGGCCTGTGTCCTACCGCCGAAATAGCAGTCTGCGATAGCATTGGTTTGGGTAACTTTCGTTCCACCGGGGAAATATTTTCCGTCGAGCAGGTTCAGCGACTTGCCAAGAATGGCAAGAGCCTTGCTGGCATTGGGGTCAACCATGTCGATAGGAATCAGCGGTGCTGCGTTCTCCGGGAAGTTGGGACGCATGGTAGATGCCTCACCCCAGAAGTCTCCCTTGTTCTTGTTTTCATTGTAGAACGTGGCGCTTGCGTTGGCAAAACCCGTGATGAGCTTGTTGACAACGAGGTCAACGTTACCACGTACGCTGAAACGATCGGTGTAGTTATCCTTTGCAGGACCGAAGTTCAGAAGGTCTTCACTGCGATAGTAGTTGATGTTCGTGTAGAAGTGAGCACGTGTGCCACCGCCCTGAATCTCCAACGTTCCTTCAGAACGGTTATAAGCCTTACGGATATACTCATCTGAATAATAGTTAACATTGGGATAACGGTAAGGATTCAAACCAGAAGCATGGTTATAAATGTTCTGCAGAGAATACTTTTCGGGAATAGCGATTCCGTCATTAGTTAATGCCTCTCTATAGAGCGTCATATACTCTGCGGAACCCAGATACTCTGGAAACTCCTTGGCAAAATGGAAGCCAGTGTTGGCATTTGCCGTAATCTGAAGGCCATCTACCTTGCCACGCTTGGTGGTAATCAGGATAGCACCCTTTGCACCCTTTGCACCGTAGAGCACTACTGCCTGTGCACCCTTCAGGAAGGTAATCTGTTCGATCTCCGATGGCAGCACGTTGTTAGACGGACGTTTTATACCATCGATGATAACGAGTGGCAGGTTGCTGTTGTCGTTATTGTCAAGACGGTCGTTGTCCATTCCCCAAAGGTTGTTGCCATTCCATCCGCCAACAAGCGCAAACATGTCTTCAAGGCTACTCATCGTATAATCCTTCTTCGACAGTTCTTCCATGTCAACATAGGAAATACCTCCGAGAAGATGATCTGCATCCTTGTCGCGGAAAGCAACATGGACTTTCTTTTTCACCACGGTGGTGTCAGCGTCGTCAGCGGTCTGCGCATTGACCGCCAGTGGCGATGCTGCAAGCATGGCAAAGAGAAATATGTTTCTTTTTATATGTTTCATAATTTTCAATTTTCAATTTTCATTTATCAATTGATTACCATCCCGGATTCTGGGGGAATCCTTCATATAGATAGGTATCATCGTCAGGAAGCGGGAACCAGTAATGCTTTGATTCCAAACGGCGGGTGATAATGTCTTCCTTGTGGAAATTACCAACCTTGGCATCCTTTGGGTCGTGCTGCGGCTCGAAAGTCTTACTATTATAGAACCAATCATTAGTTTCCAGACGTTCGAACTCATGAGAGTACTTCACCGTATAAGGAGGCTCGGTCAGGAGAAGCCAACGCTGCAGGTCACACCAACGGAAACCTTCAAAAGAAAGCTCCACGGTACGCTCGCGACGTACTTCATCCATGAAGTGCTCCTTCGTATCCATGAGGTTGGGCTGTACATGCTCCATGGGGAAATCATCGGTGTTTACGCGGTCGCGAAGCACGTTGATAGCCTCAACAGCTGACAGTGTCGGACAATAAGTCGGTCTTTCCTTAATATCGGTTATGCTTGTTGCAATAGCTGTCCTGGCTTCTGCATACATCAGATAGACATCTGCAAGGCGCATATAAGGAATATAGGTTTGGATAGCGTAATCCCACTCATAATATTTGTCACCCTTGTTACACTGGTGAGGAATCAACTTCTGAATGAAATAGCCAGAAGCACTTCCGTGGTCGATTTCACGCATGGCACCACCGGTGTAAAGAGAACAGTAGTCAAGAACATGGGCTTTCTGAGCATCAGTCATACCTTCTCTGTTGATTACATAGTGGAAACCGTCAAACACGATATCATGATAGAAACGCGGGTCGCGGTTCTGGAAGGGGTGCTCGGGATCCCAACCCGAAGCTTCGTTCAGCACATACTGACCGTTGCGAACCAGATAGATGGGCTGTCCATTGGCCATACCGTATTGGTCAACGAGGTTGGCTGTGGGGTGATGAATGATGTTGTCATGCTCTACAAGACCATCAACCTTAGGACCAAAGAGCTTTGCGCAGTTCCAAGGAGCACTGTTGACACCCGGGCATGCACCGCGGAAGATTGCTTCGGTAGAACCTGGCATTTTCCAATTCTGCTTGAGGGTATAGAAGATGTCTGAATAGCAGTTCTCAGCATTCTCGTCCATCACGTGGTCGTAGATGTTAGAATATCTGAAGCCGACAAGCTTGTACTTGACAGAGCCTTTGGCAACCAAGTCAAGTGCCTTACCAAGGGTCTCGGCAGCCTTTTTACAGTAAGCCACATCATAATCGTAGGTCTTACCGTTGGAGCTTGCGCCTAACAATTGGGCAACACCACCATTCTTTGTCTTCTCAAACTCCTTCATGAGGGGAGAACCTGCCCAGAGATAAACCTTACCAAGGTAACAGAGCGCCATGAACTTGTCGATACGCAGGTCGTTCTTTCCAGAAGTCTGCATACCAGCAAGCGTCTCATCCCAATCCCAAGGCAGGAGGTCGTATGCTCTTTCGAAATCCTCTGCACAGCGGTCTGCACATTCCTGGAAAGAAAGGCGAGGCAGTTCGGGAATGGCATCAGCAGGGAATGCTTCGTCAATATAGGGAAGGCCACCGAAGTAGCACATCAGCTCGAAATGCCACCATGCGCGGAAGAAATACATCTGTCCAAGTAATAAGTTGCGCTCCTCGTCCGTTCCTACGAGCGACTTGATATTGGCAATACCCATGTTGCACTTACGAATGCAGTACCATGAGCTTTTCCAAAGAGAATCCCAGTTACCATTCAGCCAAGACTGGCTATTGGTCCACCAGTTACGGTAGTTACCAAGATCGACCTGGTGATCCATGTGCGCATAACCTTCTGGGTTGTGAAGGGCATCATCACCCCAGTTCCATGATGTACAGTAGTTGGCCTTCTGCTTGTCAGGAATCAGGTCATAAATTTCCTCAATATATCCCTGGAAATTGCGGAAGTTCTTGAACGCCTCGTCCTCAGCTACGATAGACTCAGGGTCCTTGTCAAGCCAGTCGGTGCAGGACGTAAAGGAAGCACCGCCGGCTAACAAAAGCAGCGAACCACACAAGAGGGATTTGATGTTATGATAATATTTCATAATAGTATTCTATTTTATTACGAATAATTAAATGTTAAGCTTGATTCCGAAGTTAAAGCGTCTAACGGTTGGGTAAGCACCGCCTCCACCGCTATATCCGAAGTTACTCTCACGGTCGTCAGGCATCTTAGTAATCAGCAAGAGGTTGTTACCATTCAGATAAACCTTCAGGCTGGTAAAGCCAAGCTTCTTAATCCAACCCTTTGTCCATGTGTAAGCGACTTCAACGTTCTTCAGACGGAAGTAGGAACCGTCGAAGAGGAATTGCGTACCGTCGTTATAGGAAACCTGTGTGGTAAAGCGTGGTACGACTACCTCGCCGTTTCCATCTGCAGGATTCCACCACTGACCGTTATCATATACAGTAAGCAACTTATTATTAAAAGAGGCAAGACCTACATCACGTGTGACACCTGTTACACCATAGAGCTGTGCAAACATGCTAAAGCCTTTCCACTCCCAGCCGATGGTGGCATTGTAGGTGTGCTCAGGGTTACCTGTGTAACCATAAGGAGCAATATCGTTTGTCTCGTCAACAATACCATCACCATTGAAGTCAACAATGTAATGGTCACCAATGAGTACCTGTGCGTCGTTGCTCTGGCGCTCTGGTGAGCTATAGAGTTCATCGTATGTGCCAATAAAGCCATTATCGATGAACGAGGTGTATTGGCCCTGTGAATAACCCTCCTTCTTGCGGTAACTTGGAATCAGTGCAGGGTCATCCTTCAGGATAATCTCATTGTGTGCATAAGTATAGTTGGCATTTGCCCAGAAACGCATGCCGTTTTTCAATACCTTATTGAAGCGAAGTTCGAACTCAAAACCGTAGTTCTTCATCTTACCCTTGTTGATGTCAGGGGTCTTGGCTGCACCATAGAAAGAAGGTACAGAACGTTCATTACCAGAAATGAAGATATCGTAGCGGTCATCGCGGAAGTAGTCGAAGCTACCTGCGAACATACCACGGAGGAATGCATAGTCGAAACCGATGTTCTTTTTCAATACGGTCGCCCAACGAAGGTCAGGAACAGCAACGGCAGCTTCCTTATATCCTGTGAATGGGCTGTTAGAACCATCCAAAGACATTCTATAAGGACCAACGACTTCCCAACGTGTCAGGTATGCCCAACGCTCACCGGCATTATCATCACCGATTTCACCGAGAGAGGCGCGAAGCTTGAACATGTCAACAATTCCCTTGTCCTTCAGTTTCTTCATGAAGGGCTCTTCTGACATCATCCAACCGATAGCTCCTGAGCAGAAGAATACGAAACGGTTGTCTGGAGAACTT
>Ga0265300_10001312_pt1 | contig 23618 bp, 17 predicted proteins | sample AusTroGonzalo_MG_FD_193482 | JGI IMG/M metagenome (GOLD analysis project Ga0265300, IMG submission 193482) | Bovine rumen microbial communities from tropical cattle in Woodstock, Queensland, Australia - Gonzalo_03 | ecosystem: Host-associated > Mammals > Digestive system > Stomach > Rumen ...
TGTTTTATTTTTCTGATTTACATTTGCTGATTTGGAATTTACAAATTACAAAGTTTTTTCAAATATACAAAATGATTGAACTATTAATGTCAGAGAAGATATTGATGTACATTTTTTTGATAAAATGCACGGAATTGAGAGAAAATTCGATAATAGTTACCTTGTAGAAGATATAGAATTTGCAACCATCATAGATAATGTATCAGTTCCGAATTATAACTATAAAATTATTGATGAGTATTATCAAAAAAATATCAGAATTTGAGATGCAAATGTTTATGTTGATTGAAATAAATCGTACGAGATAGATTATGATATATATTGATTGATTAGAAATTTTTCAGGTATGTGATATTCCGAATTATATCGAAATATTATCTGATATTGACGATCAAATTCTATCAATAACGTTCAAATAGAGCTAACTTTACCAAAAGCATATACATGACTTACAAAAAACGATTTCTTGATAAGTGCCGGATATACTGACAGATATAGTATTGATGATTTCCCTTGAGAAGTGACACGAGATGAAAATAAAATTTATATTACATATAATCACAAATTACTATCATACGAATGAATAACTTTGGCTGTAAAGTTTCCAAATCAATATTTTGATTTTGACCATGAAAAGCAAGAAAACTTATTAGTGTGATATACACATGATTTTAATATCAAAAATTATAAAATTGATTGAATTATCGATAAAAGCGGAAATATCACTTTTCAAAATGAAATTGAATTAGAAATCTTAAACAAAGATCCTATTGTTCGATGAACTTTGCCTTATAGATACTATATAGATTGACATTCATATCTTGTAAAATTAAAAGATATCACAATTAATTGAGAAGAAATAAAATGAGATGAATATGATACTACAGCTACAAATAAAACTTTTAGAATTTCATGAAATTTTGAAGAAAATAATAAAATAACATCAAACTACTCAATTTACGGATTAATCAGACCATTTTCTGGTGAATTTAAAGATTGGACATATGGTTTATATACTACATCATGAGATTTTGATGAATGGGCTTACAGATTATATTTGGAATTACCAGTATTAGATTTGGATGAAAAGATAAAAAATTTGGATGTATCCTTGGATATTCCAGGTGGTTGTAAAACAGTGTATACAGAAGATATCTATATAAATATATGAAAGTGATTTATTAATATGAATGAATTTAATGGAAAATACGGACAAATTCGATGTAGAGATGATAAATTAGCATTAACTTATAGTGGAGAAATATGAGAATATTCAAGCATAACAATGACTATAAATTTTGTGAAATGAACTTTTAATTTGGATGAAAATTTATTAGCAGCTTTTGCAGCAATTTGAGATTGAAATTTTTATTACACAGATAAAACAAATCGACAATCAATTTTATTTGCTCTTTGAATACTTTTATTTTGATGATGATTCAAAACATTGATGAACAAAAGGTACAAATCAAAAGCTAGAGTAAATGAAAAATGTGTTATTCAATATGATGCACCAAAATGAATAGATGCTCCAGAAGCTGGAGTTTTGATAGATAATAAACTTGATTCAAAAGATATTACATCAATAATTTATCAGCGAGCAGCAAATCATTATATCAAAATCCTCAAAGAAGAAGACAATGAAAAAGAATTTTATATAAAAAAATTAAAATCAATTCCTTGAACTTCAAAAATATATCAATTAAATCTATTCAAAGCTTTATTTAAAGATTGAGATGAATTCCATTTTGCTAAAAATAGTTATAGTTTTCGTTCTACTTTATCTACAACACATAACGAATTAACAAGTTATATAAATAAGCAAGATTGGTTTAAAAGTACATTTTATAGTGGTATTTGATCTTCATTCAAAAGACAAAATAGAGTGCTTGTTTTCCGAACTGCAATATTGTGATTTATACCGTATTTTGTAGTAATTACAGCACTAACAACCCACTTAGTACCAGTTTCAAACCGAATACGCATAATAGTATTCATAGCATTTATTCTCATTGTTACTTCGTATCGTAACTATAAAGAGGAAACAAACACAACAAAATGAAAAGAGCTTCGTAAGCATTGCCAATGATTCAAAGACTTCTTGATGAAAGTAGATAAAGTAAAATTAGAAACATTGCTAAAAGAAGATCCACTTTATATAGAAAAAGTATTGCCTTATGCTGTAGTATTTTGAGTATCATCACAATTTATCAAAAGTATAACTCCAGAACAAATCAAAGATTTAAGCTGGTTCAATGGAGATTGGTACGAATTAGAAAATGCTATCAGGTATATAAACACATACAATGCTTCGTCATTATATAGTTATTCAGGTAGTAGTTCTTCAAGAGGATCTTACAGTTCTTCATGATGATTTAGTTCAGGTTCATCATTTGGATGAGGCTTTTCAAGTTGATGAGGTTGAGGTTGAGGATGATGAGGTTGATGGTAGAAAATTTTTCTAAAAAACATAACTAAATTTGACAAATTTAATTGCTTTATTTATAATAAAGTAATTTATCTTATTAAATTAACATGGCAATAACACTTACAGAGTTTAATATAATAAAAAAATATAAAGAATTATCAAGATATCTACTTAAAGAAAATAGTTCATATAAGGAACAAGATATTATTACATTATTAAAATTTATGTTTGAACTTACTGATAAGTGATTTGAATATTATGTAAAAGATTATTTCAAAAAACAATATAAATATGATTGGATAAGAGTTACATGAGGAATTAATGATTGATGAATAGATATTGAATGAATGTTATGACATAAACATACATTAATACAATGTAAACAATATAAGCAAGAACATGTTAAAGACAAAGAAATATTGAAATTTGTTTCAGATACAGAAAAATATAGAAAAGAAATCTGAAAAGTTTTATCATTATATTTTATAACTACAAATTGGGTAAATAATGAGGCATACAACTGTGCAAAACAGCATAATATATCAATAAAAAATTATAAAGATATGATAAAAATGGATAAAAAATTAGATGTGTACAAATACATAAAAGAGCATAAAAATGATAAAGAAATTGTTACCTGATTAAATGTTTATGATATTTTAGATAAGAAATATTTCATACAAGCATTTTGAAGAATCCTTTGAACTATATCTTATTGGATAAATAAATTTATATTTAAGAATTATGAACTTGACTATCAAAAAGTAGAAAAGTACCATCCAAAGAAAGAAAAAAATATAAAAATAATAGTTCCTTGATATTCAAAATAAAGATAAATTAATATAACACTTATACCACAATATTTCTTGTTGAGGTTGAGGATGATGAGGTTGATGGTAGAAAATTTTTCTAATTAATTACATCCTGCAACGATGAGCGCAAAAGTGTCTCTTGAATAGAATCATCTGTCATAGATATTGATTTTAAATAATATTTTTTTGCTAAACTTTTTTGATTATTTCTTTTGTAATAATCACCTAAAATCTGATAAAGGCCAGCTTGTGGATAATTTTCAGCCAAATAAAGTAAATTTTCTTCCTCATATACCCACAATCAATTTACAATATTAAATCAAACTTCTCAATAAATACATGTATCATTTTTTACTCAAAATTTATCATAACAAGCCACAACAACATCATAAGACATTTGTCTATAACTATCATAAACTTCACTAGTTTGTCAGTGTAAAAACGGATTGAAAAAAACTGTATCATAAAAATATTTAAAATCAGACTCAATTAAACTAAACTCTCACAACATTTTCTGCCAAATTTGAGCCATTTTTTCATATTGTCACAATTTTTCATAATCTAACAACATGTACCTATATACATCCATTTTATAATCAAGGTCATTTGTTAATTGGTACAAGGTAGTCAATGAATTAGCATAATCTCATTTCCAATAATAAGATATTCCTAAATAAAAATCATATTTGTTTTTACCCTCCACATCCAAAGATGACAAGTTGTAAAAATACGAAATTGATTTATCCCAATCTTTTGTTAAAAAATTTGAATAAGCTAAAATCTGGTATGGTAAAATATAATCATCATCTTTCAAAACTGCATCTACAGCCAACTTATTTGCTATAGAAAAATATCATTTTTTCAACATCATCAAAGATATTAAAGCGTCTTCGTAATACGAGGGCATTCATTTCTGATTTTTGAAATTTATTATAGTTGTTTCCAACTCACTAACAAAAGATAAATATGAAGTATTTGAAATCTGTTTCATCGTTTCCAATGCCACATCATAATCTCAATCCCAAATTTTTTGCAATCATTTATAAAACAAATATTCATCATTAGATATCAAACTTTTTTGTTTTAATTCATCTACATACTTCAAAAAATTTATCATACTATTTGGATCTGTCATAGACAATGTATTCACATATACATAAAGATAATCCGATTTATCTATCACATCCGAATTAAAAATATTTATTTCTTCCAAATATGGTTTAATCTTATTAAATTGATAATCATCCAACAAATCATCTATTAAAACCCTTAAAACATTTTGATCTCTTGTTTTTTGATATATTGCATCTAAAACCTCTAATCTATTTGAAATTTTTGAAGATAATGTATCCAATGGTATTTTATTTATATCAACATTTTCAAATACATCAAAAGAATCTTCATCTACATCAGTTTGTTGACTAATAGGCTCTGTAGCTAAAATAATTCAAGTAGTATCTTTTATTTTTTCCATATTTTGATTTGCAGAAAAATGCTGAGATATTTGTTCAGACTCATTTGATTCTGCAATAGAAGGAAACAACTCTTTCTCCGATTTTACTAAATCGAAAAAAAGAAAACCAATTCGAGATATTAGCATCATAAGAAATAATGTATACTTTAACTTCTTATCCATAAATCAATAAAAACATTATATAAAATGCACAATACAATTATATCCAAAAAAAAAAATTTATCAAAAAACATACTCAAAACCAAACGAACATCACTTCTCTTCTAAAATATAAAGATAATCAATATTGACTTTTTATATTATAGATATATTCAATGATATCGTATATTTTTACTTGATTTTAATTACAATATTAATATGAAATTTATAATGTTTTTATTTAAATAAATAAACTTCAATATGTTTAAATTAATTTATAGAATTTTAAGAGGTATTTTTGCTTTTCTAGGTTTAATATTTGCTGCATTAGTTTTCTTATGAATTTATTTCTGTCCATTCGACTTAGATTATCTAAAAGAAAGATTTAATTTAAACTATTTATACATACAATCACAAGAAACACCTATACAAAACGAAAATGAAAATATTACAACACACAAAGAACAAAAATGAATTTTTGATTTATCATGATGAATAAATTCATTTATTATCGATTTATGAGATATCGAAATATCTTCAATAACATGAGAATTATCATATACAGCATATTTTTATAATCCTGAATATAATACAATTTTACATCCATTAAAATTCATTTTTGCAGATGATTGATATCTCTGAGAAGAAAATGATTACAAATGTGTAAGAATATTAAAAAATGTAGATAAACAAGATAATCCAAATGAATGTAAACTATTTACCATCAATTCATGACTAGTTTGAACAAACCAAAAATACAATAGTCTATACTTAATAGTTACAGCTAAAGAGTGAGCACAAATTTCAATACAATAAGCACGTATCATTGTCAATTTTTGTCCAATTTTGTCTTGAAAAAAAGATTAATTATTTTATAATTAAAACCACTTACTAATGGAGTTTAACCTACCATTACTAATTTTTAATTATTAAATATTCATTATTATGTGACTATTTTGACACAAAAACTCAACTAAGTACGTCTACTCTTTCGATGAGGGAAAAGGAGTTTGAAAAGACTTATTAGGTTGAAAATGAGCAAACTTGGCAGAAATGAAATCTTTGGGATTACCTATTCCTGATGGTTTTACTATTTCTACAGAAACTTGTGATATTTATTACAAAAACAACAAAACTTATCCTCAAGAAGTTTTGGACCAAATCGAAGATCATTTGCAGAAATTGGAAAAGACAATGTGAAAAAAATTATGAGATGCACAAGACCCATTATTGGTTTCAGTTAGATCTGGAGCTGCTGTTTCTATGCCATGAATGATGGATACTGTATTAAATCTATGATTAAACGATGCATCTGTATTGGGATTAGCAAACAAGACATGAAATGAAAGATTTGCTTGGGATAGTTATAGGAGATTCATCCAAATGTTTGGAGATGTAGTTATGTGAGTAGAACACCACCTATTCGAAGCAAAATTACAAAGTGTAAAAGATGAAAAATGAGTAAAAGATGATACTCAACTAAATGTAGATGACTTACAAAAAGTTGTTTGATTATACAAAGAAGTAATTAAATTAGCTACATGACAATTATTTCCAAATGATCCTAGAGAACAATTACATATGGCTATAGATGCTGTATTTGGATCTTGGAATAATGAGAGAGCAATCATTTATAGGAAAATGAATGACATTAAATGATTACTTGGAACAGCTGTAAATGTGCAATCAATGGTATTTGGAAACATGGGAGACAATTCTGGTACATGAGTATGCTTCTCTAGAAATCCATCTACATGAGAAAATAAATTCTACGGAGAATTCTTGATGAATGCACAATGAGAAGATGTTGTTGCATGAATTAGGACTCCAAAAAAGATTGATGAATTATGAGAAATAATGCCAGATTGTTACAAAGAATTAGTATCAATATACAAGAAATTAGAAGAACATTATCATGATATGCAAGATATGGAATTCACAATCCAAGAAGGAAAATTGTACATGCTTCAAACAAGAAATGGAAAGAGAACAGCTGCGGCTGCTATCAAGATGGCTGTAGATATGGTTGATGAATGATTGATCGACGAAAAAGAAGCTGTAATGAGAGTTTCTCCAAGTCAATTAGATACATTATTGCACAAACAAATAGATCCTAGTGCAAAGAAAGATGCAACATTACTTACAAAGTGATTACCTGCATCTCCATGAGCTGCTGTATGACAAGTTGTATTTACAGCTCAAGACGCTCACGATTGGAGAGAAAAAGGAAAGAAAGTTGTGTTAGTAAGACTTGAAACATCACCTGAGGATATCCAATGAATGGTAGCTTCTCAAGGTATCTTAACTGCTAGATGATGAATGACATCTCATGCTGCTGTGGTAGCTAGATGAATGTGAAAATGCTGTGTGTCTGGATGTTCAGATGTACAAGTAAATGAACATGAAAAATCATTTGTAGTAAACGGAAAAGTATTTAGAGAATGAGATATAATCTCATTAGATTGATCTACATGAGAAGTATTCGAAGGAGAATTAAATACAGTTGATCCTGATTTATCTGGAGATTTCGGAAAATTGATGTCTTGGGCAGACAAATACAAGAGATTACAAATCAAAACAAATGCTGATACTCCTAGAGATGCTGCTAAAGCTATCGAATTTGGAGCTGAGTGAATCGGACTTTGTAGAACAGAACACATGTTCTTTGAAGAAACAAGAATTCAAGCTGTTAGAGAGATGATAGTAGCAAAAGAAACTACAGAAAGAGTAAAAGCATTAGACAAAATCGAACCATATCAAAAACAAGATTTCGTAGACTTATTCAAAATCTTGGAAGGAAAACCTATGATTATTAGATTGATAGATCCTCCTTTGCATGAATTCTTACCTCAAGAAGAAAAAGATATCGAATTTGTTGCTCGTGAAATAAATGTAACAGTAGATGAATTAAAAGCAACAATAGCAGATTTACATGAATTTAATCCAATGCTTGGATTTAGATGATGTAGATTGGGAATTAGATATCCAGAAATTACAAGAATGCAAGCAAGAGCAATATTCAAAGCTGCATTAGAAGTAGAATGAGCTCAACCATGGATCGAAATTCCTTTGGTAGGAAACGCTATAGAGTACAGAATGTTGAAAGATATCATACTTGAAGTTGCAGATGAATTATGAGCAAATGGTAGAGTAAGCTACAAAATTGGATCAATGATAGAAGTTCCTAGAGCCGCTATCACAGCAGATCAATTTGCTGGAGAATGTGATTTCTTGTCATTCGGTACAAACGACTTGACTCAAATGGGATGTGGATTCTCTCGTGATGATGCTGGAAAATTCTTGAAATTATATGTAGAAAAAGGAATTTACGAAAAAGATCCATTCCAAAGTATTGATCAAGAATGAGTTGGACAATTGATGCAAATATGCTTGGAAAAAGCAAAATGAGTAAATCCAAATATCCATGTATGAATCTGTGGAGAGCATGGTTGAGAGCCAGCTTCTGTAGAATTCTGTCATAGAATTGGATTAGATGAAGTTTCTTGTAGTCCATACAGAGTACCTATCGCAAGGTTAGCTGCTGCACAAGCTGCAATCAAAGAAATGAAAAAATAATTCATTTATTAAATAATAAAAAATCCCTGCCCTGCAATTCTGCAGAGTTGGGATTTTTTTAAAAAAACAAAAAGCCTCATATTACTATAAGGCTTTTAGATATTTATAATACTAATACTATCATTCAGTTGCCTCTTCTTTCTTTTCCTCTTCCTTATTTTCTTCAGCTGGAGCTTCTTCTCTTACTACTACTTTTTCTTTTTTCTCAATTACTTCTGGATTTTCTGCATTAACTTTTACTAAGATATCTCATTTAATATCTTTATATAAGAAAGGAACTGTAAAATCTCCAATAGTTGTAATTTTCTTTTTCATCTTGAAAAAATGGTCTTCTACATCTACTTTGTATGTTTCTTTTACTAATTTTGCAATATCAGATTCATCGATCTTAGCATATAAAGTACCATCTTTATTTACTTTTCAAGTAAATACTAATCCTCCATCTTTCTCAATATTTGAAAGTAATCACTTAAATCATTCAGCTTTCAATGCTCTTTCTTTTTCTGATGCTTTAATCTTTTGAGAATATCTATTTACCATATTAGCTGTAGCTAAAACAGCCATATTTTTTGGTAATAAAACGTTTCTAGCAAAAATAGGTTTTACTCTAACGATTTCAAATCTTTCTCATAAATACTTGTTTGATTCCAAAAGAATCACTTCAATAGTTCTGTTCTCAATCTTTCTCCTTGGCATGGAAATTAAATTAACAATTAAAATTTAACTATGAATAACAAAATATTCATCAATTGACACACATAATAATTTTTTAAAAACAAAAATCAATACTAAATTAGTAAATCATTTACTTTGCACAATATTTTATCAAAATATAAAATTTTTCTTTTAAATAAAAATTTAATTATTCATAAATATTAAAAAACTTTTTATTTTTTTTCTATACCATGCTCCATTTCAGATTCTCACTCTAATTCATCAAGTTTTCAATCATCCAATAAAAGAATAATAACTCATAATACAATACAAATCAAATTACCAATAAAAGGATTTTTTGGAAAAAAATATTCATCAAGCAAATTCGATATTCAGCTCCAAATCATAACTATAGCAACAAATATCAAAAATATATTTAAATTAGATTTATTATTTCTGAATTTTTTTACTTTTTTTAATATTTTATGTATTCTTTTAACCATCCCATTTTTTCATTATAAATAATACTATATTATATTCTAAAATTTTTAAAATGCAAAAAAACAAATATTTAATACTACCATTAAAAATATCTCGTATTTTTATATTTAAACTAAAAATTTCTTATTTTTTTTCATAAAATCTAATTTCTTCACTTGGCAATAACTCTACAGTTGTTCAATTTGCTAATCAAGCAGCATTAGCTTCTTCTGTATCAATATGTGTATCAAGTTTCGATGTATCAGTTACACGAATTACTACCTCATCAAAAATTGTAGCTCTTTCACCTCCACATTTGATCCTAACAATTTGATTATTTTGTACTCAATGCTCTTCAGCATCAGAAGGTAACATATGAATATGTCTTTTTGCAATTATTACTCCAGAATCCAAGCTAATAGTTTTTCCATCTACTTCCACATCAATTCATGGAGTTCATTCCAAATCCCCAGACAATCTAATTGGAGCCATAACTCACAATTTGAATTGATCTGCTGTCAAAATCTCAACTTGAGTCTGTGGTCTATATGGTCACAAAATTCTAACTTTTTCAATTTGTCATTTTGGTCATTTTAAAGTTACACATTCAGCAGCAGCAAATTGTCATGGTTGAGAAAGGTCTTTTATTGGAGTCAATTGAAATCATTCTCCAAAAAGTGCTTCAGCGTCTGCTTTTGAAAGGTGAATATGCCTATTTGAAACTCATAGTGGTATTATGTCCATAGTAATTAATAATTAAAATGTAAAAATTGATAAATTAAGTAGTTCTTATATAGCCAAATTTACGTTTTATTCAATAGTATTTAATTTTTAATTTTCTGTTTATAATTTACAGAGAAGTATACTTGACATTAGTATAATAAAATATATAAATAACAATGTTATTAACAAATAAATAAACCAATTTAAACTCATACTCTATGTTAAATTATTCAACAGACATTGCAAAAAAAGTTCAACAACTTAAAAAACTTCGTTTTTTAGGTTTGTTAGAGAAACCAGATGATCGCCAAGCAAGAAGAAATGCCCTTATCTATATTGCGGGCAATATTAAAACATTTGGAGACGCTTGTGCCCTATTTAATTATTCAGATTCCGAGTTTCGTTGGAAAGCTGTTGAAGCCATGAAAGATAAATTCAAAGACAATCCAGAAGCATGGATGTTATTTGATTTACATTTTGCCATGGAATCTGAAAAATTTGAAAAATTCCTAGGTCAACAAACCGATGACGTTCGTGCAATGAAAAATGAATTCCCAGTAATTAGCCAAAACACACATCTGTGTGCAAAAGATCGAAAAAGAGGTAAAAACATTTCGTATGTATTGTTTGATACCTTGACAATGGCTGATCCTGACGAAAACGTATACTAAAAGAGAACAAAGCGAGCCACAAGCTTTTTGCCTGTGGCTCTTTTTTATTATACAATTTCCTCTTCAATAATATCATTATCGACATAAGTTATTTTATACACATGTCTTTCATTACTACTTCTTATAGCTTTTACTTTATCATCTACTATTTCCAAAGCTGTACAATTATCTAATCCATATCAAACTAATTTCTTTTCTTTCACTACATTATAGAATTTCTCTTTTTGCTCCTTTTGTTTTTGCTCATAATGAGCACAATTAATTGCATTCAAAACTCCCATTCATTCAACCAAATCATAATTATATTTAAATCGACAATAACTACCAGAACTAAATCATGAGCAAAGAATTCAATTATTATATGCTCTAATCAATAACTTATCAATACCTGTTTCTTTTAAATTATTCATCAATCTTTCAAAATTACCACCACCAATATAAATTATATCCGTATCCAACATATCTTTAGCTATTTTGTCATAATTTTGGTTCGTATCAAGATGAGAAACTACACATCCTAACCTATCATATATTTTTTTAATACTTAGAAAATACTCATTAGGATATCTTGATGCTATACTTATAAACAAAAATTTTGGATTTTTCTTACCAGATAGCCTTACTATTTCTTTATCAATTTCTTTTGTTTCATTTAATAGATTAATTTGACCTTCCATAGTAGGTATATCATAACCACCACCTATTAATACAAGTTTTTTAACAATATCCATGAACAATTATTATTAATATAAAGTTTTTATTTCTCTAAAAAATATCATCTCTCTACGACCTAATTCATCCACTTTCTCATCACATTTTTCAAATCAATATTTTTCATATAATCATTTATGATCTGATACTATGTATAATTTTTCAAAATTCAAAGTTTTTGCATACTTTTCAACTTCATTAATCATTTGTTCGCTAATCCTTTTTCAACGATAATTTTCATCTACAAACATAAATCATATAAATGGAGAATAGTTACAATTTGAAATTCAATCTTCTTTTGTGAAAGTACAAAATCATACAATCTGCTCATTTTCAGTCGCTACAAAAATTCTTTCTCGTTCAAGAAACTTATTCTCTTTCATTTTTTGAGCAAGAATTGGTCAAGCTGCTCGACCACAATTATTGGTATAATCGATTAATTCTTTCCGAAGTTTGTCATTTGAAGATATGGATTTTATTTTCATAATTATGAAATTAGTATTTATTTTAAATAATATAATAGAGAATACAAATTAAGAAAGTCTTAAAATTTTTCCATTTTCACATATTAGTTCAATCTTTCAATTGTGTATCTTATAACACTTACCATAAACTACACCATTCAAAATATATGATCAGTCTGGTAATCAATAAATTATTCTATTACATGATTCTGCAAATATTGAATCCATTTGGATAGTATTTTCACTTTCAACATGAAAATGAGGCTCAATATTTATATCACATAATCATAGTCAACTTAAAGCACTAGGATTATCCAAATCATCAGCCGTTACTGGACTATTAAAAGCACTAGATGCACAATTAATAGATCATGCACTTATTCAAACAATACAACAATTTAGATTTTTCAAATACTGTCCTAAATTTATATCATTAAAAAACAAATTTTGTTGATAAGTGTCTCATCAAGTCAAAAACACGAGGGATGATCACTCTAAAATTTTATATTCATTGCCCTTATTACGATAATCCAAAACAAGATTTTTCTCAAATTTTAATCATGAAAATTCTAATGCCTTTATATCTAAATCTAAATACATATCATTTTGTGAATAATTATCAGGATCACTAGCAACTAAAACAAATTTTTCATAAGATTTCACACATCTTTTCAAATTAACAACAAAATCATTTTTTTCAAACAAATTAATAGGAATTTTTTTTCAATCCACTTTCTCTATTCATCAAATATTACTTGTTAAGAAAAGATCTATCATTTTTTTATAATCACTAAAACATAACTAGATAAACTAATTATACCATAATAAAATAAACAACAAAATCAAACAAAGAAAAATATTACTGAATAGAAATTAAACTTTAAATTTTTACCTTACCATTACTTTTTTGAAATATTTTTCTAATATTTTTTTAGCTTGATCTACGACTTCATTTTTTGGTGGGAGAACTCAATCCAATGGATATTTTCGTCACAAAGCTTTCCACTTATACTCTCCTAATCTATGATATGGCAAAATTTCCATCCTTTCTACACATTTATATCAATGCAATTTTTGTCCCATTTCTTCTATATATTCCATTTGGTCTGAATATCATGGTACTAATACATGCCTAAGTCGGACTCTTTTACCTTTTGATTCCAGATAATCCAAAAATTTCAAAACAGGAACATTGTCTTGTCCTGTGATTTTTTTGTGCCACTCTGGATTAATGTGTTTTATATCCAAGAGAAATATATCAGTATGTTCCACCAATTTCTTTACATCATCATTCCAAACTCGTCAATTTGTATCTAAACATGTATTGATTCATTCTTCATGCAATCTTTTGAAAAGAGGAATCAATCATGCAGCTTGAAATGTAGGTTCTCATCACGAAACAGTACATCCTCACTCTTTACCAAAATATGGAATATTTTTTTTAATCATTTCTACCAATTCTTCTACTTCGGTCTCTTTTCCTCATTCAGTTGGAATTGTGTCAGCATTTTCACAGTAGATACATTTAAAAACACATCACTGCAAAAAAACCACAAACCTAATTCATGGTCAATCTTGTGTCCCAAAACTTTCTACTGAATGCACGCGAAGCATTGATGTAATTAATAATTAAAAATTAAATCATCCCCCAGCTCATTGTCAAACCCTACTAGCTTCGCAGAGCAGCTCCCCTTGTCAGGAGAGAATTCCTCCCTGAGAATGGAGGTTGCTCTGTCGTTAGACTAGGTGGGTTTGTTTACAAAGTAAAATAGAAAATTTACATTGATTCATGGAATGTACGAGCGATAACTTCCAATTGATGAGCTTTTGATAATTTTGTAAAGTTTACAGCATATCATGAAACTCTAATAGTCAACTGAGGATAGTTTTCTGGATGTTCGTATGCATCTTGAAGTAATTCTCTATTTAATACATTTACATTCAAATGATGTGCATTCTGTTTGAAATATCATGTCAATAATCATTCCAAATTATTTATTTGTTCTTCTTTGTCTGCTCAAAGTGTCTTTGGTACGATTGAGAAAGTATTTGAAATACCATCTTGAGCATATTCGTAATCCAATTTAGCAACTGAATTTAATGAAGCAACTGCTCATGAATGATCACGACAGTGCATTGGATTTGCTCATGGAGCAAATGGCTCTCCAGCTTTTCTACCATCTGGAGTAGCTCAAGTATTATTTCAGTACATTACATTTGATGTGATGGTCAAAAGTGACATTGTAGGATTGGCATTTTTGTATGCTTTGTGAGTCTTTAATTGTTCAAACAAATATTCAGCCATTTCTTTTGCAATATTATCAACTCTATCATCATCGTTTCCGTACATTGGGAATTCTCATTCGATTTCATAATCAGTAGCGATTCATCTTTCATCTCGAATTGGTTTTACTTTTGCATATTTGATAGCTGATAGACTATCTGCTACGATAGAAATTCCAGCCAATCAGTAAGCAATATCGATACCATGATGAGTATCTACAAAAGCCATTTGAGCTCTTTCGTAATAATATTTATCATGCATGTAGTGGATGATATACATAGCCTTTGCATAAACTCTAGCAACTTCTTGCATAGCAATTTTAAAGTTTGCAACTACTTCGTCATAATCCAATACATCTCTATGTTTTAATTCTGGGATAGAATCAACCATTTGGATTCCATGGATTTCATCTTTTCATCCATTGATAGCCAAAAGTAATGTTTTTCCTAAATTACATCTAGCTCCAAAATGTTGAATTCTCTTTCATATTTCTTGATATGATACACAACAAGCGATTCAGTAATCATCACTTCATCTCATAGGTCTCATCATATCATCATTTTCATATTGTATTGATGATGTATCTATAGATACTTGTGCGCAGAATTTTTTGAATCATTCTGGTAATTTATCAGACCATAATACTGTCAAATTTGGCTCTGGTGCAGGTCAAAGATTGTATAATGTCTGTAAAAATCTAAATGATGTCTTTGTTACTTTTGTTCTTCCATCATTTAATTCTCAACCTAATGATTCTGTTACCCAAGTTGGATCTCATCCAAATACTTCATCATAACTAGCTGGTCTAAGATGTCTAACCATTCTCAATTTGATAACAAATTGATCAATTAATTCTTGAGCTGTTTCTTCTGTCAATATTCCATCTTTCAAATCTTTTTCGATGAATATATCCAAAAATGATGATACATTTCCAAGTGACATAGCAGCTCCATCTTGTTCTTTTACAGCTGATAAATATGCAAAATATACTCGTTGTACAGCTTCTTTTGCATTTGCAGCAGGTTTTGTAACATCAAAACCATAACTTGCAGCCATAGTAGCAATATCTTTCAAAGCTCTGATTTGATTTTGTACTTCTTCTCTGAGTCTTACTTTATCTTCATCCATTTCTCATGTAATCATTGCTTTATCATTTTCTTTTTCTTTGATCAAATAATCTGTACCATACAATGCTAATCTCCTGTAGTCTCAGATGATTCTACCTCTAGCATAGTTATCTGGTAATCCAGTAACTAAATGATTTGATCTGAATTTTCTGATTTCATCATCATATGCATCAAATACAGCATCATTGTGATTTTTTGCATATTTGAATATTTCAATAACTTTTGGATCCAAAGTTTTACCTTTTTCTTCTACAGCTTTTTCAACCAAACGGATTCCTCCAAATGGTTTGATAGCTCTTTTCAAAAGTTCATCAGTTTGTAATCCAAAAATTACTTCGTTATCTTTGTCGATATATCATGGTTTGTGACTTGTAATTGTAGCAATATTTTCTACATCTACATCTAAACAACCACCATTGTCTCTTTCTTTTTGTAAAGCTACTTTACAAGCTTCCCAAACCTTTTTTGTTTTTTCAGTAGGTCAAGCTAAAAACGAAGCATCTCCTTCATATGGAGTGATGTTTTTGTAAATAAAACTTTTCAAATCAATACTCATTTTTTCCAATTATTTATATAAAAGTTTAATCAATTTTACTTGATCAAAAGTAAGTTTAATCCAAAACTAAAAAAAGTCAAAAAAAACTGAAGTTTTTTCAAACAAAAACAACCATTCTACCGAAATTGATATAATATTTATGATGGTAAGGTTTTTAAAATAGTTTCTACAATTCTTATCGTCAAATTTCTATCAACTTTTTGTTTGATTTTCAAACTTTCACAGTCAACATTTGAAACTAAACTATGGTAACGTTTTAATCTTATATTTCAATATTTGTTTAGAAAATTAGGCATAATAAAACAATATAAATTAAATTTTACTTGACAAATAAAAATAATTTTATATATTAATCATTCACAATAAACAAAAGTCGAACCAAAAAGAGAAAAAATGGAAAAGATTGATGTAACACTGGCCATAATTTGGCCTTTAATGTTTGGCGTTATTATTTATTGCTCAATTATGAGCATCCGAGCCTATCTAAAAAAAAGGAATAGTGAATGTGTCAGCCAACACAAAAGAAAATATTGGCTATCCTTTTTAAGCACAATTGTAGTGATACTATACCTTGTTTCACTAAACATCCTTTGCCTCGATGAGATTGGATTGGTCACGTTTAACTTTTTATATGAATATCCAACTTGGTTGGGTAAGGACGCCACGGCAGTGATAGGATACATTATAATACCTAGTATTATAGGTATTCTCGCAATGATCGGCACCACAACTTATCAATCTATCGAAAATGCAGAGAAAAAGGAGAAAAACGATAAAACAATAACATCAAAAGATTAATTCCATGAAAGGCCTGATTATCGGGTCTTTCTTTTGTTTTATTTCTTGCTTGAAAATACCAAAAATAAATGTAAAAGACATATAGTGCTTTTATCTTTTTACCTAAATAATATGGCAAAAAAAGAAAATAAAGAAGATAATAAAAAAGTTTTAGAAACAGTAAAAATTGAAGCCAAAGAATATTATAGCTGAAAAAACATGACAATAAGATATATTATTCTATGATTTTTGGTATTACTTTTAATTCTCCAATTTATCCTACCACACAAAAGAAACAAAAATCAAACAACTGAAGAAATTACTCAAAATACATGAGAAATCGAAAGTATAAAAGCAGTTCCATTCAACTTTCTTTGAGAAGATTTAGATTTGTTAAAAATGAATAGTGACACAAAAATTAAATTTGATAAAATTTTGAAAAAAATTCAAAATGATTTGGATTATAAATATACATTTTCACAATATTATTTGCCGGAAGTTTACAAAATTTTCAATAAATACGATGTCCCCGTTGAATTCGCTCATATAGCAATATTAAATGATTTTCAACAACCATACTGGCAAATTGAAAAAGATTTACGAGAATATTATGGTTTAACAATATCATCAGAAATAGATGAAACTTTAAATGTAAAAAAAGTTTCTGAAGCTATAGCAATGTACTTTTTAGATTTATATAAAGAATTTAAGGACTGGAATTTAGTACTAATAGCTTATTTCATATGACCAAATGAATTAGAAGATCAAATGAACTTACAATGAGTAAAAACTTTTGACGATTTATATATCACAAATGATATAAAAGAAAAATATCTACAAATTATGGCATATTCATATGTATTCCAAAATTTGGATGAATTTATAGATATAGACAAACTTTCTTTCTATGAACTAAAAAACACCACAACCATCACACTTTCTGAGACAAAGGATTTAATAAAACGAGCTAGAAAAAATAAACAATCATACAAAGAAATTAAAGAATTAAATCCACGAATTTTAGGAAATTCTTTACCAAAAGGAAAACGAGAAATTGTTATCAGTCGTTAGTCACTAGGCACTAGTCGCTAGATTAGAGGTAAAGACAAGTGACTAGAGACTATCGACTAGAAACTGTATACTATTTTTTTGGATTACTTTGATTTATAAATTTTTTAGCAGCATCTAAACTTGTGAAATATTTTGCATCCACAAAATCATACGAAGAATACATATCTGGATTATTTCATTCACTACTTGTTTTAAATATTCTATATGTTTTTCAATTTGGAGCTGTATAATTTACTTGTATAAAATCAGTATCTAGCTTATGATTCCAGCTCGAAGCAGGATTATTTGCTAATATATGATTTACAATATCTTCTTTTGTATCAAAATATTTTGGAGTTTTAAAATCGCTTGATGTCCATCTTCAATTTTTTTCGTAAATCATATAAACTTTTCAATTATGTGTAGTTATTATATTTCATACCATTCCCCAATTTCATGAAACAGCATTATTTTTATCAATATGAGCTGTAAAAGCTTCCCATGTTGGGAAATATTTTCTAATAGCAAAATCAGGTGATGTATAAGCCATTCTATCTTCATCATATTCTACTTCATATTGTCTTCCATTTGGAGCTACATATACTGTACGTTCCTCTACTTCAATATTATCATAACGATACTCAACTAATGAATACAAAAACACTAAAGCATTTTTATATAATTTATATTCATTCGCTAAATCATCATCTCAATCATGTTCAGCCTCATCCGCCAAAGTATTATACTCATATATTTTATCTTTCAATACCTGCATAAATGTAGACAAAAATGTTGCCAATTTTCATTCATCGTACTGATACATCTCTACCAAATTATCTACAAACACTGAAGCCCACAATTTTTGTAATGGACTCAAATTTGCATTATTCCAACCACCAAGATCATCATCAGTAGTTACTTTATAAGATCATGAAACAGCATCTGATCATACTCAGATAGTCAATATAGCTGTCACTGTTTCACCGCGTCTACCACTAGCTTTCATCTCAATATAAACTTTATCACCATTGGTTACATATCATTGTGATCATACAAAATCTCCATTAATATAAAGAGATCATCTATTCAAAGAAGCTAATGTATACCAATCATCTGTCATTCAACTAATCCTAATACGGTTAGAAGTATAATACTCATCCAATCATGCATATTCTTCTTCCTCAAACTCAAAGTCATTCACTTTCAAATCTGGTTCATCTCCATTTTCAACTACATAAAACGCTGAAACACTTTTAATATCTTCAGAAGCAACATTATAAACAGACCAAGAATATGTTCATGTTGTAAAATATCAACCACTCAATAACATTGAAGATGAATTTGTAAATCATGTAGTTAAAGATCATCAAATCTTTGAAACTTCCCATATATATCAGCTATTCTGCGATACAGAATTCCATGCAAATGTTACACTATCTCATAAATTAAATCTACTTCATAATAATGGTCTAACCAAATAAAATCATCATGTATAATTTACATTTCAAGTTTCCAATACTATAAAATTACCTGAACGCTCTACACATAATCAAACATAATCACAAGCATTTACCCTCCATTCCCAATTTCAAACCTCATTGGCTGTATAATTATATAATGTTGTTGTATTATTTAACGACTGTGTTAACGTTGTAGATCATGAACGATTATTAAGATTCAACATATATCCAGATATTCAAGATATATCTGACCCACTCCACTTCAATCCTATACCATCTCCCAAATAAAATTCTGTTCAATTAGTTGGAGATAATAATTGTATTTCAGGATCTGTATTATCTATTTTTACCTTATAAGCAGAACAAATCATTTCTTGATATTCTCAATAAGAACCAAACGCACAAATATATTTTCCATTCATTCATGATGTAAGTTCTATTGAAATTAATCAAGTAGTTATTGAATTATATTCATTTGGAACAATCGATATATTATAATTGTCAGACAACCACCATCATCATATTACTCAAGATGCCCATTCTATATCAACTCGTCAACTACGACTCCACATGCTTGGTACAGGCCTTACAAACTGAACATAAAATGATGGACTTCCATGTCAAGTATCACTACTAGATACTCCAAATCTTCATATTGCCACAGCTGAATTACCAACTTCATCTATTGCTTCAACACTCCATTCCCATATTCAAGTACCAGAATCATCACCCAAATGATGATAAATACTTGTGCTATGAATTGGATTCTCAGATATTCTTACACCATTAATAGTAACTAAATATCACAATATTCCAGATTCATCATCTAATCCACTCCATTCAAAATTATAATAATCTCATAAATTAAGTATATCAGAACTTGTTGGAGCTAAAAGTTCTACTCTTGGATCAATATTATCTAATTTTACTTTATTTTCAGAGCAACGTATTTGTGGATTCTGTCATGTTCATTGCCAAAATGCACAAATATATTTTTCATTCATTCATGCTTCCAATTCTAATGTAATATCTAAATTATTCACAGATGTATATCATTCTGGCACCACAGATACATTATCATCTTCAGACATAAACCATCATTTCGTAACATTTCCACATTCCCATTTTATTTTTACATCTCATGTTACAATCCAATCCTCCGGCACGTCCCTTTCAAATCGGACACTTCCAAATTTTACTTCATGTTCTGAACAAATAATATCTTTATTTCCATCACCAATTTCTCAAAATGCACAAATATATTTTCCTTCCATTCATGTTTCCAATTCTATAGTAGCATATCAATCAGTTACCATTGTATACTCTTCTTCTGGTGCAACTAAAACATCATTACTTTCAGACAACCACCATCATCATATTGCCCCGTTAAGCCATTGTATTTTTACATCTCATGTAATAATCCAATCTTCTGGAACAGACTCTTCAAAACGTACTAGCATAACAGAACTTCTATAATTAATATATTTATCTGACACACTATCAAAAAATTTTCCATAAGCATATATATCAAAATCTTGATTTGTAAGCTGTCCCTCTCAAGAAAAGTCACCAACAATAACCATACCAGGATCTACATCAGGTACAACAGTTCAAAGATCTGGATCAATTCTTTCTCAAGACTCCTTTTTTAATTCTTTATTTAAAAACAACTCATTAACTAACTTTAACCCCATATCATTTATGTCGACTCAACCTAATAAATACAATACTCTATCTTTACCATTATCATTAAATGAATACTTAATAATTCAAAATACAGCTCAGTTATCAAGATCTTGTCAATCATATCTACAATCTGTATAAAATCATCACGTAATATCTAAATTACTTAACAAATATTCCTCTTTATTCAAATTAAGATGATTTAATTTATCCATAGTTTCCACATTAAGTGGCAACAATTTATTTTCCAAAAACTCTGGATTATAATAATATCAATATAACATACCAGAACATATCAAATTACTAATTTTTTGATCTTCATACTCCATAGTTAAAATATATTTTCATTCATCAATATTTGTTCACCAGATAAAAAATCTTGGACTATCATCTATTATAGAATAACTTCATGTGCTAACATCACCAGACAAAGACTCTTTAATATCAGACCACAATCCTGTATCCTTTTCAGCATCTGTAACTAAAACATTCCACAAATCAGACGTTCATAATGATATTGAAGTAAAAGGTAACGCTGCTTTTGCTATAGATATACCAGCAACAATTAAAGTCATCAAAACTCATCCTAATATAACTATGCGTTTTTTAAATAATTTCATTTTTTAAAATCATTATATAAAATTCCTTATTACAATTATACATAAAATTTTTTTATTTGTCAAATTTTCACATACTTTTTTACAGTAAAAAAATATTGATCCAAAAAATAAGAAACATACCAATAATAAATCTAAAAAACTTGAATTTATCAGAAAAATAATTATTCCTTTTGTATATCATGAATAATTTAAATTATCAACTTTTTGTATTAAACATAAATTTTTAATTATTCATCTTTAATTACTAATTATCAACCATGGTTGATCCATTTTTCACTACATGAAACACATCATGAAACAATTGATGAAATCCTACAACATGAAATAGTAATACAACAAAAGGTCTAGATACATTAATGTCCGAACAAACGCAAATTCAAAATAAATATAAAGAACTAAAATCATTACTATTATCCGAAAAACTCACACCAAACCAAATTGCTGAAATCAAAGAACAAATGCAAAATCTTAGCGACCTGTATTCTCATAACAAAGAAACTATAGCCGCATTATCTACAAATATATCCTGAGAAAAAGAAATTCATGTAGACAAAAATGTAAAACCAGATGAATCCAATTCAAAAACTTTTTCTTTCAGAAAGATACTAATAGGTTGCTGAATTTTATTCTTGTTATTGCTTTGATGACTTGTAGCTATATTTTATTCATTAATGGGTGACCCAAACAGATTAGCTAATTTTTGAATAGATGGTTGTACAGCTGTAAATTTACTACAAATATTTTCTATAATATTTTTCTGATTACTATTCTTTGTATGATTAGCATTACTTCTAGTAAATCTTTACAAAACTATAGTTTCAAAAAATAAAAGAAAAATTTGATTTGTCTTCGGTATCTTATTTTGAGGTGCTATTGCTGCTTTCACTGCCATAGCTCTCGTCAATATGATAAACAAATTAAATATTTTATCTTCAGAATGTGGAGATCGATGAAATAAAGAATTAGCAGACATCGAAATTAGAGTTAAAGATGCAAAGTTCAGAAATGATGCTTTACCAAGATCAGAATATGGTGTACTCGTTGCCCCTATAAATGTATATTTTACACTAAATCAAGTTGTATACAAAAATACCATCGCACCATCTCTAGGATCTGCTAGAGTTACATCTATTTCAATCAACTGTGGAAATTGACAGGCTATATTACTAGAAGAAAATTCTAACAAATTCCAAGAACCATGTTTCTATACAGAAAGATGATCTTATAATCCAGAAATAGTTATACAATACATAGATGCTTCTCAAACAACAAACACATATGAAGTACCTTTACAAGGAATAAATATAGCTTCTGCACTGAAAATATCTAGTGAACAATGACCTATCCAAACATGGAATTCAACTTTTATCGTTTGAGAAAACCCTGTAAATGTCAGATTTAATGCTGCTGATGTATTTAAAGATTTCAACTTATCTACATATAATATCAGACGAAGTGCTGAATGTAATTGAGATTGGGATAATATCAGTGCGGTAGATTTTTCACATCAATATACAAAAGAATGAATACAAGATGTGTGTGTATCCTTCCCTAATTTATCGGACTATATATACACATTCCCTATTAGAGTAGAACAAGGAAAAATTCCTGACGATTTCACAATATCTTACAATATAACTACAAGTAGAGGTAAAACATATGACAATAATCCTACAAATATAGATATATCTGATATTCCTACCACATTAACATTAAAAATAACAAATATTACCCCAAATTCTTCAAGTACACAAAAGAAACTAACATTAAATTGAAATCAAGTACAAGCTCAATTCTCTGATCCAAACTTATTCAAAATTAATATCGATGAAGAAAAAGACTATGAAATATTATTAACTATATCTGATCCTGAAAAAGAAATTGAAACAACAAAACCCATAAAAGTAAACGTAAATAGAGCTGAAGTTGT
>Ga0265300_10001316_pt1 | contig 23567 bp, 11 predicted proteins | sample AusTroGonzalo_MG_FD_193482 | JGI IMG/M metagenome (GOLD analysis project Ga0265300, IMG submission 193482) | Bovine rumen microbial communities from tropical cattle in Woodstock, Queensland, Australia - Gonzalo_03 | ecosystem: Host-associated > Mammals > Digestive system > Stomach > Rumen ...
AACCCGTGTATGTAGTATTCAATAAAGTGGATGCTTACACTTATGAACCCTACGACGAGTTCTCCCTGGAGCCTCCCAAGCCCATCAACCGCACCTTGGAGGAGCTCAAAAACAGCTGGATTGCCGAAGAAAAAACACCCTGTATTTTCATTTCGGCCAAGGAGAGAATCGGCATGGAAAAACTCCGCAACGACCTGTATAAGATTGTTGCAGAGATACATGCCGGCCGGTACCCGTTCAACAACTTTTTGTGGTGATTGGGCCTTGTTTGCATTAATATTCAACTTTTTTCGTCAAAATTAGCATTTTTTCGAGCGCTTTTGTTTTGTAAGGAAAAGCGCTCGAAATTTTACGGATTATAAGCAACCGGCGCACCCAAAACCCCTAAAAATAACGAACGGCGTGAATAATTATACTTTTATAATATATATGAATCCCGCTCGGGAATTTGCATAATTAAAATTTCTTTCCAATCTTTGCAGCCTATTCCGTTTAACAGACGGGATTTTTGTCGTTTTATTCGACGTAGAGTATTTGTATCAATATTTATGTTTAACTAATGTCTTGCTTATGAAAAAGTTCAAGATTTTTCTCTCGGCAGTGGCAGTTTTAGCAATGTCCTTCACGGCAGCGGCACAGAACATCAATGTGTCCGGTATAGTGACGGATGCGGCTGGTGAACCCATCGTGGGCGCCAATGTGGTGCTCGCCGGTTCCTCCACCACCTATGCCCTGACCGATGTCTCCGGCGCTTATAAAATCAGTGTTCCGCGCAATGGAACCCTGGACGTAAGCTGCCTGGGTTACCAGAGTGTTTCTGTTCCCGTGAACGGACAGACCACCCTGAACATTGTCCTCCAGGACGATACACAGATGCTGGATGAGACCATCGTGGTGGCATTCGGTACTTCCACCAAGGAAGCTTTTACCGGAGCGGCCAAGGTGATCGGCGACGAAAAGTTGCAGCGCTCCACCGTAACGGAAGTTACCAGCGCATTGGCCGGTCAGGTGGCTGGTGTACAGCTCACCTCCTCCAACGGTGCCCCTGGTTCCAAGCCTACCCTCCGTATCCGCGGTATCAGCTCCATTTCTGCCGGCAACGATCCTCTGATCATTGTGGACGGCGCCCCCTTCGGCGGTGATTTGAACAATATCAACCCGGCCGATATCGAGAGCATGACCGTGCAGAAGGATGCTGCTTCCAACGCCCTCTATGGTGCCCGTGGTGCCAACGGTGTTATCATGATTACCACCAAGAGAGCCAAGCAGTCGGACGCTATTGTTACGCTGGACGCCAAAGTTGGTGTTAACACCAAGGGCCTGCAGAACTACGTAACCTTCCGCGATCCCGCCGCTTACTACGAGATGCACTACAAATCTCTGTACAATTATTATGTAGACAAGAAGGGTGACTCTGCCGCTATGGCCTACCGCCATGCCAACGAAGTGCTTACCGGTTCTTCTTCCAGCGGCGGTCTGGGTTATCTGGTGTACAGCGTTCCCGACGGACAGTATCTCATTGGTTCCAATGGCAAACTGAACCCGAACGCCACCCTGGGCAACCACATCACCTACAAGGGCGAAGATTATCTGGTTACCCCCGATAACTGGGACGACTACGCATACCGTACCGGCATCCGTCAGGAATACAACGTTTCCGTATCGGCCGGCGGTCCCAAGAGTTCCTTCTATGCCGCTGTCGGTTACCTGGACAACCAGGGTATCACCAAAGCTTCCGACATGCAGCGTATGACCGGCCGTCTGCGCGCCGACTACCAGGCCAAGAGCTGGCTCAAGGTTGGTGCCAACATCGGTCTCACCCACTTCAACTTCAATTCGCTGGGCAACAACGGTTCCAGCAACTCCACCGGTAACATCTGGGCCTTCACTTCCCAGCTGGCTCCTATCTATCCCCTGTGGATCAGAAACGGAGACGGCTCCATCAAGAAAGACTCCAACGGTTTTGAAATGATGGACTACGGTTCCAAGCTGAACGCCGGTCTCACCCGTACTTACCTGGGAGACTCCAACGCCCTTATGGACAGCTACCTGAACACCCGTAACCAGGAAGGCAACTCCGTGAGCGCTAACGGTTTCGTGGATATTGACATCCTGCGGGGCCTCAAGCTCACCATCAACGGTACCGGTTATGTAGATGAAACCCGTTCCAAGTATGTGTACAACCCGTACTATGGCCAGTTCGACTCTACCGGTGGTACCGTAGAAGTGGAGCACAGCCGTTACATCACCTACAACCTGCAGCAAATCCTCAACTACAATACCGAGTTTGCAAACCGTTTCCATCTGGGTGCCATGCTCGGTCATGAGTATTATAATGCAAAGAGCTACAATCTCTGGGGCTCCAAGTCCAAGATGTTCGACCAGAGCAACACCGAACTCAGCGGTGCGGTTGTAGACGGCAAAAATGCCGGTTCCTCCCTCTCCGAGTACAACAACGAAGGTTTCTTCGCCCGTGTACTGTTCGACGACAACAACACCTTCTTCCTGAACGCCTCCGTGCGTCGCGACGCTTCTTCCCGCTTCGCTCCGGAAAAGCGCTGGGGTACCTTCTGGGCCCTCGGTGCCGCCTGGATTATCTCCAAGGAAAGCTGGTTCAACGCCCCCTGGATTGATGAACTCAAGTTCAAGGCTTCCATCGGCTCGCAGGGTAACGACAACATCGGTTCCTACCGTTATACCGATACCTATGATATCGTTAACTCCGACGGTGAAGTAGCTACCTCCTTCTCCACGAAGGGTAACCGTGACATCACTTGGGAAACCAACACCAACTTCAATGCCGGTATTGAGTTCTCCCTCTTCAACCGTGTGTCCGGTAGCATCGACTACTTCTCCCGTAAGACCACCGACATGCTGTTCTCCTTCCCCGTGGCTCCGTCCCTGGGTTACAGCTCTTATTATGCCAACGTTGGTGATATGAACAACCGCGGTATTGAGGTGGATCTGAGCGTTAATATCATTAACAAGAAGAACTTCCGTTGGGATGTAAACGGCAACTTCACCTATTTCAAGAACAAGATTACCATGCTGCACGACGAGAAGAAGACCACCCGTGCCTATGACCTGGACGGTAATCTTACCGAAGGTTACTCCTCCGGTTCCCAGTTCGTGGGAGAAGGTGCTTCCCTCTACAGCTGGTATGTTAGAGAATATGCCGGCGTAGATCCCGAAACCGGTGAATCCCTCTGGTATAAGATTCAGTGGAAAGAAGATGAGGATGGCAACCAGATCAAGGACGAGAACGATCATCCCATCTTTGACAGCGTAACCACCACCAAGGCCTACGCCGATGCCTCCCAGTTCATCAACAACAAGTCTGGTATGGCTCCCGTCTATGGCGGCTTCGGTACCAGCCTGGAACTCTATGGTGTAGACTTCTCCATCAACTTCAGCTATCAGCTGGGCGGCTGGCGTTACGACAGCCAGTATGCCGCCTTCATGGCTTCTGCTGCCGGTTCCAACATCGGCTACAACTACCATGTAGACCTCCTGAAGTCCTGGACCAAGGAGAATCCCAATACCGACGTTCCCCGTTTCCAGTACGGCGACACCTATTCTGCCGGTACTTCTACCCGCTTCCTTACGAAAGCCAGCTATCTGAACATCGAGAACGTGAACCTGGGTTACACCTTCCCGGCCAAGCTCACCCAGAAGGTGAAGATCTCTTCCCTGAGAATTTATGTGGCCGCCGAAAACCTGGGTTACTGGTCTCTGCGTACGGGCTTCGACCCTCGTCAGGGTTACTCCGCCGCCGATGCTTCTTCCTACTCCCCGATGAGAACCATCTCGGGTGGTATCACTGTTAAATTCTAATCCGACACGAATATGAAAAACATACTTAAATTCGTTTCTGTCGCGGTCCTTGCTTCTGTTGTTCTCAACGCCTGCATCAAGGAAACATTCCCGATGAGCTCCACAGCCACCACCGAGCAGGTAAGTGCTTCTGCATCGGCTCTTGAAGCTTCCGTAAACGGTATTCCCGCCCAGATGTCCCAGGGTTACCTGGTATATGGCAACCAGACTTACGAGAACGATATGGCCTATCCGCTGTACATGATTACTTTCGCCGAGATGACCGGTGAAATGTACGCTGTGGGCGATGCAGGCTATGATCACTATCAGAACGCCAGCACCTGCCTCAGTTATGGTCCTACCGCCACTCGCCAGAGCTATGTTCCCTGGAGAACCATGTATATGTTCGTCAAGGGCGCCAACGATGTAATTGGTGCCATTAACGAAGAGACCGCTTCCGAGGCTCAGCTCGTCTACAAAGGCATGGCTTATGCCTACCGTGCTTTCTGCTACTTCATGCTCACCAGCATGTACGAACCCGTGGAAAACAAATACACCGATGTATCCAAGGTTAAAGGTCTTACCGTTCCTATCGTGACCGAAGAGACTACCGAAGAACAGGCCAAGAAGAACCCCCGCGCTTCGCATGCCGACATGATTTCCTTCATCCTGAGCGATTTGGACAACGCCGAGAAGTACCTGGCCAACAGCACCTCTTCCAACAAGATGTTCCCTTCCCTTGCCGTTGCATACGGCATTCGCGCCAAAGTGCTCATGCTGGACGGCAAGTATGCCGAAGCAGAGAAGTATGCCCGTCAGGCTATCACCGCCTCCGGTTGCCGCCCGCTCACCCAGGCCGAATGGGAAGATCCCAAGACCGGTTTCAATACCGCCAACGACGCCTGGATGTGGTATACCACCTATTCCGCCGAAAACATGGGTAACCTGTGCAACTTCACCGGCTGGATGGCCGCCGAGGCCGACTGGGGCTATGCTTCCCTTACCGTTCCCGGCATTGACAAGGCCCTGTATGAACGCATCCCCGCCACGGACTTCCGCAAACATTCCTGGGTAGATCCTGAAAAGATGGATTATTATAAGTACCAGACTGTCCGCAGTGCCGACTGGTTCGATGAACTGCCGGATTACACCTCCCTTAAGTTCCGCTGCGTTGGCGGTGACTTTGAGACCTACAGCGTAGGTGGCGTGTGCGACGTTCCCATGATGCGCGTAGAGGAAATGTACTACATTGAGGCCGAGGCAAAGGCTCACCAGAATCTGTCCGCTGGCGTTGAAGCCATGGTCAACTTCGTGAAGACTTACCGCGATCCCGAGTACAACTTCCGCGCTGCAAACTTCGACGAGTTTGCCGACGAATATGTTTACCAGAAAAAGGTTGAGTTCTGGGGAGAAGGTATCTCCTTCCACGACATCAAGCGCCTCAAGACTGGTGTTTACCAGGGTTACGAAGGCACTAACGCTCCCGGTACCAACTTCGCTATCAACTGTGACGGCATTAAGCCTAACATGAACTTCTGCATCCCTACCTCCGAGGTTGAGAACAATACTGCTCTCGAGGGATTCAACAACCCCGACCCCTCCGGTACTGTTAAATAATTAGTAAAAATCGCGCAATATGAAATACTTAAAGAATTACTTGTTCGCCCTTACAGTGGCCGCCCTTACCTTGGCCGCCTGCGACAAGACCGTGGTTCCGGAGTATGTAAAGGCCGATCCTACCACCAATGAGCAGGTCTTCTTCCCCTCCTCTGTCGGCGATAAAATCAAAATGGCAGACGGAGAGACCTCTTTCACCATTCCCATCCAGCGCGGTACTGCCACCCTGGAGGCCATGGATGTGGATATCGCCGCTTCCGGAGAAGGCATTGAGTACTTCACCATACCCGGTAGCGTATCCTTTGCCTCCCAGTCCAAGACTGCCAGCCTCACCATTACCGTGACGGACGTGGCCAAACTGGGAAAGAATAACTTCTACCCCATTACCCTCTCCATCGCCGATGCGTCCCTCACTACGCCTTATGGTCGTAACAGCATCACTTTCACCGCCGGTATTGAACTGCCGTGGGTAAAGTTTGATTCGGGTATATACAACACCTTCTGGAATGGTGTAGAATTGGAAAGAACAGTGGATTACCAGCAGATTTCCGAGAATATGCGCTATTGCCGCATCCAGAATTTCTGGGATGATGAGGACGACCCCATGGATATTTTCTGGTATTGGGATACAAATACCGACATCTGCTTTATCCTTCCCACCGTCCTTGAGCCTTATGACGGATCCAACAACTGCGTGATGTCCGACATGGCCAGTTTCTATACCAAATATAGGGACTGGGAAGGCGATGTGGGTGTAATTGGTAGCGATGAATGGTTCGCCTGGGCCGGTCCCTGGATGGTCAAACAGGGTGACTACCCTTACTATGACGGCAATGGCACATTCCACCTGGCCGACTGGTTCTACATTGCATCTGCCGAAGATGGCGTTCCCACCGGCCGTGGCTGGATGTTCGGCGGAGACGGAGACTGGTTCAAAGGTGCCAGTTTCGGTGACTACACCCTGACTGTCAGCTATGATGGCATGTATGTGAATCCCGACGGAGAGGCTGTTCCCATTGTTGGTTTCGCTTCCACCAAGGAAAGCGCCAAGTACTTCGACACCGTAAAGTATGCCGTTACCGATCAGAAGACCGATGCCGAAGAAACGCTTGCCGCTATTGCTGCCGGAACGTTCGCAGAAACGCAGACGATTAAGCTTGTGGACAATGCTGCTTCTGTTCAGCTGCCGGTAGAACCGGGCCTGTACCGCATTGTTGCCGTTCCTTTTGTTGCCGGCGACAAGAACGATAAGGGTGAAAGCACGGAATACAAGACCAGATATGCCCAGGTCGTCGATTTCTACTTCCCCGGCATTAACACCGCCCCCAAGGAAGTGGAGGGAAATGTGCTTGCTGTGGACATTGACCTGGTTGTTGATCCGGAAGTATGCGAAGAAAAGGGCTATTATCACTATAACTCCTTTGGTTATGTGATTATGGGCGAGGATATCAAGTCCGGCCTCATCGGCATGTGGAAGACCTCTGTTACCGATAACTATCCTATTGAAACCCTGCTTGCTAACTGTAAGGCTCTCACCGCTGCCCAGATAGATGCCATTAACGAAAATGGTTATTATGCCAACGGCTACATCAATCTGGATCCGGAAACCTCCTACACCATGATTGTTCAACTGGACAATGTTTATGGTGCATCCCAGGTATATACGGCCACTTACGTTACCGGCGTCAAACCGTATAGCGGAGAGTTGGTAATTGGTGATTATGTCATTACCGGCAGCGAAGACGACTGTGTTATTACTGTACTCTGTGATTCCGAAGAAGACAATACCTTCATCGTGAAGAATCTGGGTATTGAAAATGAAGCTGGTTGGAACGCCGTGTACGATCCCGATGCCCATACGCTCACCCTGAACGGTTTTGAACATGGTTATGAGGAATACGAAAACCAGTTCGGTGGCCTTTATGGTTACTTCAGTGCCGACCATACCATGGTCTATGGTATCTTCGTCTATAACGATGAAGAAAGCGATGGCACCGATGAACTGGTATTCTCGGTGGATCCCGCCAATAAGGAACTTACCCTGATTAACCAGGCTGTTGCCGTAGAGGTTTACTCCTACGATCCTGATGCGGGTGAAGTAACCGGATATATTGGAGACTACTGCTATCTGGAGGCTGGTTCCCCTGTGAGCCCCTATGTACCCAATGGTGTGGCTCCCGCCAAGAAGTCCATCAAGAAGGCACATGGCGAAAAAGTGGCCGCTCCCGCTCAGAAGAAGAGCCTCGTGCTCAAAGATTTCGCTGCAGAAGAATGCAATGCTACGCCCAGCATCAGCTTCTCTGTGAGAAAGAGCATGACTCCTTCCCAGGAGGTAATCTATTCCACCCCGGTTTACGGTCACAGAACAAACCTTGTTCTCAAGGACTTTGAACCCGCTATGAATGTCACGTTCTAAGAACAACTGATTGTATTAGACAGAGGGCGGCCACTTTGACCGCCCTTCTGTCACTTAAGATGCTAACTATGAAGAAATGGCTTGAAAGGGCACTCCTGCTGATGGCGTTTTCTATCCTTTTCTCCTGCAACGGAAACGAAAAAAAGGGAGGAGAAGAACAGGGACAGCCGGAGAAAACCATCACCTCGCTGGCCCAACTGCTGGAGAATTCAACATCAACATCGGCCGCTTTTGACTTTACGATAAGTAACCTGGTGGTTACGGCTGTATATGAAAACTACGCCCAGCTGGAAGACGGCACTTCCGGCGCCCAGTTGAACAAGGCCGGTCACGGCCTTACGGTGGGGCAGATAATAGACGGCCGCATCACCGGAAAAGCGCGCAATACCTCAGGCGCGCTGTTCTTGTCGGAACTCAATACCAGCGGTGCAAAAGTGACCACAGCCTCCTCTCTTCCGGAAACCCGGGTTTCCCTGGCAGAGATTCTGGCCGATAAGGCAAAGTACACCAACCGGCGCGTAAAGCTGGAAAATGTCACTTTTGTTAACGGCTTTAACGGCACAGCCGGCGGCTCCGGTTCCTTTTCACAGAAGGGAGTGCAAATTCCGGCTACCTGCCGTCCTGCCGATGTTGTGATTCCCGACGGATGGCAAGGGGACCTTGTGTGCTTCCCCTCTTCCGCAGCGTGCTATATCTTTAGCGCCAACGATTTCTCCGAGCACGAGATTAACACCCCGCTGGCCGCTATTAACAACCTTGGTGTATATTCATCGGCAAGCAGCAATCCGCGTGCGATACTTAGCTACCGGCAGGGTACCGACCAGTATGCCTATGGAACCGGCAGCGAAGAACGTGAATTCCGCCTGCAGAATTACAACGAGGAATGGGTGCTGCAACTTACTTTCCCCGTCAAGTATAAGCTGGGTCAGGAGATGAATCTTGGCATCGAAGCAATCGGCCTGAGCAACTTTACCTCGGGGACTTCCAAGGTGTTTGTGGAAAAGATTTCCGGCGACAGAATCTGGCTCATGGATTATGACGCCGATCTCGGGTATGTCTGTAAAATTGTGGAGGAATAGGCTATGAAGAGATTATTTGCTTTAGCCCTTTCACTGCTGGTGGCAACAGCCGCATTTGCAGAAGGCATTTCCAGACAGGAAGCATTGGACTATGCACGTAAGTTCTTCTCCGATACACCTTCGGCCCAGCTGAGCATCAGTTGGACGGGCGGCAGCGAGACAGAACCCGCTTTTTATGTGATAAACCGTGCCGGTGGCGGCTGGCTTATCCTATCGGGTGAGTCGGTGGTAAATCCTGTATTGGGGTATTCCTTTAATGGAGTCTTTACCACTAAGAATATGCCCCAACATATGCAAGATTGGTTTGGGCAACTGGAACAGGATATCCGTGAGGTACGCCAGCTTAAACTGGCTCCGCAGATGGATGTAGTAATGGAATGGCAAAACCTGGGTATAAAGACCAAAGCCGGCGGGGCTTCAAAAGTGATGGAATCGGCCCTGTGGGACCAGGGAAGCCCTTACAATAAGTATTGTCCCACTTCCAACGGAAGGAAGGCTCTAACGGGCTGCGTTGCAACCGCCATGGCCATCACAATGCGCTATAACAAGTATCCGGCACATGGTTATGGGGAATTGAGTTCTTACACCACCAGCACTACCCACACTTTTGTGGAAGGCTTTTCTATCGAGGACCATGAATACAACTGGGACTTGATGCCCCTTAAAGATGTGTCCCGTGCCAGTGACGAAGAAAAGGATCAGATTGCCCGGCTCATGTACGACTGCGGTGTAATGATCCAGATGAACTATTCTCCCTCCGGTTCCGGTGCCGTTTCCATGTATATGCCTGGCTTACTGGCCGAACACATGGGATACAGTGCCGAGGCTATGCTTTTCAAGAAGAGCATGTATAAACCCAAGGAGTGGATTAATCTTATAAAACAGGAGCTGGATGCCAATCGTCTGGTATTTTATTCAGCCCAGGATGCCGGCGGAAATGGTGGTCACGCCTTTGTAATTGACGGTTATGACGAAAATGATCTGCTTCGTGTAAACTGGGGCTGGAGTGGTTCCGATAATGGTTTTTACAACTTAGACCTGGAAGTGGACGGTTATCGTTTTTCCGACAGCCAGGGTGCCGTACTGGGATTGGTTCCGGATCCGGATCACAGCCGTGAGGCACTTACTTATCTGTGCCTTACAGGAAAAGGACTTTCATTGTCTTCCGGTCATATTGCTGAAGGAAAGAATTTTGATGTGGCTTTTAGCGAAATTACCAACTACGGCAATGGTAAGTTTACCGGCCCCCTCATGGTGGTTCTTACCGATGAAGACAACAACATCAAAGCCAATCTCAGCTCTCCGCTTAGCGTTGAGATTGAAGCCCTATATACCCTTACCGGCAGTATTACAAACTGTAAGCTGGAGCAGACCCCTCTGTTCAAAGACCACGTACAGCTGGCTGCCAAGAACCCCCGCACCGGCGAATATGAGGTGTTAAGGGCCGATATCGAGAACGAGTCTGTAGGCGGCCTGGCCACCGTTCCCAACTTTATTGCCGGCAAGAACTCCTACAACTCGGGTGAGACCTTTGAGTTTAAGATCTTCAAGAGCGGAGAAAAATATAATACGGCCACCTGGTATTTTGACGGGAAGCTGATTCCCCAGGATCAGGACGACGTTGTTCTTTCTGCCGGAACCCACGAGGTAAAAGTGGTTTTAGCCAAACCTGCGGGTATGGAAATATTGGTTCGTGAACTCCTTGTTTATTAATGGAACGATGATGAGAAAGCTTTTATTACTGACTGCTTTGGCTCTGTCCCTGTGCGCATGCTCTGCCCAGCGGGCGGCAACGGACAGCGGAAACGGCAACGTGAATGCCACCAAGGACTTAAAAGTGAGTGAAAAAGACAACCGCGGCTACTCCTCCATTTACGACTACCTGCGCGGAAAAGTACCCGGTGTAGAGGTTCGTGGAACGGAAGTGACTATCCGTGGGGTAAACTCCGTCAATTCCGCCAGCGCTCCGCTCATCCTGGTAGACGGTGTGGAAATGCAGGATATCTCCAACCTGAGTCCTATGGACGTAGATCATGTGGAAGTGATCAAGGACGCCTCCGCCTCCCTCTACGGCTTTCGTGCCGCCGGCGGTGTAATCAAAATCACCACCAAATCGGCCGGAGAAAAGAAGAAATAGACCTTTTATCTCACTTCAAAATCAAAGACTTCGTAGAAGGGCTTGCCGCTTGCGGTGAGCCCTTCTGCTACAACGCGGAACGTACCGGAACTGGCAGGTGCCTTCAGCGGGAGCACCCGGCTTTCTCCGGCACCCATCCGCATGGCCGGATGCCAATACAGGAGGGAACGGTAATCGTCACCAACTACCGGTTCTCCCATATAGGCAACAGGATAACATACGCCCTTGAAGTCCACAACCCGTACATTGGCAGGGAACTGTAAAGCTTTTACGTAATTCTTTCTGGTGATGAAATTAACTACTCCATTATAGGAGATACCGCCGAGGATGATTTCTTCCCAATAGATGTCCACATCCTCCAGAAGCATGGCATCCATGCCTTCCAGCAAGGACAGGTCCGATATTACAACGCCGTCCAGCATGGTAAGGATATTGTCCTTGGCCACCTTCCGGTTTCCAACAGCATCCGGAACAATCAGTTGCAACTGGTGCTGATTATGGATGGTCCGGATGCGCAACTCCTTGACAATCTCCACAATCTCTTCCTGAAGGGAAGGAAAGCGCGTATAGTCATCTAAATGGTATGTTTTTCCGGCACCTTTCTCCAGCAGGATATCTTGCCGACGCGGAAGAAACTGCACCAGTGTATCTATCTGCAACAGGGTGCCAGCTGCCGCCTTGCGCCGAACCAGGGAACCATATTGGGCCGGCGAGAGTTCCAGCTGTTCTATTGTACCCACAGACGGATACTGGAAGGGATCCATCAGCGAAATATAACCGCCGCCTCTTGCCACTTCACAGACCAGCTCCCTGTCTCCGTAGATATTGTTGGTAAAGAACAGCAGCCTGCCTTTTTCTCCCATTTTACCCACATATACATCCGTAGGAGATTCCACCGACGAAAGCGTTGCCACAGCCACTTGTGATAAAGAATCCAGCTGTTTATTTTCCAGTCCTTCAACGGCGGCATAAATGATTTCCCCTTCGTATTCCGCCAGTTTGGCCGATGCCTCCACCGGTTCTTTCAAAGAAGCATAAAAATCGGCCCAACCTCGCCCGGACGGTTCCCCAATCTGATCCAGTTCATAGATGGACAGGGAAAAATCGGCCGTCTCCGCGCCCCCAGAAATGGCCAGGGAGAAAGTCCGTCCGTTTCTGGGTATTTCCCTTGTAGAAATGCTCAAAAATCCGTCAGAAGCCCGGGAAGCGGCCTTTCCTGCGTACTCTGCTTCCGGTACCACTTTTACACCTCCGTTTACACGGGCCGTAGAGGTTGTGTTGAAAACCGATACTACTTTGGATCCCGGGAGAAAAGCTCCGGGATACTTTGCCGTATAGGCCAGAAGGCGGTAATTGCCAGTGGGAACCGACAGCGGAATGCGAAACTTTCCAGCCCCCCGGCCCTCAACCAGGCCGATTTTGGCCGTTGCCACCGTTCCGTCTTCCGAAACCAGTTCCAAATAAGAAACGGCGCTGTAGGCCGACAGTTTTTGGGTAGAAGCATCCAAACAGAAAAGAGAGCACCAGATTTCATCGCCGGCAATGTAAACATTCCGGTCGGTGGAAACATAGATTTTTTCCACTCCCTGGGCCCGCCCCAGTAAAGGCAGTAACCCTATAAACAGTATGATTAACTTTTTCATCAGTCAAAATTCGGTTTTTCCAAAGTTCCTCCAGCCTGGGTACAGTCATAACAACGGCCTAACCCCCAGCCGGGAACTTGCTGCTGGTCGGCATTGGTGATAAAATCTATCGGCTCATAACCCAAGTTATACATGTCCAGGTATAAGGATTCTTCCACTTCCATCAAACTCTTTTCAGGAACCCGCCATTTGTTAAACCTGTCATCCATGGAAACCTCTTTTACTACCACTCGGGAAATGTTTACATAACCGTAAACCTTGCTGTCCGGATTGTCTTCACAATATACGTTTCCACGCACTTCGCCGGGTTCGGGAGAGAAAAGGTTTCCGCCTATGGATGCGTTATCCTCCAGCATTTTCCTGTACTGATACTGCTCTGGCGTAAGGTTCCACAATTTAACCCGCGCGTGGTATTCCCTGTGGTTGCGGTTATTGTTCCGGCCAAAGCTGCTGACGGAATAATTAGTAACCTTTCCGCCCAAGGAAGAGTAATCTATCATTACCTGGGCGTTGGAATTCACTTTGCGCCAACACCAATAGAAACGGGTGTCCGGATTGATGATGACGGATACCTTCTGAGTTTCCGGATCAAATTTCAGATTCTTAATAAAATCGGAATGGAAATTCCATATTTCATCAATTACAGCCGCTGCGTAGCCGCTTCCGCTGCCATTGTCTTCCATGGAAAGATTCACGTAAACCTGCGTATCATCGGCCTGTATGGAAAGGTCGGTAATTGTGGGCGGGGCCACCGGATCTATCCATTCGGAACGATAGGTTTTGCCTCCACAGATAACGGTCAATCTGTATTTTCCATCATAATTGGATGTAAAAGCCGGTATTGAATAGTTTCCATTGCTGCCCGTTGCCGGATAGGTGTGTCCGGCTTCATCTTCCATATATACATCTGCGGAAGGTCTTCCGCCCGCAACAGCGTGCTGTCCAACCTGAAGCGGCTGAAGATAGGAAAGCCTGATTGTAGAAGTATAGCCCAGTAAAAGATTGGCATCAATTACCAGAGAAGATTGATCGTCAATATCTTCCAAATCTACGGAGAAGGGATACACACAGCCCGCAAGCAAGGAGACTGTTATCAGTAAACAAAACTTCTTCATAGCCTAAAACAGAATATTAATATTCACATAAGGAATCTGCGTGGCAAACACAGAGAGCATATACCCTTTGACGGAACCGTTGGAATCGGCCTTGAAAAATACCGAATAAGGGTTCTTTCGGCCGGTCACGTTGTACACGCCGATTGTGAAAGTGGTGTGAATCCAATTGGTTTTCTTGTGTCCGGGATCTATGTTAAAGGCCAGGTCCAGGCGGAAGTAATCCGGTATCCGGTATCCGTTGCGATCGGAATAAGCCAGCCTGTAGGCTCCGCCCAACTGGTATTTACCCACCGGAACCGTTACGGGGCGTCCGGTAGAATAATCCATATTCACCGACACGCTGTATCGGTGCGTAATGGCCCAGTTGGCCACCAACTTTACCTCGTGCGGTTTGTCGTAGGGAGCATTGTACCAGTCTCCGCCGGAAAGCGTTTCATAACCCCGGTCTTCCATCTCTTTATAGCGGGAGCGGGAATAGCAGTAACTGAGCCAACCCGTGAGTTTTCCGGTGGTCTTTTTTATCATAGCCTCCACACCATAAGCCCTTCCATACACAGGCAGCAAATCATCGGCCAGGTTTTCATTCATGGAAAGCGTTGCACCGGGTTTGTAATCCAGGGCATTAGACATCTGCTTATAATAACCTTCCACGGAAAAATCTATTCCACTGCCCATGTGTGTCCAATATACACCCGCCGCTGCCTGCCAGCCTGTTGTGGGTGCAATGGAAGAATCACTCAATTTCCAAGTATCCATGGGAGAAACCGATGAGGTATTGGAAATGAGATGAATATACTGCCGCATGGTATTCAGTCCAGCCTTGAAGGAAAGGTTCGGCTGCGGGGAATAACGGGCACTCAAACGCACTTCCGGCCCCAAGTAGAACTTGGAAGGATTCAAAAACAGGAACGATGACAGGCGTAAGCCGCCTTCAAGGGACAACTTTTCCTGCACTTGCCAGGTATCAGATACATAAATGGCAGGCTCTATGGCGAATTCCCGTTGTAAAGAACGGGCCTGAATGCCTGAACGCTCACCATAGGGCAGCATAATGCCGGGCTCCATTGCGTATCCTACTACGTCCAAACCATACTCAAGCAGATGATTATTTAACGGAGCAGCAAAATGACTGCGAAGAAAAGCCTGGCGTATATAGGTATCCAAATCGAATGCACCTTCTTCCCAGGAATGAATACCGGTACGGTTGCCATACTGGTCATAACCCACCGTTACGGAAAAAGCCTTCCCATCGGCCTCTTTATGACGGAATGCAGCCGATGCATTAATATTAGTATAACGGAAAGTAGTGTCGCCATTAAAAGCAAAGCGGTCTGTAGCAAAGTATCCATTCAGTTGCAGACTGTTCTCGCTGTTAAAGTTATGAGTTATTCCGGCATTCACATCCGTGAAACCGGCACTTCCGCCACTGTAATAGCTGTCTTTGGGAAGAAGCTTAAGAAGCCAGTCCGAATAAGTTGTCCTGGCACCTATAATAAAGCTGGTCTTTTTAGAACCCAGGGGTCCTTCCAAATGTAAACGGCTGGTAAGTAATCCAATACCCAAAGAACCCTGTACTTTATCCGTATTTCCCTCCTTGGACCTGACGGCTAAAACGGAAGAAATCCTACCCCCATACTGCGCAGGAATGGAACTTTTATAAAGCTCTACATCCTCAATGATATCGGGATTAAATGCCGAGAATATACCAAACAAATGCGAAGGATTATAAATGGTATTCCCGTTAAAAAGAATCAGATTCTGGTCCTGTGAACCGCCGCGCACATTAAAACCGCCGGAAGCCTCGCCCACCGTTTTTACACCCGGAAGCGTAAGAACGGCTTTCAAAATATCCCCTTCTCCAAAAGCCGACGGAATCTTATTCATGGTTCGGATATTCACTTTTTCCACTCCCATGGTGGTTGTCCGGTGATTGGCCATACTTTGGGCCGATACCACCGAAGCCTTCAGCAGTTCCACTTTATCCGGAAGTTCTATATTCAGGGAACCGTCACTGCGTAAATCTACCCTGATATCCATATCCTCCTTGGCTTCGTAACTGAAATGCATCACATTGTCGCCAGAAGGCAGAATAATGGAATAATAACCATTAGCGTCCGACCGCGCATAAGTAGAAGTCTGGTCATCAAAAATAACGGCTCCATAAAGCGGGTCTCCTGTTTCCAAATCGCTTACTCTACCACTTACTTTTACTTTTTCGCCGCCTTTTCCACTGCCCACTACATATGTTTTATTTCTGTAACTGACGTTAATATTAGTATTCGAACCGGTATTCTCTGTCTGTTTATCTACATTCGAAAAATAGCCTTCCGGAAGACCCAGTCCTTCCGGCCTTTCATTAACTACAACTACGCTGGCCGGCGTATCCTTTCCCTTCCAGAAACCCAGTTTATCGGCCAGAATAGAATTATAACTTGAAGAATCATTAAGAATCCTTCTATATGCACTCTTCCCCAGTTTTACAACCTTTTCATCAACAATGCCGTAATACTTTTCCTGTTTGGAAAAATAATTGGTCAACGAGTAGTTATAATCGGGGTCATAATAGCCGATATCCTGGCCATTATGGTTCCCGACACGGGATGTAAATACCTTTTTTACTTGTCTGAAAAGAGGAACTTTTCCGTCTTTAACCAGTTCAAAATAACCTTCGGGAGCATCTGAATAATCCAAATACTGAAGATTCAGAAACAAATGCTCTCCCATGGTAAAATAGTTTACCCATTCCCTGAACAATACAACGCCTGACACATTCTCCGACACCTTTACCTGTAATTCCTGTTTGGAAGCGTCAAGGTTTACCAAAACATTTTCATACAGTTTTCCGTTATAGTAAACAGATCCCCTCTGAAACTGCTTTCCTTCCAAATAATAGGTTCCATTGTATTGATAAGGATACTGAACCGGCAGTTTTCCCCTGTATAAAGTGGAAAGCGGGCCCGCCTCCTGCATATACTGGCTGTTTTCAGTCTGCGCAAATAATGATAAACAACCAATAATAGATAATAATATTACTGATACCCATCTGTATTTCATGATACAAAAGTATATAAAAAAAGGTTCCACCCAAAGGATGGAACCTAATTTTAAAAGAAATTTAATATTACTCGCTGAAACGGGCTTTCAGATATTCGCGGTTCAGGCGGGCAATATGGTCGATGGTAACATGCTTGGGGCACTCCATCTCGCAAGCGCGGGTGTTGGTGCAGTTACCAAAGCCAAGTTCGTCCATCTTGGCCACCATGGCACGGGCGCGGCGGGCAGCTTCCGGCTTACCCTGAGGCAGCAGCGCCAGGGAACTTACACGGGCAGCTACAAACAGCATGGCCGATCCATTCTTACAGGTAGCCACACAGGCACCGCAACCTACGCAGGCGGCTGCATCCATGGACAGTTCGGCATCGTCGTGCGGAATCAGCTGAGTATTACCGTCCTGGGCACTGCCGGCACGTACGGTGATAAAACCGCCGGCCTGCATAATCTTGTCGAAGGCACTACGGTCTACCACCAGATCCTTGATGACAGGGAAAGCGCCGCTGCGCCAAGGCTCCACGGTAATGGTTGCACCGGGTTTGAAGTGACGCATGAACAGCTGGCAGGTAGTAACCTGGTCGTCCGGACCATGAGCGCGACCGTCAATATACAGCGAGCAGGCACCGCAGATGCCCTCACGGCAGTCGTGGTCGAAGGCAATGGGTTCCACACCCTTGCGAATGAGCTGATCATTAAGGATATCCAGCATTTCGAGGAACGATGCATCTTCCTCCACATCCGTAACGTGGTAGGTCTCGAAATGGCCTTTTGCTTTAGCGTTCTTCTGACGCCATACTTTCACATTATATTCCATAATCGGGATTAGTCTTTATAGTTACGGGTTGCTATCTTAATATTCTCATACTTAAGCGGTTCCTTGTGCAGTTCAGGCTCCTTGCCCTCACCCTTGTATTCCCAGGCGCCCACATACATGAAGTTTTCGTCGTCACGCTTGGTTTCGCCTTCCTCGGTTTGCATCTCCTCGCGGAAATGGCCGCCGCAGGATTCCTTGCGGTTAAGGGCGTCGCGGGCCATCAGTTCACCAATATCAAAGAAATCTACCAGACGCAGGGCTTTCTCCAGTTCCTGGTTGAATTCCTCATTGGTACCGGGCACACGCACGGTTTTCCAGAATTCTTCGCGCAGGGCCTTGATTTCTTCAATACCCTTCTTAAGACCTGCCTCGTTACGGGCCATACCCACATACTCCCACATAATGTGGCCGAGTTTCTTGTGCAGGCTGTCCACGGTTTCCGTTCCCTTTACGGCAAAGAGTTTGGCAATACGCTCCTTCACTGCTTTTTCGGCCTCTTCAAATTCGGGAGCATTGGTGTCCGTCTTAGGCTCGGCAAACTTATGCGAAAGGTAATCGCCAATGGTGTAAGGCAGAATGAAATAGCCGTCGGCCAGGCCCTGCATGAGGGCCGATGCACCCAGACGGTTTCCGCCGTGGTCGGAGAAGTTGGCTTCGCCGATGGCGTACAGGCCGGGGATGGTGGTCTGCAGGTCGTAGTCTACCCAGAGGCCGCCCATGGTGTAGTGGATGGCCGGATAAATCATCATCGGCTCTTCCCAAGGAGAAGAAGAAGTGATCTTCTCATACATGTCGAAGAGGTTGCCGTAGCGCTCCTGCACCCGCTGGTGACCCAGACGCTTGATGGCATCGGCAAAGTCCAGGAACACGGCCAGACCCGTTTCGTTTACGCCGAAGCCTGCATCGCAGCGCTCCTTGGCGGCACGGGAAGCCACGTCACGGGGAACCAGGTTGCCGAAGGCCGGATAACGGCGCTCCAGATAGTAGTCACGATCCTCATCCGGAATCTGGGAAGGTTTTATTTCGTGCTTACGCAACTTCATCACATCCTCCATCTTCTTGGGTACCCAGATGCGGCCGTCGTTACGCAGACTCTCAGACATAAGCGTAAGTTTGCACTGCTGGTCTCCGTGAACCGGAATACAAGTGGGGTGAATCTGGGCAAAGCAGGGATTGGCAAAGAAAGCGCCCTTGCGGTAGGCCTGCATGGCGGCCGATCCGTTGGAATTCATGGCGTTGGTGGAAAGGAAATAGGTATTTCCATAACCGCCGGTAGCCAGAACCACGGCATGGGCGCCGAAGCGCTCAATTTCACCGGTTACCAGGTTACGGGCAATGATACCCTTGGCCTGACCGTTGATGATAACCAGATCCAGCATCTCGTGCCGGGGATAACTCTTTACGGTGCCGGCGGCAATCTCCTTGTTCAGGGAAGCGTATGCACCCAGCAGCAGCTGCTGACCGGTTTGTCCGCGGGCATAGAAAGTACGGCTTACCTGCACACCGCCGAAGGAACGGTTGGCCAGATAGCCGCCGTATTCACGGGCAAAAGGAACGCCCTGTGCCACACACTGGTCGATGATGGCGGCACTAACCTCGGCCAGACGATAAACGTTGGCTTCGCGGGAACGATAGTCACCACCTTTGATGGTGTCGTAGAACAGACGGTAGATGGAGTCGTTGTCGTTCTGATAGTTCTTGGCAGCATTGATACCACCCTGGGCGGCGATGGAATGCGCCCGGCGGGGAGAGTCGCTGATGCAGAAAATCTTGACGTTATATCCCAGCTCGCCCAGAGAGGCAGCTGCGGAAGCTCCGCCAAGACCGGTACCTACCACAATCACTTCCAGTTTCCGCTTGTTGTTGGGAGAAACAATCCGGATTTCGGCTTTACGCTTGGACCATTTTTCGGCAAGAGGTCCTTCCGGAATCTTGGAAATAAGTTTAGAATCGGCCATATAATTAATAAATTGTGTTTCTATTTTACAAAAATAAGCATTTTTCGTGAATAAATTATGAAAAATGAGGACTATTCCTTAAAAAAGCGTATTGTCTTCGGGGTTATACTTACGCTGCACAAGATAGGATTCCAGTCCCAAATGCTTATATGCCAGTTCGGTTGCCACCCGGCCCCGCTGCGTACGGATTATAAATCCTTCCTTTATGAGGAAAGGTTCATACACCTCTTCCAGGGTTCCACTGTCTTCACTTACAGAAGTAGCCAGCGTGCCGATGCCCACCGGACCTCCCTTGAAGTTGACGATGAGTGTCCTGAGTATCTTATTGTCTATACCGTCCAGTCCCCGCTTGTCTATCTTGAGTTTGTTAAGGGCAAAACGCGTGATTTCCAGGTTGATGCGTCCGTCTCCCAGCACCTGGGCAAAATCCCGTACCCGCCTTAGGAGCGCATTGGCTATACGCGCAGTACCCCTGCTCCTGAGGGCAATTTCCATAGCCGCATCTTCATCTATTTCCAAAGCCAGGATCTTGGCACTGCGTATCACTATATTCTTCAAATCGTTAACGTCGTAATACTCCAAGGCACAGGTAATTCCAAAACGGGCCCTGAGCGGGGCTGTTAATAATCCGCTACGGGTAGTAGCTCCCACCAGGGTAAAGGGATTCAAGGCAATTCTCACCGACCTGGCTCCCGGCCCCTTGTCTATCATGATATCTATCACATAGTCCTCCATGGCCGAGTACAGGTACTCTTCCACTTCCGGAGAAAGCCGATGGATTTCGTCTATAAAAAGAACGTCTCCTGTTTCCAGCGAGGTGAGCAGGCCGGCCAGATCTCCCGGTTTATCCAGCACCGGCCCGGAAGTCACCTTCATGTTTACCCCCATCTCGTTGGCAATAATATGAGCCAGGGTGGTTTTACCCAGTCCGGGAGGCCCGTGGAACAGCACATGATCCAAAGCTTCCTTCCTGAGTTTGGCGGCCTTAATATATATCCTCAGGTTGGATACAATTTCACTCTGTCCGGTGAAGTCGTCCAGTTCCTGCGGCCTTATTATTCCGTCAAATTCACTATCTTTGCGGTCTACTGTGCTATGTGGGTCGAATTCGTTCATAAAATCAGCGATTCAATTCAAGTACAAATATAGTCTTTTTATTTTTAAGATTGTTGTTTTTAATAATACGGTTAATAAGTTGATAACTTATATTAATTAATTGAAAATCTTTTAATTATATATAGTAAAAGTTTGTTGAAAACATGGAAATTCCGGGTTGATAAACTATGAATAACCGGTCAGGCTAAAACTGTTCTAATTATCAACACACTTATAAACAGGGTTATCAACAGGTTATCAACCGGCAAAAATGGGAAAATGTTGATAAGTGAAAAATCAACTGAACTGCTAAGGAAGCAAATCCAATCATCGGAGGAATGCTTCTGCAGCGGGCTTTTTTTATCGGCCCGCTGGTTTGTGTTTTCCCAGATTGCCAGGGATAATATCCATCTGGTAGTGCTTCCTACCAGGGAAACAGCGGAATATTGCGCTGCCGATTTATATAATCTGATAGAAGGGGACCGTATTTTCTTCCTGCCCGAGTCGGGAAAAGGCGTGGAAAGAAGCAATTACAAGTCTTCCCTGGGTGTGCAGCGTACCGCCGCCATAGGAAAGTTGCTTCAGAAGCAGGAAGATTTATTGGTATTGGTAACTTATCCGTCGGCCCTGGAAGAATACGTTCCGGCTCCGGAAGCACTTAAGGATGCTTTATTTACCATCAGGCCCGGAGACCGGCTTCCCTACGCAGAACTTACGGAAAAACTCATTACGGAAAACTTCGAGAAGGTAGATTTTGTTTCCATTCCCGGGCAGTTTTCCGTGCGGGGTGCCGTAATAGATATCTTCTCCTATTCAACGGATAAACCCTATCGGCTTTCCTTCTTCGGCAACGAAGTAGAAAAAATCCATCTCTTCGACTGCAATACCCAGCTTTCCATAGAAACGGTGGAGCAGGCCGATATTTATCCGGACATTGCATCCAGGGAAACAACTGAAACAGAAGGAGTAAGCCTGGTAAGCCTTTTACCGGCCAATACGCTGGTGTGGCTGGATTCATCGGATATGTATAAGGGGAGCGCCTTCTTTGACGAACTGCTTTCCAGAAGGCATGTGTATCTGGATATACCCTTAAACAAAGCCGATGTAAAAGCCGTTCCCTTTTCCATAGCACCGCAACCCGTTTTCAACAAAAACTTCGAACTCCTCATTTCCGACATTAAGGAAAAAATGGAGGATAATTACCAGGTTTTCATTTACGGGGAAAAAGAAAGCCAGCTGGAGCGTCTCCGTTCCATCATGCTGCAGGACCAGCATGCCCTGATACCGGAGTTCGTAAAAGGAAAGAATATTCATTCCGGCTTTATAGACAAAGACAGCAAAATCTGCTGCTATACCGACCATGAGATATTCGACCGTTTCCACCGGGTTAGGATGCGCCGTACGGTGGATAAGTCGGAACAACTCACTTTGAATGAACTGAGCGCCTTTAATTTAGGTGATTACATTGTACATATCGATCATGGTATAGGAGTTTTCGGCGGCCTGGTTAAAATGAAGGACGACCATGGCCGGGTGCACGAGGTTGTTAAGCTGATGTATAACGGCGGAGACGTAGTGTTTGTTTCCGTCCATTCCCTGCACAAAATATCCCGCTTCCGTTCCAAGGATGGCGAGCAGCCCCGCATCAACAAACTAGGATCCAAGACCTGGGGTGCCATGAAGACGGCCGCCAAGTCCCGGATGAAGGATATTGCCAAGGATCTCATACAATTATATGCCCGCCGGCGCGCATCCAAAGGCTTTGCTTTCTCGGCCGATACCTACCTGCAGGAAGAGCTGGAATCGTCCTTTATGTACGAGGATACGCCCGATCAGGAAAAGGCCACCAGGGCGGTAAAGCAGGATATGGAAGATACCTGCCCCATGGACCGGCTCATTTGCGGCGATGTGGGCTTCGGTAAAACGGAAGTGGCCATCCGGGCCGCTTTCAAGGCCGTTTCCGATTCCAAGCAGGTGGCAGTACTGGTACCTACCACCATCCTTTCCCTGCAACATTACGAAACCTTCAAGTCCCGCCTGCAGAATTTTCCCTGCACCGTAGAATATGTAAGCCGATTAAAAACGGCCAAACAGATTACCGACATCAAGAAACGCCTGAAGGAAGGGAGTATAGACATCCTCATCGGCACGCATAAAATTCTGGGTGCCGGCTTTGAATTCAAAGATCTGGGACTTCTGGTCATTGACGAAGAGCAGAAATTCGGCGTATCGGCCAAGGAAAAACTGCGGCAGATGAAAAATGCCGTGGATACCCTTACCCTTACGGCTACCCCCATTCCCCGTACCCTGCAGTTCTCCCTGTTGGGAGCACGGGATTTATCAATTATTAATACACCTCCGCCCAACCGTATTCCCATCCAGACCGAGATTATCCTTTTCAACGAAGAGGAAATCAAGAGCATCATCAGTTATGAACTCAACCGGGGCGGACAAATCTTCTTCCTGCACAACAAGGTGGAGGAACTGCCTGCCATTCACGACATTCTGCACCGTCTGGTGCCGGATATGAAAATATGCATAGCCCACGGGCAAATGGAGTCGCACGACCTGGAAGACCGGATGCTGGCCTTCATGCGGGGCGACTACGACTTGCTGCTGTGCACCACCATCATCGAAAACGGCCTGGATATTCCCAACGCCAACACCATCCTGGTGAACCAGGCCCAGAATATCGGGCTCAGTGACCTGCATCAGCTCAGGGGCCGGGTGGGCCGCTCCAACAAGAAAGCCTTCTGCTACCTGATAGTGCCGCCGCTGGCCAGTATTACCGACGATGCCCGCCGCAGGCTCCGCGCCATTGAAGAATTC
>Ga0265300_10001318_pt1 | contig 23543 bp, 9 predicted proteins | sample AusTroGonzalo_MG_FD_193482 | JGI IMG/M metagenome (GOLD analysis project Ga0265300, IMG submission 193482) | Bovine rumen microbial communities from tropical cattle in Woodstock, Queensland, Australia - Gonzalo_03 | ecosystem: Host-associated > Mammals > Digestive system > Stomach > Rumen ...
GCACGTAGTTCTCACCCCGCTGGAGGAAACCACGATTGATGCGTTCGATTTCCTCAGCAATGGTGGGATTGTTGGAGGCGCTGTAATCTTCGGTCTTGACATAAACCACATCAAAGACATCGTTGACAATACCATGACCAATGGCGTTATGACTACGTAGCAGACAAGCATCATCGGCAATCAAGGTGATATCCTCATCCAATTGCATCTGATTATCCACCATCGGACGAATCTGCAGGAGGTAGAACTCACCCGTCTTATCGTCGTGGAGATTGACAGCAAACTCTATCTCAACAGGACGAGCCATTTCCTTCTGACCATAATACAGCACCTTCTGCAAAAGTTCGGGTAGTGGGAATACACCATTCTGCAATACACCAGAGAAAGAAATAATCTTACGATTCTTTCCCTCGTAGTAACCATCATAGATGCATTGGTCGTAGGGATCAAAGGTGGAGACAATCCACTTGAGGGAACCATCATGGTCAGCATCACGCACAGTGACCTGCTTCAAATTAAACGCATCATCTACCTGGAATGCCAATGCCCCTTCATTATCGTCCTTTTCGCTCGCTTCCACATCCAAGGCATAAAACTTCGTCTGTGTCTCTCGCAAGGCAATCTCCATTTCGCTCGTCTGCAGCACTTTGTCTGGATGATGAGGGCACACACGCAGGCAGAGGCCTCCATCAACAATGTATTTACCCAAGCCCAGCGCCAGCTCCACAATACCTTCATCGGCAGTCTCATCACCAATGGGATAGTAGTTAATGCTGCGCCCTACCCCTGAAATGGTGGGATAGAAGCCACTCTCGTACCTCTGCCCGACCACCTCCTGCAAGATGACTGCCATCTTCTCCTGGTCGATCACATTGGAAGTGGCAACCATATAGTCTTTGGAAGCCCGATAGAAGACACTGGCATAGACACTCTTGATGGCATTGGACAACATCTCGAGCCGCACATACTTATCATTGGCACGTGGAATCATATAGGTGGAATAGATGCCAGCGAAGGGCTGATAGTGACTGTCCTCCAACAAGGAAGAGGAACGGATGGCAACAGGACCATTGACCACATCCATGAAGGACATCAAGTCATCCGCCAATTCTTCGGGCAATCTGCCGTGCAAGAAGTGCTGCAGGATTTCCTCGTCAGAGATATCAGAAAGCGCCACCTCATAGAGTCCGTTCGACTCCATGAAGCGATCAAAGATGTCGGTACATAGCACCACCGTCTTGGGAATCTGCACGGTGGCATTCTCAAACTCATTGAGGTCGGTGCGTCGCTTGATGATGTTGTCGAGGAATGCCAAGCCTCTACCCTTACCACCCAATGAGCCTTCACCAATGCGGGCAAACTGGCTGTAACTGTCGAAGCGGTCACGATGGAAAATCGCCACCACGCCCTGGTTCTTCATCTTTCGATAACTGACAATCGCATCGAAGATATATTGACGATGGGCATCCACATCGGTCTCTACCTTCCACGTTATCTTCTTCAGGAACTCAGCCACAGGGAAGATAGCACGCGAAGCCAACCAACGGGACACATTATTATGTCGTAAGTGATAGCTGAGCGAACCTGCAGGCAAGGTGAAGATATTGTCCTGCAACTCCTTCAGATTGTGTACACGTCCCACTTCCTCCATCGTGTCGGGATTACGGAAGATGAAATCGCCGAAGCCGAAATGCCTGGAGAGCAAGTCCTTGATGTCCTGATTGATTTTTTTGGAGTTCTTGTCAATGAAGGCAGCCTTGCATTGATCTGCATAGGGCTTCTTGTCGCTCTCGCTGGAGTTGAGCACCAAGGGTACGTATTCATCCACCTCGCGGATGGCACGAAGCAACTTAAAGCCAGCCAATTCATCCTTCTCCTTGCTGTCGGCATACATCGGGAAACGGCAGTCACTGATGACTCCCAAGACATTGTCGCTGTATTTGGAATAAAGTGCCCAAGCCTCCTCGTAAGATCGCGCCAAGACAATCTTAGAACGTCCACGCATACGCAGCATCTCCAACTGTGAGTTCAACGCCTCTGTGGCAAACTCCAAACTCTGCTGCAAGACAAACTGATAAAGATTGGGCAACAGGGAGGAATAGAAGCGGATGCTGTCCTCCACCACGAGAATCATCTGCACGCCCGCTGCCAAGTCGTTCTCCAGATTCATCTTATCCTCAATCAGTTTGATGATGGACAGCAACAACTCCGTGTTGCCCAACCAGCAGAACACATACTCAAACACACTGAGGTCTTCATTCTCCATACGGCGCGTGATACCATGAGAGAAGGGAGTAAGCACCACAATGGGCAAGGTCGGGAACTCTGTCTTGATGTCTCGGGCAATGTCGAACACATCATTGTTGGCTGTTCCTGGCATACAGATGACAAGGTCAAACTTTGTCCTGCCAATCAGTCCTGCCGCATCCTCCTGTGAAGCTGCACGGAAGAAACGAGGTGGATAGCGCAAACCCAGCTTCGCATACTCATCAAAAATTTTTTCATCCACACGCCCATCATCTTCCAGCATGAATGCATCGTAAGGATTCGCAATAATCAGCACATTGAACACGCGCTTCTGCATCAAATCCACAAACTTTGTCTCTCGTAGCGTAGGATATTTGTTCTCGACATTTGCCATAATGAAGAATGTACAAAGATATTTCTTTTGCAAAGGTACACAAAATATCTGACCTCACAAAAGGAAAAGAACAAAATAACAAATAAAACAAAAAGGGACTATACCAGTTCTTGGCATAGCCCCCTTATCGTTAATTTGGATACAAGTTCACATTACCTTGACGGTAGCTTGAGATACCAAGGCTTACCGGCCATCTTAGTGGTTGTACCATACTTATCTTCAATGTAAGCTGGCATAGTGATGGTTGAACCAAGAGATGAACCACCATTCTCTTGCATCTGATAACGCATGATGTCATAGAAACGATAGCCCTCAAATACGCCTTCCAATGCCTCCTCGTCGAGGATGAGCTGAGCGACACGAGCCTGACGCTTAGTGCGGATAGAGCTTGATGCCAGATAAGAAGCATTGTAAGTATCAACACTATCCTTCTTTGCAATGTTCACAGAATCTGCCCATGCGTTGTATTCAATCACGCGGTCATACTCCAAAGAGTCCTCATGAGTAGAGTTTTTGCTCAAACGTGGAACTTCTTCCATTTCAAGAGGCTCTACGTAAGATTTCAGACCCTTCTTGGTCTCTTCATCATCCAGATAGTACTTCTCATTGTATTCAGTATCACCACTACCCATAGAATGGATACCAATCTGAATGGCAGAACCACCTTCTACAGTTCTGTTTGGATTCATCTGATCCAAAGGAACAATGGTGTAAGTACCAAAGACATCAGAACTCCAGATGGCAGCCGTACCTGTTGCCTGCTTTTTGAGATCATCATCCGTGAACTTTGGTTCCTGAACAGTGAAGCCCATAGAGGTAATCAGGCAAAGACGATCGAACTCGTCTTGAGAAATGATATCGCGATTCATCATTGTATAGTAAGAAAGACCATACTTCAGGATAGCGAAAGCCGTCTCTGGGAAACCTGCACGATTCAGTGCTTCTGCAAAGTGCAGATAAAGGATGTTGTTACGGAAGTATGGGATAGCTCTCAAATAAGAATTACCTTCTGTTCCTCTGTCATACTTAAAGTTTGAATACACCATCCTATTGTAGCTGCTATTCTCACGGCTATTTTCAGAGTTGTCCTTCACATTTTCCGGACCATCTATGAGAGAATACAAACGAAGGTCACCCTCCATAGTCTTGTACTCAGAATAGAGGTTTGGATCGTGCTCGCGATAATAGATCTCAGGAAGACCACCACCTTCAGAGATGAACTGGCAATAGTCTTGCGCCTTTGAGATATCCTTTGCACGCTGTGAAGCAATAACTGCTGGATAATAGTTATTAGAGTCGAGAGAGCAGAACACATTTCTCAACTTAGAAACGGTTCCATAGTACTCAGATGTCTCCATTGGGATTACACCTGCAGCACCACTGGATCTATAACCCATGTCACCAGGTCTTTGTTCATCACGACTTCTCCATCTCGCTCTATTATCTCTCGTACTGATTTCCTCCTTCGGGAATGTGAAGTAGTCATGATACATACGGATGGCATTCAAGTAATCTGTCTGAGACTGTGTGTAGGATGCACGCCACAAATAGAGTTCTGCCAACATGGCACGTACAGGAATTGACATCTCTGCATAGCTGTAACTATTGTGAGATCTGTTTGCATAAGCCTGACGTAATTCATTATTCTCTGTTGCACGGAAAGTAATCAAGTCGTCAATCATATCGCTTACGATCTTGACCATACCTTCTTTCTTGCCAGATGCGACAATAGCTTCAGCATCGTCAGAAGTCAGCACAGGAGTACGAACATAAGGAACCTCGCCATAGATCTTGAGCAACTCAAGATAACACCATGCACGATAACACTTAACGGAAAGGATTTCCTTCTCGTAGTATTTACGAGTACCCTGAGAATTACGCAAAGAGTCAACGTATGCCAAATAGATATTACAGCTATTGATGACTGCATAATAATCGGATGGCTGATTATAGATGTTCGTTGCAGACACGTTATTCGCATTAAGCTCCTGGATGTCTGCTGACGAATGAAGTGGATCCACATCAACAAGGTCGGCTCTCACCTCACCCAGCAGCACTGTGCGATCGGCTATTTTCTGCATACACTTGATGATACCCATCACCTGATAAAGTGTGTCTTGTGGGGCGAGTTCTGTTGATACCAACGTGTTCTCAGCCGTGAACATATCCTCGCATGACACAGTGGCTGTTCCGAGTCCAAGCAAAAGCAAGCCACATTTTATAATAGATTTCATTTTCATGATTGATACAAATTAGAGGTTAATCTTAACACCAAGATGGAAGCTGCGACCTGAAGACAGGTAGCCAGCATCGATGCCCTGATACAAAACACTGTTGCCGCAAGAGATTTCTGGATCTGGACCCAGATACTTTGTCAGCGTGAAGAGGTTATTAGCAGCCATCCAAACGGTCATACCCTGAATGTACTCATTCTGGATTGGCAGCTTGTAAGACAGCGTCACATTCTTCAACTTCAGATAAGAACCATTCTCAATCCAACGGTCTGAGAAACGGCTATTGCCCATTGGGTCTGAATAAGTAGCCTTAGGAATATTTGTTATCTGACCTTCGGTTGTCCATCTGCGTGTCACAGCAGTAGTCTGGTTGACGAAATTAGAACCACCTTCGAGCACGGCACGCTGATAGTTGTAGATGTCGTTACCCACAGAATAGTTGAAATTAGCCGCCAATGTCCATGCATTCTTGTAGTGAAGCTTCAGGTTGATGTTACCATAGATGTCTGGATTGGGGTCACCAATAACGAAGCGGTCGTTCTCATTGATTTCACCATTTCCATCCTTATCTACAAATTTCACATCACCAGCACCGAAGTAAACAGGATTGTTAGACTCGTCGCGGATGAATTTGCCATCAGCATTAGCTGATTGCGTATCCTTATAGACACCATCTGTCTTATAACCATAGAAGACACCAGCGCTCTTGCCTACTGCTGACAGAATCGTACCACCATAGAGAGGAGTCTCGAAAGATTCAACGCCTTGTGGCAAACGAGTCAACTCGTTCTTGTAGTGACCGATGCTTGCGCCCAACTCCATCTTGAAGTCCTTACCATCAATTACCTTTGCATTGAATGCAGCATCAATACCCTGGTTCTTCAGCTTACCATCATTCGTGTAGTAAGTAGGAAGACCTGCCACATAAGCCAATGTACCCAAAGTAATCAGGTTGTTGGTTCTGGAGTAATAGTAGTTAGCTTTCAGATTCAAGCGGTTCTTCAGGAAGTTTCCTTCTATACCTACATTAAAGCGATTTGTAGTTTCCCACTGGAGAGAAGAACTACCGATATTGCCCAGTACAAGAGAAGAGTTTGAATTACCAAACATCATTTCTGATGTCATGTAAGTCAAAGTTGCAGAGTTGTCCATTGCGTCGTTACCCACAGACTCGAAGCCTGCATTCAGTTTCAGCATGTCAATGCCACGACCAGCTGGGAACCAATTCTCATTAGAAATAACCCATGCAGCCTGGATAGATGGGAACAAGCCCCATGCTACACCAAACATCTTCAGACCGCCATCAGCTTTCTTACCGAAACGAGAAGAGGTTTCCATTGACAACTGACCAGAGAGATAATACTTCTCCATGTAGTTGTAATCTGCATTAGCATAGTATGCCAATGTTCTCCAGTTCGTGTCAGTACCATCAATCTTGCGGTTTCTGCTACCGGTGTTTGGCGTCTTATCACTACCAGTACCATCACCGTACAGATAAGATGCTCTATAATTGTCGTGCATGAAGCGGACACCACCGAACAGTTCTACACGATGTGCACCATTAGGAAGAATATTCCAATCAGCACGTGTATCTGAGAAGATGGCATTGTGCTTTGAGAACATAGAATACTTAGAGTTCTCAGTAGGATCCAAATTACCAGGTAATGTATAAGTTGGCATACCAATGATTGGGGTGAAGTAAGCCTCATCAAAGCTCCGAATGGTATAACTGAATTTCTCTGTCAAAGAGAAGTCATTCGTTGGTTCCCATGTTGGAGCGATGGATACATTAATCATCGTACAATCGGAGTGGTTCTTGTTCTTTGCCTCACCATTCTCAAGAATAGCGACAGGGTTAGCAAGCTGAGCTCTCGTTGTATTGATATTACCCCAAACCTCATTCAGATAATCGTCAGCATCAGCAATGTAGTTTGTCACATTTCTGTCAGTAGCGAAATCGTATGGGCTCAAGAAAGGAGCCTTGATGTTAGCCAAAGCACTGGGTGAAGCCAAAGCCTGCAAATGCTGGTTGTTAGCCCAACCATCGCTACGCAAGTCACGTGTTACGTTCGTGTAGCTGGCATCGAACTGGGTGTAGAACCACTTGTTCAGCACGATGTCAGTGTTGAAACGTACATTGAAGCGCTGCATGTCATTTCTCTTCAAAGTTGATTTGGAATCGCCATAGCCTACAGAGAGGTTATACTGTGCGATGTCATCACCACCTTGGATAGAGATGCCATAATTCTGGCTCCATGCAGTTCTAGTAATTTCCTTGTTCCAGTCAGTATTATTATGATACACATTATAATAATAATAGTCTGGTTCAGAATGCAAGAACTTGAACTCCGTCAGCGTAGTGTTAGTGGTCTGTAAGAGATTGGATGCATAAGAACGATATTGTCCTGCATTCATCAAGTCATACGTCTTGGGAGCGAGTTCAAAACCCGCGTTGATGTTCACATCAATACGAGTTGCCATTGAGTGACAACGCTTGGTCTTGATTTCGATAACACCATTGGCAGCCTTAGCACCATAAAGGGCTGTTCCGTTCTTCAAAACGTTCACGGACTCAATGTCGTCCACGTTAATAGCCTGCAACAGGTTGTTGAAATAACCATTGTGTAACATCGTTGCATCGTACAACATGTCATAAACCACACCATCCAATACAATGAGTGGCATCGCATTTGAGTTCAATGAGTTCAGACCATTGATGAACATTGCCATACCTTGTCCAGGATTAGCGGAACGCTGGATGCTTCTCACATCAGATCCCAAACGATTCTGAATCTCCTGGTCAATGGTCAAAGCTGGCGTGTTTACAAAGTCCATTTCGGCTACACTCTTGCGTGCCGATGCATTGGTCGTATAATCATCCTTCAGGATACTCGACTGCAAACGAACATTCACATCATTGGTGCGACCATTGATGGATACGTTGTTCAGGTTGTAACCCTCTAGTCGAGCTGTGAGCGCCGTGATAAATTTAGGAATCTGGATGGTGTATTCACCATTCTCATCCGTCATGGCTGTATAATACTTGTTGTTAAAAGCCTGGAGTCGAACACCGGCAAGTGGTTCGCCTGTAACAGCATCCACCACCTTACCCTTCACATCAATAGTTGGGTATGTCTTCGCTGGCTTAACCTTTTTGATAGGTGCAGCAACCTCTGTTACCTCCTCTGTTACCTCCTCTTGTGCAACGACTGGAAGTGCGATTCCAAGGAAGAACATGAATGCTGCGATTCCGTATTTATTGAAGTGCTGCATAACTATTTACTTAAATTAGAAGTTGTCAACTGAATACTTTTTCTCGCTTTTGCTTCTTCAGCCACTGGTGCATCTTCATCATGTGGCTTCAGAATGATAGAACTGATGAGCATCTCGTTAGAGAAATCTTTTCTCTGGCTCGAAAGGATGGAAGAGGCAATCTGGATGATCACACCATAGTCTGGTCTGCCATAATAAGCATTCTTAAACGTGTGCTGTCCAAGATAAGTCGTATCATTCACAATGATATGACCAACCTCATCATAAATCATACCTTGTGACAAGAAGATTGTCTTCTGCTTCTCATCAATCGGTTCTGGATTTTCAAGCGTCTTACCCTTTGTTGGGAACTGACCGATGTTCTTACCTTCATTGTCACGCTCGATGATTGTAGCAGTGAAACGGTAGGGGCGAACATCCCATTCCGACATATCAATGTTATTATAGTCATCCTTCAACCACAATGGACAAGTAACAATATAGATGTCGTATGTACCCGAAAGTGTATTAGGAACATTGAAACCTACAGTGATGTTACCACTGGATGGAACGAAATCCACAAATCGGTAAGTCTGGCGCAATACGTCTGTACCTATCTCCTCACCAGTCTCTTCATCATAGATTGTTGTTCTTGAATTAAATATTCCAGAACGAGGACTAAAGACCTTCTGAACACCCTTTGTGTAAGTCCAGTTATCTCCATTACCCAACTTGTTCACAGCACCATCAGATGCAGAAACCTTGATTCTCTTAAAGAACTGTTCTACTGGAGAGAAAGGATATTCATCAACAGCATAGGCAGTACCATTAGAGCACTCGATTGGGTCTCCGCACTTTGCCAAGATATCGTTGATTTCTCTATCCTCTGGCATATCTTTAGGTTCCTTACTGTAATACACATGTTGTGTCCAGTCGTTCACGGCATGCCAAGCGTTGTAATAATCAGTGGACTTCAAAGAGTCTTCCCAATGCTCATTGGCATTCTTGTTAAAGTACAAGTCAGTCATAGCAAATGAATTTGCATAATGACGCGTCAACGAGTCACAAGTGCCAGCAGCACGATTATCCTCAGATGGGTTGAACTTCAACAGTGACTCAGCTTTCTTATAACGCTCAGCCCAGGCTTTAGCAGAAGGAATGATTGCGATAAAGAGAGAATCCTCTTCATAAAGTCTTGCATCATGATTTTTGAGCACTGTATTGTTCTTCTCCATATACTGGCTCACCCAAATCTTATTACCGTCGGCATCAACACCACGGCTTACAGACTTATTCTCAATCAAAGTGTCTTTGTTCACCTTTGGATCATACAAATACGCATAAAGAGAACAAGTATCTTTACCCTCTGTTGTATCCTCCTTGTATTGCTTAGCAATCATCTCAAACAGATTGTAAGCATAAGGAACTGGCTTGTCGATAAGATGAATGACACCGTTCTGACAAGAAATATTGTTTTGCTTCTCATCAATCTTTGAGCTGCCAAACTGACCGTCTGATGTCATGTTTCCTCTCTTCTTATTCAACATGCTGAAAGACTGGTCTTTGGGGCTGAGCGACAGAGAGTAAAGTGCTACGTGGTTCTTGATGAAGTCATTCACCACTTCTGCTGAATCTGCCACTCTCTCGCCACTAGCACTCACATAGTCGGAAAGGTTGAAGGAACCATCAGCAGGTGCCCATACCGTGTAGGTGTTATCTGAAGAAAGTTCACGAGAGAACCCATACGCCTTGACTACCTTGGCGAAGTCAGGTGCAGTCTCTTCCAGAGCCTGCATCGTTGTGCCATTGAATTTAAGCGTTGACAGCCCTGCATTGTAGTGATCGTCCCATGTGTCAGTACATGAGTACATCGCAACGAGTCCTGCTGCTATCGCAAATCCGGCACGGAATGTATTTTTGATATTATTCATATTCTTTTATTATTGTCATTGTCAGCCCACCCTGCCCAATGGGCAAGGGGGGACTGAATGTTATTTACCAAGTTGGTTCTGCGAAGTATTCATTGTTATACACAGAACTTGGGCAAAGCTCGATAAAGTCGAAGTTCAACTCATTGTTCTCAGACTCCATCTTCTGCTGTATTCTCAAGAAGTGGTCAGACTTACCATCTGTGGTGAAAGTACCAATCACCTTACGGATGGTGTTATCCTGAGCACGCATCGTAGCAGAACCAGCATCAAAGCTGCTACGCCAACCACAGTGATAACATTTTGGACCCTTCATCCAACCAATATTATGGATGGCCTTATCAAAGGCTGTAATGGCATCATCATCACCCAGGTCGGTGTCGTTCTTCCAACCGAACAGGGTACGTCCACCTGGACGCATGTCGAATGGAATGCCCTGTGGCTCCATATGATCTGGATCTGGACCCAAGTAGTATTGCACAATACCACGTGTATCGAAGCCCACACAAGTCATCATACGAACTTCGTATGTACCTGCAGGTACAGCAGGCAATTTCAAAGTGAAGTCATAACGTCCCTTGAAAATCACCTCATCACCTTCGTATGACCAGAACCAAAGTGAACGACCACGTACATGCATGTGAGTATTTGCAGACAGGTTAAAGTTACGAGCATAACCAGGCTTGAAGCCAACACTTCGGTTATTGTTATCCGATGGATTGTTCGTGTTCTTTGCACCATCATACTTCTTATTTCCGCCCCAAGTGTGACCACGTGCTACCTCACCATCCGTCAACTTCGTCATGAAGTCTGGAGACAAGGTTGTACAGTCGAGACGAATGCAGTCATTCATCACAACTTCCTGCATGTTACGGTCATAGGCAACTACATCATCAATATAATGATACATACCATTCAATGCCGTTGTAATCCTATTATACTCCTTTGGCGTTGCTATCTTGGCACCACGATAATAACCTCCGCGCTCATCCGCATGGTGACGAACACCACGACGGTTGATGTACAAACCAACCTGAGGACCCGATGGGAAAGAGAACTTCATCAAAGACTGAGGCATCAAAGTGCCATACCAGTCACAGATGTCGTACTTCATACGGTTGAAGTTATTAGGCAAATCATCATTGTCCATTGACGTCATGCTGTAGTAGCTACCATAACGGTCAATCACATGATAGGAGATGAATCGGTTGAGTGCGTTCTTACGATCAGTCAACACGTCGTTATCTGCATCTTCAGGATACATGGGGTCATAGAACTGGTGAGCCAGATACTCCAACGAAGTAGGGTCTGTCTTGCCCAACAACTTAGTGACTGCATATTTCTCCTTCAAGATAGAGTCTGGACACAGGAAGGCTGTGTAGTTGAAGTAACGCTTCACAGGATATGCCACATTGTCGTACTCACCACCAGAACCGTCCAAGCTCTTTGCTGTAGGAATACACAACTTAGTGTTGGTCCATGTACAAGAGTCGATACGATCCTTGTCATTTGCCCATCCATACGTGTCGTCCACATAGTGATCCTGCAGCGTGTCCAGAATACCTGTCACTTGCAATGCCTGACCATAAAGCATACAAGTAGAGTCGCTCAAAATCACAGTACCAAGCAGATCGTTGCTGGAACCCACAATAGTGCTCACCGTATGTACCACACCATTCGAAACGGAGTCGTCTGCATGAATGACGGGAGAAGACTGGTTGATGTACATAGCCAAAACAGAGTCTTTCTTTACCTCATCCCATTCCTGATAGGATTTCACACTGACGATGTGCTCCAACATGTTAGACTTTGGATACTGACCATCATTGAAGTCGGTCGTGAAATACGCCGCCTCGATGATAGAGTTCAATGCGATGGTGTCGCAGTCTGCAACAGACAGCTCATCCACCGAACTCAATCCACGTTCTGCTAAATACTTTTCCACAGCCTCATTGGTTGGTGCGAACACCGTGTACGAACCATACGTGCCCAACATATCGACGAGACGAAGGTCGTACTCACCCCTTGCACGCTCAAGAATCTTCAAGTACTCAGTGTACTGTGAACGATTCTTCAAGTAATCGGCAGCATATTCTCGGGATTGAGTATAGTAGTTCTCCACACCAGGGTCATCAGAACAGCTCACCACCGCAACCTGAATGAAAGAAACTACGAAGAGGGCTAATGCCCAGAATTTAATTCCTGATAATCTCATAACTTACTACTGTTTTTTGTTTTCATCTTCATCCAAGTAACTTTCGTTCTGGACAAGAGCTGGATTAATCTTCATTTCTTTTCTTGCAACAGGCATATACATGAAGCCCATCTGAATCAGCTTGATTGCTACAGCTGGACCAGCTTCACTGTATTTGGTTGCCAGAGCCTTACGCAATTCCTGCGTGTTACCAGCACGACGCGATACACGAACCAAGTCGAAGTAACGCTTACCCTCAAACAGGAACTCACGTCTGCGCTCATTCATCAAGAGCGTGTGATACTCAGCGTAAGTAGCTGGCTGATTGGGAGCATACTGCTTTTTGGTCTGTACAACAGGGTTTGAACGACGATATACGGCAGAAATCAGATTGAATGCATCTAACTTCAGTTCATCTGCTGTCGTGAGCGAACTGCCACGTACCAGCACAGAAGCCTTACGCATCTTTGATTCACTGGTACCTTCTGTTCCCTCACCGCCTTCTGTTGCTTCTCCACCCTCTGTCGTTTCTTCGCCAGTGCTCTCGGCTGCAGCTGCATCCATATTGAATGCCAATTCGATTTCAGCTTCTGCACGGAACAACATCACCTCTGTTAAACGGTAAAGAATCCAGTTAGGTTCTGTGCTACGATATGACTGAGAAGATCTAGCAGCTACAAAGCTCGAACCGACACTTCCATATTCTGCAGAAGCACCTGCCCTATTCTTATCAATCATATACTTATAAATGCTGGACACACCACTTTCTTCATTATAATAGAAGGATGCGATACTGCGGTAGTCTGATGGCACAGAGAACAATCTGCTGTCAGAGTAAGAATCGGTAGAATTAGGCTTGCTTTCAAACAAATCATCTGCAGCCTTCACGTATTGTGTACGAGAGTCTGTTCCGTAGTGCTTATTGACAGCGCCATTCGTTCCATAAGATCTATTCTGTGCAGAATTAAAATAAGTGATCTCAAACAGTGTCTCGAAGGAAGCACCCGAACCGAAGATAGCATTCCATGCTGCTGGACCATTGTCGTTGTGACCAACAGAAACCTCTTCAGCTAACAGAGGATAACCATAATCCTTGTAAACTTCCTGGTCGATATCCTCTTTGGCATCGCCGTCATCATAACGCTGCATCTTATAAGCGAGTACCCAGTCGCAGCAATCAATGCACTTCCTATAGTACTCATTCTGCTTATCTTTAGGTAGATTATAATCTGATGCGCGCCACAAATAAAGTTCGGCCAACAGTGCATACATCGCTGCACGAGTCACCTTACCTGTATTCTCTGTGTTATCAACACCAGACCTCAAAGTTTGGTTGTTGTTACGCAGAGGAGCATAATCCTTACACACCTCAATATCTGCAATCAAAGAATCCAACACCACCTCGAACTTGGTCTGAGGCAGACGATAAGTCTGTGTGTCATCCAATGAAGGTTCGAAAGTGAAAGGAACATCTCTGAAGGTCTTGATGAGCGTCAGATAACAATAGTCACGAATGAATGAGCACTCCGCCTTGTTGACACGATAGTCAGACTCCGTATAGTTCGGGTCTTTTTTCATCACCTGGGGTGCTTCAAACATTGCGACATTACAATAATTGATGACCTTATAAAGTGAACTCCAATCGCAGAAGCTATTGGTCGTCTTGATACTTCCCTTCAGCAAGAATCTCAAATCTTCAGACTGATCCTGACCCACCTGGACATTGTCGGAGCGATCCTCACCCCAAACAATCAATCGATTCACAACATCATCCGACTGAAAAGCTCCGTAGCAGGCAGTAACCACACTCTCCACGTCATCCTTGTTGGTCCAGAAATTCTCATAGACCACCTCGTTGAGAGGGAGCAGGTCAATGTCGCAAGAACTAAGGCCAAATCCCGCAACAGCCAGTGCTACAGCCGATAATATTCTATTTTTTATTTTTTTCATGACTTTAAGCCTTTTTATTAGAATGAAACATTAATACCGAATGTGAACGAACGTGAACGTGGGTTCGTATCACCGTCATACGCTGCCTTATAACCACCAGCACCATGTTCTGGGTCAAGACCTGAGTACTTGGTGAGGCAGAATGCATTGTTGAGAATCAAGTTCAGACGCAACGAGCTCAAGCCCCACTGCTTCAGCAACTTGGGGTCAAACGAATATGCTAACTGGCAGTAGTTCAGACGGAGGAAAGAAGCATCTTCCACAAATCGGTCAGAACCCAAGTAGTTGTACGTATTAAACTGCGTCCTTGTTGTAGCAGCACGTGGAAGCGGTGCAATGTCACCTTCGTTGTGCCAACGCCAGTTGACAGCAATTGACTGGTTGTTGTTGTTTGACATGTTCTCCAGATCCATGCGGGCTGTGTTAATCACCTTGAAGCCAGTACGGAAGTTGAACTGCAGGTTGAGTTCCCATCCCTTATAGTGGAATCTTGTACCAAAACCACCAGTAATCTTTGGAAGTGACGAGCCCAAATAAACGATATCCAACTCATTGATTTGACCATCATGGTTAATGTCCTCATAGATAGCGTCACCACCCACAAATGCATACTGACTAGCACCACCATAGTTGAAGTACATCATCTTAGGAGCACCCGTAGAGTCGAAGATTGGTTCACCCTTCTCGTTGCGAACAACAGGAGAGTTTGGACCACTCAGTCCTTCCACTTCCTCATCAGAATACTCTGAATATGCGTAAACACCTTTATAACGGAAACCGTAGATAGAGTTCAATGGGTTGTTAATCTGAACGCGTGACAGATATTGTTTATTCTCATAATTGAATTCATCATTCAGTCCATCCAAACAAGTAGCATCCATTGACAGGATACGGTTGCGGTTGTTCGCGAATGACATGTTAAAGTCCACTGAGAAATCGCCAAACTTGATGAATCGGTTTGCATTGATGTTGAATTCCCATCCCTCATTGCGCAGAGAACCATCATTATAGGTGCTCAAAGAGGTGTAACCAGAAGAGGTTGGAATACCATAACCTTGCTGCAACAAGTCTGTCACTTTCGAGGTATAGATATCAACGTTACCATCAATAGTCTTTGTATGTTTCTCATCCAAATAGAAACCAAAGTCAAAACCTACCTGGAAGGATTGCTTCTTCTCATATCTCAAACCTGCTAAACGAATATTGTTAGGAATTACGGATGAAGCACCCATATAAGAAGGACCTGTACCATATTTAGAACGCCAGAGGTCACCACCTGGAGCATTACCTGAATAACCCCATGATGGACGGATGGACAACATAGAGAGCCACTTCACTTTCTCCATGAATGGTTCCTTGCTGATGTTCCAACGACCTGACAATGCAGGGAAGAAGCCCCATGGACGATCTGGGCCAAATGCTGTTGTACAGTCACCACGAAGCACACCAGTAACACTGTAACGGCCCTTGTAAGAATAGTGAGCCTGGAACGTCATGTTTTGGTTCTTAGAATGACCTGCACCAGAACTGAAGCTAGAAATGACACCACCTGCCAATGTGGAAGTGATATCAGCTGTTGTTGGCATCATACGCTTACCAGTACCCTGATCAGAGCTATTGCTTTGTCCATAGTCATAACGACCCATCACCATCAGAGAATGACCTTCCTTCAAATGAGGAGTGAAAGTCAACATATGACGCGTGGACATACCATGTCTCTTCGAGTTACTTGCTGATGATGTGTTGTAATTATCAGAGAACATCGTGCTTGAAGAAAGCCATCCTGGTACATAACTACTACTTTCATCGTTCGAAATATCGAAACGAATCTGGCCTTCATAACGAAGTTGGTGTTGCTCTGGCTGAGTACCCAGAATATCATAGCGGAAGATGAATTCAGGACGGAGAACCAATTGTTTAGTTTTTTGTGATGAATTGTAAGCCTTAGCCACAGGGTTCACCATATTATATTGGTCTTCCAAGTATGTACTTGCTGCATACACACCTGTCTGGCGAGTAATCCAGTAGTTCATCGTATAGAACTCAGAGGTATCATTACCATTCTCGTCTTCACGGTAGATGGAGAGGTTTGGCATCTTACGCTGAGCCACACCAATTGCATCACCTGTATTGTGAAGGTCACGATCTGTGTAAACAAAGTCAAAGTTAGTAGAAACTCTGATACGGTCAGACACATTGTAGTCCAATGCCACGTTCGTCGTGAGACGATCCATACCCTGCTTGATGATGTAGTTACTCTGTGTATCATAACCACCAGATACACGGAAGTTAGCCTTTTCACCACCACCACTCAAGTTGATGCTGTGAGAATGAAGCAAGCCGAAGTGTGTAACTGCATCTACCCAATCAGTGTTATCATTATACATATTATATTCAGCCCATTCTGGTGCATATGCAATTTCTGGGATGAAATCATTGGAAGATTTATCTGCAAAGCTAGACTCCTGACGAGGATTGAAGTATGCCTCCTTCATGTACATAGTGTAATCGTCACCATTGAGCAACTTATAACGCTTGTAAATCCAGTTACCTGTAAGACGGTAGTTATAACGAACTCTTGTCTTACCCTTCACACCACGCTTAGTCTTGATTTCGATGACACCATTAGAACCTCTCGAACCCCAGATAGCCTGTGCGGCAGCATCCTTGAGGACAGTGATAGATTCGATATCGTCAGGGTTCACCTGCAAGAGTTCTGCGAAGCGCTCGTCATTAGCATTTTCATAATCGAAACCGTCATCCACGGTGATTGGGTTTCCGTTCACAACGACCAGTGGGTTCTGGTTACCATGAATGGTAGATACACCACGAAGGCGGATAGTAGTACCGGCACCAAGGTCACCTGAGTTGGCAACGATGTCAAGACCAGCGATACGTCCCTGAAGAGCCTCATCGACAGAAGTCATGGCAATACCTTCAAACTCCTTCATATCAATAGATTGGCTTGCAGTGGCAATCTGGTCCATCGGAATAGCGAGACCTGTGCTCTGGCTCTTTCGAACAGCTGTCACCACAACGTCTTGAATGACGGTGTTGCTCTTCAGGACAATCTTTCCGAAAGCTTTCTTATTGATAGGCAGCTCCACTGTCTGACAACCAATGTAAGAGATTCGGATTTTATCCTTAGGATTCTTAATTGCAAAAGAGAAGTTACCGTTGATATCGGTAGTTCCATGGGCGACAATACGATTGTTGTGGTCAATTTCCACCACATTACACATCATCAAAGGGTCGAAATCATCCCATACTTGACCGCTGATAATGTCGCCCGCTTTTACTTGCGCGCTCATCTGTACACAGAAGCACGCTAAAAGCATGAGGGTTGATATTATTTTTTTCATATTCTGAACTATTATTCTGATGTAAGTGGCTTATAAGTATAGGTGAACTGGGTTACGATTTCGTTACCCTTAGAATCGAAGTGTGCACCATCGGCAAAAATCAATGGATCTTCAATCGCATGAATGACAACAAACGAAGAGTTGTTCAATCTCACACTATTAGGATTCGTGATTGCAGCAGAACTTTCGAGCCAGTATTCACGTGCCATCAAGTTGTAGGCACCGTCCTTGATTACAACGTTGGTCGTATTTCCGCCCAAGAATGTGTCGTCCGAATATCCGTTGCGACAGTCGGTCACAGTCATTTTACCACCAGACACCTCTACATTCAGTTTGTAAGGACGTCCTGGAGAGTACTTGCCACCCCATGACTCCTCGCCTGTTGTCTCATCCACTTGAGTGGCCTTGATCAACTCAGTCTTGGCAGTCTCAAAGATACCAGCTGTATCTACATCAACAAAGATGGCGTTGTCCTGAATGTGGTACTTCACAAAATCAAGCATCACCTCCTTGATGGAGTCAGCACGAGACTTCAGGTTATCCTCTGTTGTTGAACCAGGACCAGTGTAGCCCATTTCGAGGTCGTATGCTTCTGCTTCAGCGAGGTCATCCAATGTTGGGAGTCCTGCAGCGTAAGCCTTTGCCATTGCCTCATTCGTTGGTGCATATACTGTATAATGATAATTGTTCAGAAGATATGTAGCCTTTGTAGTAGTTGCATCCTCAGAACCGATCAAGCCTGGAGACTTGATATTGAAGAGGTTACCATAGGTCTGATCAGCAGCTTGCCAACCATTCTTAGAGTTAGCTTTGCTGACAGCACATGCCTCAACAATTCCGAAAAACTCCTTAAAGATAGAGTCACCTTCCACCACTGTGTCATGCAGAGTCTTAGCAACAGAATTAGGAGTACCCATTACAACACCATCCAATGCAAGTGTGATACCATTGCGGATGTCCTCACCATCATAAGCATCAACTGTCACCAGTGGCTGACCGATATTGTTGTGGTAAGAACCTGATACTTCATAGTTCTTGACACCCTTCTTTTCAATCTTCACGAAATTACGGCCCTTGGTCTTGTAATATTTCTTACCTTCTTTGAATGGCTCCACAACGATGATGTTATCAAGCATATCCTCCATACGGTTCCTAAGGATACTATTGCTAACGCCACCTCTCAGAGGAGTCGCGGTTCCTCTCTTCGTGAAAGTACCATCCTCGTTCTCGTCGCAGTCGTAGATATTTGCATAGAGCTGCAATTTTTCATCCAACTTGAACTCCCACAGTCTCTTTACGGTCTGTCCATAAGAAACAGGGTCAATATATGTCAAAAGACCATCGTTTGTTGGCAGCAGGAATACAAAACGAGACACCATAGAATTAAGGTAGTAATTATAGTTCATCGGAGTGATAACATTGTCCATAACGGTGAAACGTGACTTGTCAATCACTGCAGGGAACAACACTGAAGAATATGATGCTGGAGCGAACACTTTGTTGGTCAAGAACACGAGACCGTTACAACCGAGATATACGCTATCCACATCTTCCTCAGTAATTCCAAGAGGCTCGTTGGCATCATTAAGCACTGCACCGAACTTAGAAGGAACAGAAGAGGTGAACGCCTGAATCTGGTTCACGCGGACCAGATCATCAAGCACAGAGCTTGGGGTATTTTCAATAGTACCATAGTACTTTTCGATTACACCACCGCTCCACCAATTCCTGATAGCCTCGTTAGATGGCACCAACATGATGGCCATGTCTTCCATCATAGGCTGACGGTCGTTCGCAATTTCTGGAATATAGCCATTCCATCCTGGGTCGAACTTCAATGAACCATCGAAAGTGTTACCGTTCTTGTCATACATGAACTTCACGCTGCTTCCCATCGTTGAGCCAAATGTACGATCTGAAAAATAACGCTTCACGAAAACTGAGTCAAAATTAGTGCCCTTCGACAAGTTATATGTCTCACGCAAGTTGATAGAGTCCTTTGGGGCAGCGAAACGCTCGATAATACTGCTGTAAGTGGACATCTTTGGATTCTTGCGAATGATTTCTGACATGTTGTCCAGTGGAACAAGCACCTTATCCACCTGATGAACGAAACCGTTCTTACAGAAGATGTTGGATTTAGTCACACGAGAGTTGTTGACATAGATGTCATCAGAATGGAAGGTTCCTTCCGGCTGGTTGTAGATAAAGTCAATGTCCGAGAAACTCAGCTGATTGGAGGTTACGAACTTACCCGTAAAATGAAGCATGGGCGCTGGATTCGAAGCGTCTGTGAACAGCACGATAGAATCGTGATTAGCGCGCAACTCATTAAAGTACGGATTGTCAGGCAGAATGCCATCAGCAGTCGCAGAAGTAACAACCATGACAGAATCGAGCAACGACATGGATGTAGCACGACGGCAAACTTCACCTTTCGCTGGACGTCCCGTACCTGGAGCCTGTGCCGATGAAAGCATCGTGGTCGAATACGGGTTGTCAATCATTGACGTGTTGAGCAAGAGCTTCTTCTGCGCCAGCGAGAGGTCTTCATACTTCTTGACACCCCAATCGTTATGCGCGTAGAATTCCGCAAACGCATCGTCGTCAGCGATGAACATTGTTTTACTACCGGTCTTGGATAGAATCTCTGCCTGCCCAAGATCGTCAATCAGATGCAGATAATTGGTGAAATTACCCCGGTTCTTCATGTAACCATAGATGTTATCCAAACCCGAAGGTTGGTCTTCATCCAAGTCGTAACGGTCAGAACATGAGAAAATTCCCAAACCTGCAGCACACAGCGCACCCCCTACCAAGAGGTGTCTGCACAGTTTTTTCCTCTGAAAGTTATACAACATAATTATTAATTAGAATAGATTGTTTGTCCTTCTAAATGTGAAAAGTTTTTAGTAAAAAGTATTATTCAATTCTTAGCTATCTGATTTCCGTGGTCATATTTGGCCAAATTCCCACATTCATCATATAACTTTTGCAAAGAAACGACTTTTTCAAGACATACACAAAAAAAAAAATAAAAGAATTGCAAGAAAACTTAAATTTAACAATTCAAATCCCCTTTTGAGCCAATTTTGGTTAATTTTAAGCGGTAAAAGTCAAAAAAGTAAAACCGAAATAGCAAACTCAGTTGAACCATACCTTTTTACCCTTGACAAGATAAAAACCATGGGATGGTTTCTCCACACGACGTCCCATCAAGTCGAAGACACCGTCAGAGGAGTCGTTTATTAGCTCCCCTGTTGACACCTCCGATATAGATGAGGGATCGCCTATTGCCTTGGCTGAAAAATCACGTTGCCAATAAAAATTTCCACATTCCATTTTGGCTGTCATCGTAAAGGAAGTATCCTCTGCGGGTGCAGTGAATTTACCCGTATTGGATAACACATCGGGATTAGATGACGTCCAGTTAAGCGTTACATTCTCTTCAGGAGTGAAGAGGATATCCTTATCGCTAGTCACCCTCGAAAACATCGTTCTCTTAAAATAAGTACTGCTGTATTGGCTATAATTATAGGCAATAGCGTATTTCGGCTGCAATTTATAACCCCAACAGGGTACGCCTGTATTACTCACAGTAGTGAAACAAAGCGCCTTTGCATTCGAACCCTCAAGCGTCTGCTCAACCACAACACCATAGTAGGAAACAGTGCCTAAACGAACCAGAATGTATGACTTTCCTTCGTCCGTGTAAGACCAAGAGCCTCTATAATCGCCTGTCACTTTGCCGTCCGCTGACAAATGGATGGTGGAAGGGGTAACCTCCTGCATCTTTGCGTGGTCAAGTTTATAAGGGTGAACCAGGACGTGGTAATCTCCCTCTATATCGGTTGGACCCCAAGGTTGAGTGGTGGCAAGCACCTCGTCAGTGATTTCTTCGCTATCAAACTGGAAGGGTGCAGTACAGAGCCATCCTTGCTTATTGAGGTAGAGCTGATAAACACGTATCTGGTGACCAATCGTTCCATCGTTGAACTTCGTATGACAAACCAAAAAGGTGCGTCCCTTGTCATCTTGACAGACAGAATTGTGCCCTTGGGCACACTCCCCTACTGCCATCAAGCCCCAATTGTTCATGGCACCAATCAGTTTCATTCCTTTATCTGTGGCAGCTTTAGCACCATAATTAAGCTGATAAGCCGTATAAGTGGCAAGATTACCTGATGCATCTTTGTAAGGACCATCGGGCTTGGCAGAACGGAACACGCGCATCTCATATCCGCCATCAGGAGCAAATCCACCATAACTCATAACAAGGTAGTAATAATCACCAATGTGTTGGATGTAGGGTCCTTCGCCACTAACATAACAGCCTCCAGCTATAAGTTTTCCAAAATAAGGGTCGCTGGTATAGCCAGTGAAAGAGGCACCATTAGGAGCCTTGCCTGCATAAGTAGTGGAGGCATAGGTTGTTGTGTAATCGCGCAAACCTGTGTTCTTATCGAGCTTGAGCATAAAAATGCCGCCAGACCACGAGCCATATGCCAGCCAAAGTTCACCATCTTCATCGAAAAAAGCACAAGGATCAATACAATTGGGCCACAAATTACCCCAAGCACTGGTCTTGTAGCGTGAAGGAAGAGAAGACTGTGTACCAAGCACCACTTCGAGGTCGGTATCTTTGTAGTCCACACTTTTTCCAGAACGGGTCTGACCATCAAAACCACTGAATACAACAGGAGCTTCATAAGTGAAAGGTCCTTCTGGGTTATCAGCGGTCATCAACACAACAACAGATGCCCAATAGTCTCCATTCAAACTTAGGTAATAGCACCACTTCTTCATGTTGGGATTGTAAACGATGTCAGGTGCCCATTGGTCACCTGATACCCACGAGGCTTCAGAAGAGGCATACGTGGCACAGAAAGCCGAAGCATCAAATGACGGGAGTATCACATTCTCCACTTCTGTCTTGCCAGGCAAACATCGCTTCACGATATGGGTGGGATTGCTCTTGAAGACTTTATAGGCATCTTTCGATTCATAAGCACCTTTGTAATAACGGGTGATGTCGCTGTATGTCTTAAAGTCCTTCGTTTTCACGCCATAGTAGTGAGAACCATAGATGTAGAAGGTCTGGGTAGCGGCATCCCACACTACAGAGGGATCATGGACACTCTTCCATTTGCGCGGTTGAATCTGGTAAAGCGAAGACACCTCACTCAAAGTCATTTCTTCCATCTCTTTTTGTCCTTCCATCTGCTGAGCATCCATCGCCAGACAGAGCCCGAAGAACACACAAATTGTCAGTAAAAGTTTTCTCATAAACAGGTCAATTATAAAAATACGAGGCAAACTTACGAAAAAATATTTGATGTCACAAATAAATTCAAAGATATTGGCCTCATTTCATTATTGAGACACAAAAAAAGACCGCATACGGGGTGTATGCGGTCTGCAAGATATGAATTGTTGGCAATAATTATTCTGCAGATGCTTCTGTTGCTGGAGCTGCTTCAGCAGGAGTCTCTGCTTCAGCCTTTGGAGCCTCTGCTGCTGGAGCTTCTGCTTTAGGAGCTGACTTGCGAGAACGGCGAGTGCGAGTCTTTTTAGCCTCAGTCTTAGCCATATTCTCATCGAAGTCAACCAACTCAATGAATGCCATCTCAGCATCGTCAGATGGACGACGACCCAACTTGATGATGCGAGTGTAGCCACCTGGACGATCAGCTACCTTTGTTGCAACGGTGCTGAAAAGCTCAGTGATGGCATACTTGTTCTGAAGGTAGCTAAACACAACACGACGAGAGTGAGTAGTGTCCTCCTTCGATTTTGTAATCAGTGGCTCAACATACACACGAAGAGCCTTTGCCTTTGGAAGCGTCGTAGTGATTCTCTTGTGCATGATGAGTGAGATTGCCATGTTGGCAAGCATCGCCTTGCGGTGAGAGTGCTTACGACCAAGGTGGTTGAATTTCTTATTGTGTCTCATTTTTGATTAGTCTTTGTCTAATTTATGTT